>Ga0207055_1090_pt1 | contig 21202 bp, 21 predicted proteins | sample Alteio_BWMinCont_57_FD_153293 | JGI IMG/M metagenome (GOLD analysis project Ga0207055, IMG submission 153293) | Enriched cells from forest soil in Barre Woods Harvard Forest LTER site, Petersham, Massachusetts, United States -... | ecosystem: Environmental > Terrestrial > Soil > Temperate forest >...
GACAACCTCGGGCCGTGGATCAAATCTAATCTTTATGGCTGCGGAAATTAGGCCGCGCGCTTAAGGTGGCGCGTCCAATCGGAAATGCGCGAGAGTACGCTCTGTGGGGCCTGATCGAAGGCCACGCCGTAGGCTTTGTTGGCAGCAGACCAGACTACGCGGCCGGCGACTTCGACTTTCTCGTCGCCGGTCGGTGACGAGATGGTCAGGGTGATTAAGCCGCCGTCTTGCAATAAAGCTGTCGTGTTGACCTGCGCGCCGCCCAGCGAGAGTGAGCTGACTGAACCAATCAATTCGCGATCGCCAACGCTGATACGCACATCACTATTGATCTTGAAGCGATCGTAGCGACGGCGATTTTCTGGCGACTGCATACGCAGAGCGAGCAAAATTAAAACTGGAGCCAACAGTAAAATCACTACGGCAACCGATGAACCAAAGGGCGGTTCGCTGCTATCGCCGCTATTCGATAGGGCTTTGACGAGGCCGCAGCCTCCCCCACCACCGGCAATGTTTGAAGCGAGTTCGCGGTCACTGCTATAACTGACATTGTAAGCGGGTTGTGAGCTCTCAACCGACGCCGTCTTGGCAAAATCCACCGACGCGGAAGAGTCTAAGCGGCCACTGGTGTTCACCTTACCCTGCAGCTGCGACACGGCCGTGGTTTGGCCGAGCAGAATGGTCTTGATCTGATAGCCTAACATATTGGGCGAAACCACTTTCATTTGCGCCGCCGTACCGCTTACAAACGGTGTGGCCATGCTGGTTCCCGACATAGTTCCATAGAGTACTGACGGATTATTGGGAAGAGTGCTGTAAATCGAAACTCCCGGGCTACCGAGATGAACGGTACCACTGCCGAAGTTCGAAAACGACGCCAGGAAGTCATAATCGGTAGTTGCGGCAACTGAAACCACATTGGGAACTGCATAGCTGGCTGGATACATGGGGGTGGAGTCGTTATCTGAGCCATTGTTCCCAGCGGCCGCCACGAATAACGCGCCCTTAGTGTAGGAATAGGCAACGGCATCGTTAAGAGCGGCGCTGTAGTCAGAGCCTCCCCACGAATTGTTAAGAACTGAAGCTCCATTATTAGCCGCATAGTAGATCGCGCGAATAGCGTCGGATGTCGTGCCGACGCCGGAACCATTCAAGAATTTCAACGGCATGATTTGAATTTTGGCTTCTTGAAAAGTCGAACCGAAAATATTTTGATCGAGACTTAAAATGATGCCCGACACGTGCGTGCCGTGGCCATCGTCATCATAAATAGTCGCCGAATTGTCGACGAAATTCCAACCGTGGATATCGTCGACATAGCCATTGCTATCGTCATCAATGCCATTGCCGGCAATTTCATTCGGATTGGTCCACACCACACTGGTACCGACCATCACGGGATGAGTGGTATCAAGACCGGTGTCGATCACGGCGACCACGGGGCGATTGCTGGGCACTCCTCCGCTAGCGGTCCATACGGATTGCGCGCCAATATTGGCGGAGGTGGCCACGGATTGAGCTGAATTGCTCGATTGATCTACCTGGGATTTGCTCAAATAGTAATTGGGTTCCGCATAGAGCACATTCGGGTCTTTTTTGAGATCGACAATCGTATCTTCCACGCGCTGACCGGCTGCCAACGAGAAGTGGTACATATTCATTTTGGAGAATGAGGTCTTAAGCGACATCGCGTGATTGGATACGGCCCTACCCATGAATTCAAAAGACTGAGCCGAACCGTGCTGGCTTTTAAGGCGTACGATGACCTCGCCGGGAGCGTAGTTTTGGGCCTGAGCTGTAATTGAAAATAGCGTAATAGCTAGGCTGCCGAAGAAACGAAGCACTCATCCCCCGTAGAAGAACGTACCGACCTTATGCTTATCGGACGAAAGTCGAGGCGATTTAGAGCGTTTTCGGGAAATCTTATGTTTTACAAAAAGGCCCACTTTGCGATGTCTCAAAGTGGGAATCTTTGCGGACTATTGGATCATTGCAGGATTACGCTGGATATTGGCTTTTGCCGCTGCTTCTTGAAGCCAGGCCTCGATCAAATCCGAAGACTTGCGATAGGCCGCCATACGCTCGATATTTCCTGCGTCACCCACGTCAGAGGTTTGCTTCCAAGACGTCACGTCCACGATGGCATGACGGCCGTCTTTGAGATCAATCAAATCGGGAACCAAGCCCGTGCCTTCGCCACGATGTAAAACCGCGTTCAATACGGCTTTGCCCTCACCTAGCTTGGGAATTGAAGCGGCTGCCAAATCAAATTCACCGCTCTCGTTCCATTTTAGGCCGGCCTTCGCCACTAGATTTTCTACGTCTTTCTTGCTGCCCTTTTCGAGCATGGACTTAGTTTTGGCGAGAATTTCAGACTGCTTAGACCGAACTAAGAGTTTGCGCGCGATATCGGATTGCGCTTGCTCTAAGGTCTCAGTTCCCCCCGCGATCTTCTTTTCGACATATATAATATGATAGCCGTAATTAGTCTTAATCGGCTGGCTGATTTCACCAGCTTTTAGGCTAAACGCGGCTTTTTCGAATTCGGGAACCATGCGTCCTTTTTCAAACTCGCCCAGCTCTCCGCCCTTGGCTTTTGAGCCCGGATCGTCGCTGTTTTTAGTCGCCAATTTGGCAAAATTCTGTGGCGTGGCCTGCTTGCGCAAGTCGGTGGCGATCTTGAGCGCCTCGTCGTCTTTGCGTTTGTCGTCGATGCGAATCAAGATATGCGAGGCTTTAACTTTCTCGGCCTTGGTGAATTCGACGGCGTTTTCCTTATAATACTTCTCAATATCGGCCTGGTTGCTCTTAACGTAGGCATTCACATCTTCGTCAGTCACAAAGGCCGGTTTAGCCAAGTCATTTTGGCTGATTTCAACAAAGCGAATATTGATCTTATTATGGCTCAATTCGCGATTGAGTTTGAGTTCCTCAGGCGTTGGATAAGTCGATCCCACAAAGAGATTCATCAACTTTTCTTGCACCAATTGTTTGCGGATCTGGCGCTCGAAATCGGTGCTCGACAAATTCATCTGCTGCAACCACATCTGATAGCGATCTTTCATAAAGCGACCATTCTCAGATAAAAACGGAATGTGCAGAATGTAATCGCGCACTTCACCATCAGAGGCTGAAACGCCACGGCCCATTGCTGCTTGATACTCGACCTCAGCGCCAATCAGGTCTTCCATGGCTTTTTGGTGAATCTGGCGACGGAAGGCCGTGCGCTGAGCCTCGGGGAATTGATCCAACCGAAGTCCAGCATTTTTCTCGATGTTTTCCACCCGGCTGCGATACTCGGCGATCGAAATCGGCGCATCATTCACCACCGCCGCAAAACCCCCACTGCTCTCACCCATGCGATTGGGATTGATACCCCAAAACACGAACACCAGGATAATGGCCGCAAAGAGGACGACGGCTGTGTAATGCTTCATCGACCTTTTAGTCTGTTTCAAACCGCTGTTGGATTTACGGGCTTTCTCGCTCATCTAGTCAGGCTCCCTAATTTTTTTGAGGCTCCCAGATTCCAAAGTTTTCGGCGCTTTTTCAAGGAGATTATGACTATATATTCCGGTATTGCCAAAATGACTAAGTCCACCTAGCCTAATCTAAATGAACTTTTTCACCTTTGATTTGCGCAAAGTCTTTCTAATTGTCGCCTTGATCGTGCTTCCCCTAATGGCCATTAACATGCAGCGAAAGTCAGAGGAAGAACTGTGGTTCACCAAACCCTTTACCTTCGCTGGCGCTTCGATGCAGCATGCGTTTGCCGGCTTTAGCTCTGGCGTGCGCGGCACCACGGCCATGTATATGGACCTGATTGGTGTCAAAAAGCAGAATCAAGAGCTTAAAAATCAGCTCGCAGAACTCAATGCCCAGCTCGGCGCCATGACTGAACTCAAGATGGAAAACGAGCGTCTTGGGCAATTGCTTGGCTTCAAACAGGCCGCCAAGATGAATCTTTTGGCGGCTAGAGTCATAGCGCGTGACCTGTTTCATGATCACAACACCATCACCGTCGATCGTGGCCTCAATCACGGGGTGCAGAAGAACATGGGTGCTCTGACCATTGGGGGCGTGATCGGCTATGTGTTTCGGGTCGAAAAAGAGTCTTCGCAGATTCTGCTTTTAACCGATAGCTATGCGGTAGTTGACGCGATTGTCCAAAGATCGCGGGCGCGGGGCCTGGTTGAAGGACTGCGCAAGGGCAATGCCCACCTGCGCTACCTCAAGCGTAGTGATGACGTGAAAGTCGGCGATCTGGTGGTGACTTCGGGTTTGTTCAATATGTTCCCCAAGGGGTTTCCGATCGGCAGCGTCACTTCGATCGACAAGAGTCGCTATGGCATGACTCAAGAGGTGGAAATCAAGCCGGCCATCGAAGCTCTGAATCTTGAAGAAGTCTTTATCGTGCTCAATGCCAATCACCAAGACCTCACTCCAGCCGGAGGCGAGGATTGAAAATTCCCTGGTACTGGCTTTTGGGAATCGTGTTGATGATTGCGACGGTCGTAGTGTTGTCGGCCGCGCAGACTTCGTTGTGGTTTCTAGTGCTGGGTCGCTTTCCCCCGCCGATGTTTTGGCTGATTGTTTTGGTCTATGTCAGTGTGACGCGGCCTTTGTGGGAAGCCACCATGATGACCTACCTGCTTAGCTTAACCATGATCCCCTTCACCGCATCGCCATTGGAAGAGGTTCTGGTTTTTTGCCTGCTGCTAATGGTTTTTATTTTTCTTATTCGCGAACGCGTGTTTTGGGGTGGGCCGACTTACTTTATGATGATGGTGGGCGGAAGTTCGTTGGTGGCGCCGATTTTTTATTGGTTCGTGTCGCGCTGGCTCGACAAAACGCCGATTTTCATTCCGGAGGTTTTCGATTGGCTGATTTCGGCGTGTTTGACCACACTTTTTAGTTTACCGCTCTATCGCCTTTACAAGTGGTTTGATCAGGTAGCGTCGCAAGATGCCGGCGCCGAGGGGCGAGTGGGTCCGCGATGAGTGATTTTCTAGAGACGTCAGAAGACGAAGCCAAAGCCTATGCGCCGAAGTATAAATCAGTGTACGCGACCATCATCCTTGGCTGTCTTTTGATCACCGGCCGCTTGTGGTTCTTGCAAATCATGCAAGGATCGGAGCTGCGCCAATTTTCTGAACGCAATCGGGTCAAAGAAACGAAGCTACCGGCCCCGCGCGGACTATTTTTAGATCGCGAAAATCGCGTAATGGTAGACAATCTACCGGGCTTCGATGCGACCATCGCCCCGCAATACGCCAAGAAATTAGACGAGACGGCGGATGCGGTAGGCGATGTGCTCGATATTCCCGGCCGTAAGATTTCTGATTTGGTTCGTACTAGCCAGCGTCGCGACGGCCCATTTCGTCAGGTTAAAATTCGTGACAACGTATCCTTGGAAGAAGTTTTTCGGCTTAAGCTTTTGCGCTGGGATCATCCCGGTTTGAATATTAACGAATCGATTTTGCGCTTTTACAATTTGGCTGAAAACGGAGCCCAGCTTTTTGGCTACGTGGGTGAGATCTCTAAGGAACAAATTCCCAAACTCAATGATCAATTCCAAGGCAAATTCAATTTTGATCAGGGCGACATTATCGGCAAAAGCGGATTGGAAGAGACTTACGACACCACCATTCGCGGCCGCGATGGAATCTCCTATGTGGAAGTGGATGCGCGCGGGCGCGAAGCTCCGGGTGAAAAATCAAATTACTTGGGCTTTAAACCTCTGCCAGCGATACCCGGCTATAACTTGGTTTTGACTATCGACAAGGACATTCAAGAAGCGGCTTACAAGGCGATGAATCGCCACGACTCCATCGGCCCCCGTATCGGCGGCGTAGTGGCGATGAAATCCAATGGCGAGATCTTAGCTTGGGTTAGCACGCCGTCTTACGATCCGAATATTTTTTCGACAGGCCCGCCCCCGCAAGTTTGGTCGCAGCTGATCAATGATCCGTTTAGACCTTTGCGCAATAAGGTCATTCAAGATCACTTCTCGCCGGGTTCGACGTTTAAGCCGATCGTGGCTCTCGCCGCCCTACAAGAGAAAGTCGTTGGGCCGAATACTTTGGTGCCGGCACCGGGAATCTTAAAGTTTGGTCGTCGCATCTACCATGAATCGCATAAAGTGAATCACGGTGCGATCAACATCGTAAAAGCGATCGAGGTTTCAAGTAATGTGTTCTTTTATCAAATGGGGATTCGTCTTGGCATTGACCGAATTGCTCCCTACGCCAAACTTCTTGGACTCGGGCAAAAGAGCAATGTCAATTTAACTCATGAAGTTTCAGGACTGATTCCAAGTTCAGATTGGAAATTGAAGAAACTCGGCGAGGAGTGGCAGCCTGGCGAAAATTTATCGAATGCGATTGGGCAAGGCTTTGTCTTGGTGACAGCCCTGCAGATGGCTGTGGCTTACAATGCCATCGGGCTCGACGGCAAAGTGATGAAGCCCTTCCTAATTAAAAAAGTTCTCAATCAAGATAGTAAAGTGGTTCAGGAGTTTGAGCCGACACTGCTGCGAGACACGACCAAGCCCAACGAATTTGGCGTCACCATCGATCTGGCCTCCTTCAAAACCGTAAAAGAAGGCATGCGCCGAGTGGTGAATGGCGAGGGCGGAACCGCGCGACTTTCACGTTTGCCCGGCATCGAGATGGCTGGAAAAACTGGCACTACTCAAGTGCGCTCCTTTTCAGCTGATGAAATCTACAATCGTTGCGACTCACGTCCCTTATTCTTGCGCCACCATGGTTGGTTTGTGGCCTTTGCTCCATTTGAAAATCCTGAGATTACCGTGGCCGTACTCGCAGAGCATGCCTGCTCAGGAGCCCAGGGTGGTGCGCCGGTGGCCCATGACGTGATGATGGCTTACTTCGAAAAATATCATCCTGAGTTGATCAAAGCCGCGCAGGAGAAAAAAGAAGGCAAAAAAGCGGTTTTAAAACCGCCCCCTGGCGTGCTGGAGGAGTCTGAATGAGAATCGGCGGAGATTTACTCGGCGGCGGAGGTTTGCAGGTTGAAGAGCGCCATCGTTTTTCGCGCCTCGATTTGAACTTCGCGTTCGTCATCGTGGCCTTGAATTTAATCGGCTTGATCAATTTGTACAGCGCTACCCACGGTTTGTTTTCGAAAGACAAAATGGATCTGTTTTGGATGGAGTTGGTGTGGCTATGCGTGGGCTGGGGGCTTTATCTCGGCATTACCTTGCTCGATTATAAAATTTTTGTGCGTCTGGCTTATATCGCCTATGGTTTGAACCTGGCGGCCCTGGTCGCCGTGCAAATTATTGGTAAAAGTTCTCTGGGAGCCACGCGCTGGTTGGACCTAGGCTTTTTCCGCTACCAACCTTCTGAGACCATGAAGTTGGTCCTAGTCTTGGTCTTTGCTAAAATTTTCTCTGCACGCCAGGCAGACAAACCCATGGGCATCATCGGTTTGATGTGGCCTGGAATTCTGTTCTTGTTGCCATTTGTGTTGACCGTCAAGCAACCCGATCTGGGCACGGCCCTGTTGTTGGCCGCAATTACCGTGAGCATGTTTTTATTCGTGGGCGTCAATCGCGGCATTTTAATCTTTGCCGTCATCGTGGCGGCTGTGGCGGCGCCCATCGTGTGGAATTTCGGCTTGAAAGAATACCAAAAGAATCGCGTTTTGACCTTCTTGTCGCCCGGCCGCGACCCGCGCGGAACTGGTTACAATTCCATTCAGTCGAAAATCGCCGTCGGCAGCGGTAAAGTTTTGGGCAAAGGCTTTCGCAAAGGCACTCAGTCGCAACTCGAATTTTTGCCCGAACGCCACACCGATTTTATTTTTAGTGTGTTGAGCGAAGAGCACGGCTTTATCGGCAGCGTGACCACTCTCGGATTATTTTTAATTCTCTACTTGATGTCGGTAAAGGTGGCGATGCAAGCCCGCGACAGGGTCGGTGCGCTGATTGTAATCGGCGTCTTGTCCTACATGTTCTGGCATATGTTTGTGAACATGGGGATGGTGATCGGCCTCATGCCGATTGTGGGAGCGCCCTTGCCTTTGCTGTCCTATGGAGGCTCGTCATTGCTTTCGACGATGACCGGGCTTGGGTTGATTTCTTCGGTGGCCTATCGACGGTATTTGTTTTGAGAGATTTCCTTCGGCGCCGAAGGCAAATTAAACCAATTTGTCACTCATCATCGACGCCTCGAATTCGTCGCCGGTGATTTCGATGTGATAACCGAGATCCGCGATCCATTCGACAAAGTTCAGCTCATACCAGCGACTTCGCCCACTTTGCTTGATCCAAAATTCCTCATAGATCTGATCTCCAAGCAGGCGAACCGCATTTTCAAAGGAAATGGCGGTCTTTCTTTCCATCCCGAGAATTTCCGAGAGCAATCTACCCCGATAGACTGTCTGTAAAAGATCCGGAAGCTGACTCTCGAATTCCGAACCTCGGACGTCGGTCAACCTCACCACACTCCACCTTACGCAATGCTTCAAGAATACTTCTGCAGAAGCGCGAGAATGTTCTCTTTCGGATGATTGCCGACGATTTGGTCCACTTCTTTGCCATTTTTGAAAAGGATCATCGTGGGGATTCCGCGTACGCCGTATTTGGCCGGCATATTGGGATTTTCGTCGACGTTGATTTTGAGGATTTTGATTTTGCCGGACATTTCGCCGGCGATCTCCTCGAGCTTGGGGCCTAAGGCTTTACAAGGACCGCACCACTCTGCCCAGAAATCGACGAGGACGGGCACATTCGCTTGCAGCACGTCTTTGTCAAAAGATTGGTCAGTTACGGGGGTGGTATTGTTGGCCATAGGTCCTCCATCTAAAGTCCAGTTCCAGATTACACGTTCCCGAGCAAAGCTAGCAAGCCCGTTTGGCTTGACTAATTGCATTATAACTCTCAAATCCTGCAGGGGGAAGGCCGATATGTAAGTCATGAGAAAGAGCCGGATAAACATCCTTATCGTCGAGGATGACGAGACCCAAGGCAAAGCGCTTTACGAGGCATTTACGCGCGATGGGTTTTCGGCAGTTCTATGTGCAACGAGTGTGCAGGCCATCACCCAAGCGCAACGCCAAGAATTTCAATGCTTAATGGTCGACTGCATGTTGCCTAAAATGAATGGCGTTGATCTGGTCACCGAAATCGTGGCGATGGTTCCCAACAAACCTAAAGTCTTTTTATATACTGGAGTTTTTAAAGATCGCAGCTTCAATCGCGAGGCCATGAAGAAGACCGGGGCCGAAACCATTTTCCTCAAACCGCTCGATTTGCCGACGGTTTTAGAGCGCGTGAACGCGGCCATGATCGACGAAGCTACGGTGATTGTTCCTCCCCTCCTTTCGCTGTATTCCTCGCAAACTTTTAGCGACACCGACATCGTTAAATTCATCGAGCGCGAAGCGACTTTGCACGGATTTCACCTGCCGATGCTCTATCAGCGTATTCACGATTCTTCGCTAACTGGTGAATTGACCTTAATTTCATCATCGGGAGATTTAAGCTCAGTCAGCTTTTATCAAGGCAACGTTTGCGCGGTCAAAACGCCCGACAAGGACTCATACTTTGGCAGCTTGGCCGTAAGCCGTGGCTTCGTATCGCCACAAGATGTGATTGAAGCTCTGCGCGATAGCTCGGGAAAAATGTTGGGCGCGAAGTTAATCGACTCTATGAGCTTAAGCCCGCATGCCATTCACGTGATTCTTGAGGACCAATTGGCTTTGCGCCTCAGCCAAACTGTAAACGATGATGTCGCTTCTGCGCAATGGACCACGCGCAAATTTCCGAAGCCCGAACACATCCTCGACGAAGCGAAATTAGAAAATCTCATCGAAGATTGGCTTGAGAGCAAAATTACCGGAGATTGGGCCAGGTCAGCACTGATGAACTGGGGTACTTATGAACTCGAGGGCGAATATCATTCGCGCTATCACGGCAGCCACACTATCGAGGAAGTCTTTTCGCAACCGGGATTCAAAGGCTCCGAAGATGCCCTAACGATTTTTCGCAATCTCATCCGTGGCTCGGCCTTTATCGGCGAGCGTGGTGAAAAGACCAAAGACTTCACCTTCCTTCAAGCGCGCGTGAGTCAAATGGCGATTGATTATAAAAAACTCAATTACTTTCAGATTTTGGGCTTAAATGAAAAGGCACAGGCGCGCGAGATCACGCGCTCTTACGAGGGCCTTAAAGAAGCTTTTGATCCGGCAAACCTGCCGGAGAATTGCCCAAAAGACCTGCGTGAAAAATGTCGTGAGGTTTTCTCTACCATCACCCGCGCACGCGACACCTTGCTCGATGAGGTTGAGCGTATCGGCTACGTTCATTATTTACAAAATAAGCGCGACCAAGAAACGCTCGAAGCTGAACCGATTTTCCGCACCGCTGTTCTAGAGCTGATGACTGGCCACTATCAAGAGGCGGGCAAAAAACTGCAGCAGCTTTTGGATCGTGGCTTTGAGTTCCGCGACTTACGCTCTTATCGCCTATGGGCGGGATTGAAAGAAGATAGACAGTACATCGCCCTGCGTTTGGATCAAATTCCTCCCGAACAGCGCCATTCAGCGCCCTATATGATGGCGAAGGGAATTAACTATCGTATCAAGGGTCAATTTCAAAAGGCGCTCAACGCTTATCAAGCCGCACATATGATGGACCCCACTCTGCGCATGGTTCGCCATGAAATCAAGTCTCTAGCGGTGGAGTTACAAAAACGCGGTAGCAACTCGGATTTATTTAGTGAGATCAACGCGATTCTTAAGAAAATTCCGTCGTCTAAAAAATCGGCTTAGGCTTTCTTCTTAAACAAATGCTCGACAAAAAGTTTGCGCTCACGCTCGAGATCGGTGAGGTCCTTACTGCCTTCTTCTTTGCGCAGATTTTTGACGTGATCGATCACGGCCCGAGTCGAAAAACTATGCTCTTTGGGAGCAGGCTCCTCCAAGAATTTTTTGTAACGCTCGCTGCGCTCCTCGCTACTCATCACCGAGGGAGCCAAAGTCGAACCGAAATTCCCCGAGATCTCTTCATTGCGCTCGAGTGTGGCGTCATCACCATCGAGCACTTTGAGCACGCGGGCTTTTTCGTCTTCGATTTCTTGCATGCGCAGCTTCTGAAACTTCTCGGTCAAACCTTGCTTATTGAGGCCGCAGACGTCCGCTATGCTGCCGAGGAGGGTCACGGCCGGAACTGGACTTTCAAGCCAACCGTCGGCCATTGCTTCGGGCGCCATTTCTTGTCCAGGAGAGCGCAACAAAATGACCTTGGGCTGCCCGCGCACCCGACGTAGGTCAGCGCTCAAATGTATGCCGTTGACCTTTTTTCCCAGGGCAGTCATGACTAAGACGTCGGGGTTCATGCTGATTACGTGGTCATTAAAACCCCGCGGATTTTGGATGGAGTCGACGTCAAAACCCAGCTTCTTCAGCACTGTCTGAAGAAACATTAATTCCCCATAGTCTTCGAGCACCATTAAGACGCGTAACATCCTGATTTCAGTATCACTAGGCGTGAGAAAACGGTCAACTCGACCCAATTGAACCTAGCCCACAGTGGCCGCCTTTGCCGGAAAAGGCGGCCACTGTGGGCTAGGCGATGGACAGGCCAGAAAATCCTGTCTATACAGTAGGTTCGAGCACAGTTTAAAATAAGGGAAGGCCAAATGAGCACTACTGAAACTAAAAAACGCATTGAAACTATTGAACTTCCGAAGCGCCGCTTCGAGGTCGAAGGTGGCCGCCAGAAGATCGTGGTGGGCGACGGCCAAAACCTTGCGTTGATCGCTGGACCTTGCGTGATCGATTCCAAAGAATTGGTTTTTGAGGCCGCGCGCCGCCTGACCGATATCACCCAACGCGTGGGCATCCCCTTAATTTTTAAATCGTCGTACGAGAAAGACAATCGCGGTTCTGAAAAGAACTGGCGCGGTCCGATGAGCCATGAAGGCTTGAAGATTTTGAAAAGCGTGCGCGAGGAATTCGGCGTTCCGGTTTTGACCGACGTCCATCGCGTCGAAGACGTGAACATGGTCGCTGAGCATGTCGACGTTTTGCAAATCCCCGCTTACATGTGCCAACAAACTTCGTTGGTACTGGCCTGCGGCCAAACTGGCAAATCGGTAAATGTGAAGAAAGGTCAGTTTTTGGCGCCCGAAACCATGGACAGCGCCGTCAGCAAGATTCGCTCGACCGGAAATAAAAATGTGCTGCTCACCGAACGCGGCGCTTGTTTTGGTTACAATCGTTTGGTCGCCGATATGCGTTCCATTCCCGTCATGCAGCAGCTTGGTGCGCCGACTTGTTTTGATGCCACCCACGTCGTTCGTCTCTATGGCATTTCGAGTTCTGACCCCGCCGGCGGTGAACCGCGCTTTGTGCCACACTTGACCTTGGCCGCCGTTGCGGCTGGAGCCGATGCCTTATTCTTAGAGTCTCATCCCAATCCCATGAGTGCTAAGTGCGACGCAGCTTCGCAATTGCAGATGGACAATTTGGAACCGCTTTTGAAAATGGCGATGGCCGTGCGTAAGGCCATTGGTTCACCCGAAAACGTAGGAACGTACAACGCCCGCCATCTTTAAGGAGAAGGATTTCAACTTTGCGCGGACTGCAGGCGATTCGTTACATCTTCTTTGAAACGCTGCCTGCCTTCCTTCTGGGTCTAGTCATCTTTATCGGCATCTTGCTGATGATGCAGGCCCTGCGCTTGACTGAGTTCGTACTGGTCCACGGTGTCAGCATCACTCTTATCGGCCAGCTCATGTTCTACATGTCGTTAAGCTTTCTGCCGGTGATCTTGCCGATGAGCACGCTGTTTAGCATCTTGCTCACTTACAATCGCCTATCGAATGATTCGGAGCTGGTTGCGCTCAAAGCCTTCGGTCTGAGCATGCGCCGTCTAACCATCCCCGCCTTGATTCTCGCCGTAGCGGCCACCCTGATGTCGGCGCAAACCTCATTTTATCTTGGCCCCTGGGGCAATCGGCGCTTTGAAATTTTGATAGCCGATATGAGTCGGCAAAAAGCCGCGTCGGCAATCAAAGAAGGTATTTTCTCGGAGGGATTTTTCGACCTGGTGATTTACGCCAACCGAGTCGATTCTAAAGAAGGTCTGCTGAAAGACGTGTTTATTTACGACGAGCGCGACTCCAAAGCGCCGGTGACCATCATCGCGAAGACCGGGCATCTGATTCAAGAGCTCAAAAAAACCGGGCAAGCGGGGTTGTTGCGACTGAACGATGGCAATATTCACCGGACGCAAAACAACACCTACACCAAGGTGGACTTCAATTCTTATGACATCAATCTTTTCAGTGCCTTTGACATGTCAGAGGCCGAAAAAACGCCACCATCCATGACCATTGACGATCTCAAAGTCGCGCTCAAACGCAAAGACTTAGAGGCCAAAGACCGGCGCCGCTTAGAGCTTGAATACCATCGGCGGTGGTCGCTCTCTGGGGCCTGCTTGATTTTCGCCTTACTTGGCGTTGGCCTTGGCACTGTGACCAATCGCCGCTCGTCGCGCGGGGGTGGTTTTGTCATTTGTTTGGTGCTCCTCGTGGCTTATTGGGTTTGCTATGCGGGCGCCGGTTCAATGGCACAAAATGGAACCGTACCGGCGGCCGTCAGCCTGTGGGCAATCAACGTGATCTTCTTACTCTTCGCACTCCACATCTTAAGGCGCAGCTGGGCTTAAGAGCGCCGACTGATCCCATAGCGACAATAGATCGCGATGATCACGTAGCAAAAATCCGCCATCGTTAATCAAATCCAAATTGCCCAAACCTTGCTCCGCTGTTGGAAAAACCGGCAGGGTACAAAGCGTTTTATGCTCTTCGAGCGCTAAGCGTGCCGTTAACAACGAACCGCTGCGCCGATTCGCTTCAGCGACAAAGCACATCGAAGATAATCCGGCAATCCAGCGATTGCGAACGTGAAAGAAGCTTTTGCGAATCGGCTCATCCAAAGCGCAGGTGCTAAGCATGCACCCTCCCAGATCGAGAATCTGCTTCCACAGGTGTTCGTGTTCGAAGGGGTATGGATTGAGTAATCCACTCGGCAAAATACAAACCGTCGGGCGTTTCGATTCCATGGCCATCTTGTGCGCCCACTGATCTACACCGCGGGCCCCGCCGCTGACCACGCCGACATCACGTCGTTTTAAAAACTCACTCAGCTCACGTTGCATCCAGAGCAGAGTTGACGTCGAGGGCGTACGGCTTCCAACGACGGAGAGGAGTGGCGTGGTCAGCCAGATTGGGGTTCCTTGAAAACTAAATACCAATGGACGAAACGACAGCCCTTCCCAAGCCTTGGGATAATCGGGCTTGCCAAGGTAACTCCAGCGAATGCCATGGTGCTCACCTTGCTTCAAAGTTTTATAGGAAGTTTCGACCCAATGCTGCTTGTGCTTCAGGTAAAGTCGCGCGGTTGGCGACACCAACGCCGCGGTCACTTGATCTCGGGCTTCCGGATTCAATTCCGGTGCGAAGAGATAACGGCAATCCTCGGCTTGAAGTTCCAAGCCAAGGGGCAAATGCATAAGCAGCAGCAAACGGTAATCCATGGCGCAACGGTCTTGCAACTCGCGCCACAGGCTCAATATCACGCTAGGTGGAACTGACGTCCGGAGTGGACGCTATTCGGATAAATCGAAATCGGAACCGGCCGGCTTTTCGTCAGCAGGCGGAGCCTCATCAAAGGGCTGAGCCTCTGGCGCCGCGCCCCCACTGCGCATGGCTAAAGGTTGCACGCGATCACCCTGCTGAATGCTATCCACCGACGACAAGACCACGGCCGTCGCAACCGTGGCCGAAACCTTAACGACCTTCACCACGCCCGAGGAAACAGAAGAATAGGTAATCGGCGTGCCATAGTCGCGAATCGAGCGATCCATATAAAGGTGCAATAGCTGCCCTTCCGTTAAACCATCCGACGCGCCCTTGTTCAAAAACACCAAATCGCCCGGCCCATAAATCGCGCTGGCCGAATGCTTTTGCGAGCCGAGCACTTGGGCCACCGTCGAGCCCTCGCTACCCGAATTGCTCATATTGACCATTTGCATTTCGCCTGGAATCAGCGCGAAGCCCGAACGCGAAAGACTGGATGCATGAAGCATGCGCGCACGAAACGCGTCGAAGTTTTGCGCATCAGAGTCCTTTTTGAAATGCGATTCAACCTGCTCCACCAATTCGACGTCGCCATAAACTTCGATGAAGCGCGCATTGATCTTGCCTTCGACCTGGCGATTGATCTTGCGGATTACGCCGAAATCTTTGACGATCAAAAACTTCTGCCCAACTTGGGCCGTGCCCTTTTTCACCTTCACATAAAGCACTTGATTGGGGGCCGCTAGGCCGGACTCTTTTTCGACCTCCATGTATTCGCCCGAAGGTACAATCGCATCTTCTTGTACCCAAGCGGTGAGCGGAATAATTTCGGCATGACGCTGGCGTTCGATCATGATGTGGCTATCATCAAGCCCCATCACATCTTTTCTGGCGCGAAAAGCGTCTTGATATTGCGGAAAACTCTTCGGCACGCCAATCACTGGCTTCGGCGGCGACTCCGGGGGAGGAATTTCGATTTGCGCCGGAGTCGCGGGCGCGGCAGCCAATTCTAAGCCTGGTTCATCGGCCTCTGAAAAGCGAAACGACGGCGTCTCGTCTTCAGAGCCCATTTGAAATTGCAGCATATGCCCAGGACGCACAAGGTGAGGATTGGTAATCGATTTATTCTGAGCCCAAACCTTGGGCCAATAGTTGCCATCGCCATAGAGCATCTGACTTAAACTCCACAGCGTTTCGCCATTTTGCAATTTATAGCTCTCGATTAAGCCTTGATTGCTCTGCGGGATTTCACCTTGCGACATCTGATATTGTTTGTGGAGTTGATACTCTAAACTCAAATCGGGCGGATCAAAATGTGCCGCGTAAGCATTCATGCACAAAAGTGCAGCCAATGGCTTGAGCATAAATGAACATCCTTGTTCAGTTAGTTAGCGTTTTACTTTGCCAACCGTCGCCTGCTCCACTCGCAATTGCATCCATGCACGCTGTGATTCAGGGCTACCGGGGTACTCAGTCATCACATGTTGGAACATACGATGAGCGAGCACGGGCAAATTCAAACGCTGATAAGTGGCGCCAATTGCAAAGAGCGCGGCCGGGCGCTTATTGCTTTTGACGAAGTGGTCCTTCACGATATCGAAGGTCTTAAGGGCCTCGCCGAGGCGACCATGCTGCAATTCGGCCATGCCATTCAAATAGTAGGCGTTGTCGAGGTGAACGCTAAGGGGATAATTACGCTCAAGAATCTGGCGCTGCTTGACCACGCCCTCAAGATTGTTAATGCGATAAGCTTCGACCAAGCGCGTGTAGACGATGCGCTCACCTTCAGCAAATTGATTCACCTTTGGCTGGGAAGGAATTGCCGCGAGCGTGGGAAGCGAGAGTACAGCGATCAAACCCAAGGTCCAACGCATGACGGATCGCTTCTTCATCCTCCACCTCCCACTTCTTTGATGATAGAGGACTGTGCTGTTTTTGCAATATTTGTTGAAAGATCAAGCAGGTAACGCTCGGCCTTAGACACCAAGTTCGCCAGACTTTGAGGACTTGGTTAAGAATTATCCACAGGAAATGTGGACATACCATGGGGTCATACGCCTGGACCTCTGTATAGACAAGGCTTTCAGCGATTTGCACAACGGTTAAGCACAGTTAAATACATGAAATAACTTATTTAACTTGAAAAATTCCCGCTAAAATCGCTGTCCGTGACACGTTCTTAAATCCGAATTTCGGGCAGTTTGTAAGGTCTGTCTTGGTCTAAAAATATTTGGACGTGATTCGCATTTTGCAGCGCCATTTTGGAACTATGATTTCACTGCTTTTTTTCATAACTAAAAATCTGAATTTTAAAACTTGGCCGGTTGAGCCCATTTTTTCATCAGGACCAGGCCTCTGTCGGGGGTGGTTACCCACATCGGAGTTCAACATCCTCAACCAAGCGCTAATCTGTGGAATCAATCTGCCTGCGAGTCAGGCAAAGCAGCTTTTTGTCGACACTGGCTTGATCCACTTGATGGTGGTCTCGGGCTCGCATTTGGTTTTTCTCGAATTGCTGCTGGCGTTTTTACCGCGCGGCGGAAGGCTTTTTTTTCTTGCGGGCTATTGTTACCTGACGGGATTTCAGGCGCCGGTGGTGCGGGCATTTTTTAAGCGTTGGCTGGGGCCACAACTCAAAGAACGCTTGGCACTCACCGGTTTGCAAATCGAAGCCGCTGCGGTCCTGCTAGTGCTAATGATCTACCCAGAGTGGCTCACGTCGCGCTCATTTCTGATGAGTTGGATGTGCGGACTTGCGCTTTGTGCACCGCCGCTCGTGCCACGATTCAAATATTTAGACTTGGCGCTAAAAGCGTATCTTTTCCTACTGCCGTTTTGTTGGGCGTCGCCCATTACGGTGGCTTGGAACACGCTGCTGGCGCCTGTTGTAGGCTTGCTGCTTTTTCCGTCAGGATTGGTGGCGATGGTGGTGCATCGCCTGTCACCGGTGAATGATCTTATGTGGCGCGCGTTTCTTGCTCTGTTGACGATTGGCCCGCACGGCGAGCCGTTCGAATCATTTATTTCGTCAGCCAATTTAGTGTGGCTTCCCCTAGTCACGCATCTTGGGCTCTTGATGTGGGAGGTTAAGTGGCGGCGCGCGTATGCGTTTTCTGTCTCGCCTTCTTATTAGGCACGCTGGGTGCTAGAGACGAGAGTTCGGAGTTAATTGTGTGGAATGTCGGGCAAGGACAATGGGCCACTATTATAGACGGTCAGGCGTGTTGGCATCTCGATATGGGCGGAGAATTTGCGCCATGGCGCGCGATCCGCGCGGCGTGCCGCTCGCGGCAGAACGTTTTGTCTTTGAGTCACTGGGATATGGATCACCTCGATTTCGTGGGCGGAGCGCGTTCGCAGCTGCCCAATCTCTGTCTGCTAAACGCGCCACTTGGGCGCTCGTCGCCGCGTAAAGAGAGCTTACTGGCAGGAATCCCTACCTGCCCGTTTAAATCTCCCTATGTGCAATGGTCAAATCCCGCGGGAAAAACGGCCAATGCTAAAAGTTGGGTGGTTTTATGGCGCGGGGTTTTGGCTCCAGGAGATTCACCGCGCGATCAGGAACAACACTGGATAGGGCAACTCGAGGGCCTCAGCGCGACCCGCATCTTAATATTGGGTCATCACGGCAGTCGCACTTCGACCTCACGCGGCTTATTGAGTAGCCTTCCACACCTGCAGGTCGCGATCGCGAGTAGTCGCTTCAAGCGCTATCACCATCCTCATGCCGAGGTCGTACATGAACTGTTGAACGCGCATGTGCCGCTTTTGCGTACTGAGGAATGGGGCACGATTCACTTGCGCTTGGATTAGGGCGCGGGTTAAAAAAAGTTATGTCGTCAGCTGCAGGGCTCACCGCGGCCCTCTTGAACATTTTGAGTCTCGGAGCCGGTTACGCTTATTGCGGAAAACTTTTTCGCGCAGGCCTGACTTTGGCGCTCAGTTTCGGCGCGTTTTTTCTTTTTTCTTACTTATCGGCGTTCAATGCATGGTTTGTGATTCTGGGCGGAGCCGCGATCTTCTTGATGTTGTTGATCGTGGCCTTTGATAGTTTTCGTACGGCGCTCACTCCCTTAATCACGCCAAGGATTTTTTACGCTGGAATTTATGTCTTGATATTTGTGTTGGGATTTTTATGTTTTGTTTTTCCCGAACGGCGCGTGATTTTTAATGTGATTACCGAAACTACCATGGAGCCGGCGCTGGTCCCCGGCGACCATTACGCGCTCGATCGCGATTTTGCAGCGTTCAAAGTTGGCGACTTGGTCGTGGCTGAACGCGAGGATCAGACTTTGATCATTCGCCGTATTCAAGAGATGAAGAGCTCATCTGTAATTTTAACCACTGACTCAAAGGCCCATAGCCAGACCGAAGAAGTGCCGCTGGTCTCTCTGCACGGCAAAATCGTTTACGTTTTATATTCGACCGAGCCAGACAGCTGGACCGTCCACTGGGATCGCTTGCTCCTAGCCGTAAACTAAGTTTACGCTTTAGTTTGGAGGGGCGATTATGCTCGTCATTTTTCTGACTTGGTTTTCGTTGCACGCCAATGCGGCCGAACAAAAGCCGGATGAATTCGCGCATCATCATTACTCGGCGAAATCGGCGCCTCCCGTGGATAATTCAGCCGCTCGAAAGGCGGCGTTAGAAAAACTGCAATCGGACTCTTTTGGCACATCCGCCGCCGCACCGGCCGCGATTTCCATACCCGTGACTCGCGAGGTTCAGGGCCAGTACCCTCCAGTGGTGATTTGTCAGGTTCAACACTCAAACTCCCGTTATTTAGTTCGTGATTCCGACGGTGTCGACGAGTGCGCCGCCTTGAAGGGCGAGCTTATGGCTGGGCGTGAAGAGGATCGCGGATTGCCGCTGGTGACTCGTCGGCCGAAGTGATTTGTTGATTTGGACTGATGCCATCGTATGTTCATCCACGATGTTGGCCGTCGGTACACCACATTACTTGCACCGTGCCGACGGCCAACATCGTGGATGAAGACATAGTCTTCGCGTGCAATTAAAGTCGGCAGAAGCGGTTCTTTTTGCCCGAAGGAGGTTGGAGTCGAAATTGAGGTCAAACGTCGGCCTTCGGCGCCAATCTAGAAGTCCAAAGTGACATTTTGGGGCATCTAAAGTCCAGTAAACGAGAGATCAAGAGGGCATCGACATTGCAAATAGGCTTCTCTCGAACTGAAAACTGAGAGGAATCTATGAATAAACCCTTGGCCATTTTCGCCCTTTTGGTAACCCATTCGTTCTCTGCCCATGCTTCCTTCCTTGGCTTTGGCACCCCGACGCCGCAAGAGGTCTGTCAACAGAAGCTTAACCAAGAGTACGACCGTTTAGATGAACTCGAGAGTGCCTACGAAGGGCAATACCAATCAGTGACCGAAGGTACATCTTTAAACCCCAAGACTACGTCACCTAGTGCAGGAACTTCGATTCTTCTTGGAATCGATGTCTGCGCCTTGGGTTCGATCGCAACCATGGGCGTTGGTTCCCCGGTGATCTGCACGGCCTCTCTGTTGGCAGCAGGTGTTGGTGAAAAAGCGGCCAAAGATGCACGCGTTGATGAACTCCGCAAGCAATTGGAGCAGGAGATCGATGCTTCACAGCTCACGCGAATCAAGCAAATCAAAGGTCATATTGATGCAACCATAGTTCAGAAGAAAAATGTTAAGATCATGGCTGACTTTATTAATATAAAATATCATCCCGACGAAGCGGGTGAATCAAATGCGGCCTATTATCGAATTTGGAACCTGTTGCCCTCGGACGTCACCCAAGAACAATTCTTAGGTGATGATTCCGTCTTCAAAGCGATCAGCACCATTCGTACGCCCGCAGACTTTTGCACTAATCGCCTGCCGACGGTTGAAGATTTGACTAACGAGATTTTGAAGATCAAAGGCTTGCCTGCATTGCCGGCGGCTGCGACTCAGCAGTAAATGCGAACAGGCGCCGAAGGAAGGTAAACTCTGTACGGACGCACCGTACAGAGTTCCAACAACTACATCGTCTGAAAACTGGTTCCGAAATTCAAATCATCGCTCGGAGTGGTCTTGTCTCCATTCCAACCCAAGACCGTGACTTGCACATCGTAGGTGTCGCTCGAGGCCTGGGGCAAACTGCTAACATAAAGCTCTTGAAAAGCCATCGACTCGCCAGCTTGGAGTTCAACGGGATCGCTCAGCGAAACATCGACGCTTAACTTTTGCCCGTCCGCTGAAATAATATCGATGTGCAAGCCTGTTACCGTGATCGTCTCGTCAGCTTGCACGGTGTAGTCGGCTTTGAACCACGGGCCGTGGATCTGGGTTCCGTCGCCCAAAGTGACATCGCTATCCATGATGATCGGGCTGGTGGGGCTCACTTGCAACGTCGACGCGAAGGCGCCTGCTGACAAAGTCGCTGCCAATACTAAGAAAGCTAATCTGAACATGTTTTTACTCCGTGGTTATTTAGTTTGAAAATCCGCAGTTAAAGTAGGATCGCTGGCATCGACCCGAACGTAGATCTGATAATCCGAACTCGAAGCCCAAGGCAGCTCCGCAAAATACACGTCGGGAAATTGCAAAGTATCGCCGTCGTAT
>Ga0207055_1091_pt1 | contig 21013 bp, 20 predicted proteins | sample Alteio_BWMinCont_57_FD_153293 | JGI IMG/M metagenome (GOLD analysis project Ga0207055, IMG submission 153293) | Enriched cells from forest soil in Barre Woods Harvard Forest LTER site, Petersham, Massachusetts, United States -... | ecosystem: Environmental > Terrestrial > Soil > Temperate forest >...
TTCCAATGCACGTGACGATCACCGTCGCAACGCGAGGTTTTAGAACCGTTCACATCCATGTCAAAATCGTCGTCAGCATCTTTGTCGTTGTGTTGACCCGTGGCCGCACCGGTCAGCGTGATGCTATCGATCACTAAGTTGGGCTGAATGAGAAAATCGAAGTCCTCAATATTGAAATATGCACTTTGGCCCTGAACGCTAATGGGCGTGATGACCTTATCAAAAGGCTGGGGTGCACATTTAGAACTGCCGCCGTCGCCGCTGTCACTGCCTAAACATCCAGACAAGACCATGGCGACTGCGCCTAGAATCAGAGAGCCGGTTCCCGTTGAAGGGAATAGCCGGCGACCATAGTTTTTAAGACTACTGACGCTCATAAATTCCCATCCTTACGTACCGCTTATTATTTATGCGCTTTTTATTAATTTTAATGGAGCCGCGATGGGGTTACCATGATAATCAGGTGACTCATTTCTGGACGTCATTTCCCTAGAGTTTCCGAGTGCATTCTCACTTTGAATGTATATCAAAAGGAGATCAATTTCCCTATGAAACAAACAATTTTTGTTTTATTAATTTTCGGTAATATTCTAGCTGCAAATTACGCCTATGCCCAGAGCGCTCAGGGCGGCGGGGAGTTCTACGTTGAAGAGACTTTTTTTCCGGTTTATGTCAAAAAGAACGACGCTGAAAGCTATGCCGGAGGCTCTGTTTCGAAGAATATCCCCACCGAATCCGGCCTTGGAGTCGACTTGCGGACCACGCTCGGCTATGTGGCTTGGTCGCAGGTGCTTTTTGGCGTCACCTTCAACTATTATAGCGTTTCAACTTCGCGGCCCCGCACTCCCGACTATGAAGGGCTGACGACCAAAACCGCAAAAATGGATTTTGGCCCGACGGTGGGCTACCTTTTAGGATCGTGGCGCTTCATGTTCACTTATTTTGTTTATGCCACCAAGAAATACCAAGAGACCTACACCGACCCCACGACCGGTGTGGTTGACACCGACAATACCTACGACAATACCAATGGCACAGGCTTTCAATTGGCGCTGTCTTACGGCCTCAATCTGGGCAGCAGCTGGACCATTGGCCCAACCTTAGTCTATCGCGACGTCCACTATGGCAAGCAAGCCTTGTCGACCCCGACCGGCACACCCTACCCGGCCACGTCGACGTCAGGGCCAGGTACGGCGCCCATCGATGCCCAGCTGCAGCCCATGGTCACCGTGGTTTACCGATTTTAGTCGAGGAAAAGTTCCCTCCGCACCTGCCGATAAGACTTGGGTGAAGCGCAGCCCTGAACGAATCCGCATTCTTATTGCCGACGATGACAATCAAATGTCACGGCGTCTGGCCGAATATTTGACCGATCGAGGGTTTGAAACTCGCGTGGTAAATAACGGCCGCGATGCGCGTACCGCAATCATAGATTGGCGCCCACGCTACGTGCTGGCCGATTTGATGTTGCGTGAAGGCAATGCCTTTAATCTTATCGATTATATCAAAAGCGAAAAGCAGCTCCGCCACACGTTCATTCACGTGCTGGTGATGTCACGTCACAATGATCCTAACAATGTTCATTTGGCACTGAGCCGTGGCGCCAAGGATTACATCGTTAGACCTTTTAGACCCGAAGACATCGTTAAACGGATTATTTTCCATTCGCGCTCCTATCGTAAGCTCAAAGACATTTCGGCGAAGGAATTCAGTACGGTCGATGAAGCAAGTTTGATGCTTCACCTCACCGACTTGGTGTTGCGCCAGGCGCTGGGCTCTCATTCACTCGAAGATATATTGTTCAATCTTACGCGCATGGTTTCGATGCGAGTGGATGGCGTGCGCTGCTCGATCATTCATTGCGTGGATCAACAATTGGGCTTCGTAGTAACGTCTAACGATGATCGCAAAGCCACCGGAATTCAGCTCGATCTTTATAAGTACCCCGAAGTCGTGCACGTCATGAACACGCAAAGCCTGGTGGCGATTGAAAATCTTGACCAGAACTCCGAACTCCGTGCCATCCGCGATTTGGTTAAAGACATTAACTTCAATTCGCTGATTGTGTGCCCCGTTTCGCGGCATCAAAAGCCCTTTGGCGTACTGAGTTTGCGCATGCCTCCCGAAAAAGAGACGATTTCAGACAACGAAATTCGCTTCGTGGAGATTGCGTCGCATGTCATTTCGCTGGTGCTAGGCGCTGAAATTCATAAGGAAAACGGGGATTTCTGGGCCGGCGACGAAGCCTCTACCCGACCCTTACGCGCCGTCAAAAACTCATAGACTTAAGCGCGAAAACCTTTTATTCCTTGAGGCTTCAGCTTTTGAAGGAGTTCCAGATGGTTACGCTGTTGGCTAGCCTGCATATTTTGATTGGATTTTTGCTCGTACTCTTCGTGCTCTTGCAAGACCCGAAGGGTGGAGCTATGGGCGTGTTTTCTGGCGGCTCGAGCTCGAACACCTTCTTTGGCAGCAGCGGCGCTTCAAATTTTCTAACCACCACCACGAAATGGTTGGCGGTTTTGTTCGCGGCTTCGTGTCTGACACTGACTTATGTCACAGCTAAGAAATCCGGCAGTGTGATGGACAGCCTACCGGCAGCGGCGACCCGCCCCGCCGACGTGCCCCCGCCCTCGCCGGCGACTCCTGCAACACCGGATGCTCCGGTTCAAGAAAAAGCTCCTAGCGACGCGAAATAGTATGCGCAAATTGCAAGGTTTTTGGCCTCTGATCGTGGTGGCCCTGATCGGGGTGCTGCTGGTGATTTTGGCCGAACCGATTTCGAAGTGGGTCGCGGCCAGTCGCGCCGTTCACAATGGCGAGATCATCGGCAAAATCATTTTGGCCGAGGGCTCCGTGCGCAAGATTCACGGCGCTGACATTGAGTTGATCGCCTCTCCCGTAACTCAGCAGCTCGATCTGCGCGACGGTGATCGCATTCAAACCAGTCTTGAATCGCGGGCGGCGGTGCTTTTAAATTCCCAAGATGAAATTGAGATTGGCCATGGCTCGGCGGTGGATTTTCAGCTGTGGAATCCTCACGATGTGAACTCGCCGATCTACATCACGCAAGCTTTGGGTCAGATCATCTCGCGCAAGACCGGCGTGCGCGGCAAAGCCTACGTGGTGCACGAAGGCAGACTGTACTTTCCCGGACAAAAACCGCTCGAAAAACCGATGGCTCTGACCGTATTACGGAACGCACCCCTGGACATGCACCTGGCCGAAGCCAATCACGCCACGCCCGGTCCGGAATTCGAACCGGACAACTCGCCCGAAGAACCGGCTCCGGCCGTCGCTCCGAATATCGAGCCGGACACGCTGTCTAATGAGTACATCGACGAAACCATTCTCGCGCACCAAGGGCAATTGCAAAAGTGTTGGTTGTTGCGCTTGAAGGATGAGCCCGCGCTGAAGGGCCAAATCATCGTGCAATTTGAAATTTCAAAGCGCGGTAAGGTGAAGGAAATGCACATCGCCGATTCGACTTTGAGCGACGAAGTCTTACAGAAGTGCGTGATGTCGGTGATCGAACGCATTCAATTTCGCGAGTTCAAGGGCGCGGAGATTTCGCTCTCATATCCGATAAATTTTGAATAATAAAAATTCGCATCTTATGACTCAATTTAGACAGAAAAAGCGTTCCTTTTCCCAGTAGGAAAGGGAACGCCGTACCTCAACGATCATCCCGCATATAATCCACCCGCTCGGGAACCCACGGCTCAGTCACGCTCTCAAGTTCATAAATTCGAGCCCCTACCCGTGAGACCACCGACTTCGCGGGTGTGCCGAGTTCAAAATCCTGGCGCACCAAGTACTGTTCCTTAAGAACCGGAAGAATCGCCTCGACCGTCCGGTCGGCGAGAACCGGCCGGCGGACGAGTTCTTCGAGGCTGAATTGCAATTCGTCGACGCCAAATCCGTAGTTTTGCATCAGGTCCGTGGCAACCTTTACAACCTGCGCGGAACTCAGGCGCTGATCTTGAAAAAGATCCAGGGCGAGTTGGAAAGTATTGTAAGTCGGAACCACCCGGCGTCCGAATTTCAAATAATAATCCGGGTCGGTGTCGATCGCTAAGTTGATGTACATTTTTTCAATCGGATCTTGTGCCGGAATGTCTTCGCGCAGGAGCAAGATCGTGTCGACCTGCTGTCCGACAACTTTGAAGTGGCGCAAAATTTGACGGGCCTCTTTTTCATCGAGACGGCGCGAGCACAGATCGGAGTAAAGTGAATAGATGATGGCGTCGGCTTCGGAATCGTCTCCCCAAAGAATTTGGCGAAGATCGGTTCCTAAGTGCAGGCGCAACTGCAGGAGCGCTTGAAGTTTAAAGCCCACTTGCTGGGTCAAACGCCACAAGCGCCTGGGCGTTAGATTTTGCAGATTGTCTTTGCAGAATAAACCAAATGGGTAGATCCCGTCGTAGGCCAACTTGTCATGGATTTTGCGCTCGAGCTGCGGCGGGCTTCCCGTTACAAAATAAATTGGAAAGTCTTTGCGGCCCTGGTGGGTCTCTTGCCAGTAGTCCCGCAAAGCTCGCACCAGCGTGGCTGTGCCGGGAACATTACGTTTTTGAAAAGCGGTCTCGCGCAGGGTACGCCACAATCCACCTAGCGACTCAAACGCCGTGTCTAAATATGTCTTATCCAAATCCCAGATATAAACTTCGGGAGTTTCGCGCTCGACCGAATCCGGCACGTAACGAAATAGAACCACGTCCGAGGTAATTTCAGCTCTTGTCCGCCAATCCGACATATGGACAATGATAGACAGACGCGGAGCCGTATGGTAGTCCGCCCTATGCTCATAAGCTCAATAGCGCACTGCGATAAGAGTTTGAATTTTCAGCCCGCGAGGGAATGGCCCAAAGCGTTTCCGGCCATGGCCTGGCAGGGGTTTTTATTGTCCGGATTTGAACGCCTTGATGGTCCGGTTATCGACCTTTTCGAATCGAGCCGCTGCACTTGGCTGGACGCCGTTACGGCCTGCTATCCTGAGTTGGGTCTGGGAGAAATCGCCCGCCTTCATCGCGCGCTTCACCAATCCCGCCCGGAAATGGCGCGGGAGTTTACAGTTACGCTGTTCGCGGCGTACGGCATGCGCTGGAGTGATCGCCTAAGCGAAACCATGTCTGCACTACTCAAGACACCGATGGTTTTTCAAAAATGGGTGGACGAGAAAAAGTGTGGGGTGCGCGACCTCGCCCCACTACTTGCCTACACGAAAATTGAGGAATTGGCGCCGTTCTTTGCCGCTTTGCCCGAGCTGTCTTTGAGCAAATCGCAAGCCGTATTGACCAGCGAGTGGTTTATCGAACTTGCGTTAATGGGCCGGCCTTTAAACGATTTGCTGCCGACCTCGAATGACGGCGAAGCTTACATGCGGCGCTTGAAACAGTGGCGTCAACCACGCTCGGCGGCTTCCGATGAACAATGGCGAAAAACCGTGACCGAATGGCCGTGGCCCGCGCAGGTACAAGGTCGCTGGGAGCGTTTTGGCGATCAAACCGGTCTCGAAATCAAGATACGCACCACTTCGCCGCAGGATCTTCATAAAAAACTCGAACGCTTGATTTCCATTCGCGACACCTGGTCATGCAACGATTGATCGAGAAATTCGAGCGGGTTTACATTCACCACGACTCCGTTAGTTCCGAATTGGGCGAACGCCTGCGTGCCATTTTTCCCGCTGAGAAAATCGAATTTGTTGACCAGCGACCTTTTGCCGAAGCTGACGGCGAACTCTCTGCCCGCGAATTCTCGCGCAGCAAACGCTTGCTCTACATTTGCCGCTACCCGGGCAAATTCTTCAAGCGTTGCCCCGGATCGCGACCTGGGTTGGCGTGCTGCAATTATTTTGTTTTGAACTGGGGCCTTCAGTGCGACATGAATTGTTCGTATTGTTATTTGCAGAGTTTTATCAACACTCCCCTGCTCACGATCTACAGTAATCTTGACGACGCGTTGGGGGAATTGCGCGGGCTCGGCATGGAGGAACACGGTCTTCGCGTCGGCACCGGCGAGACCGTGGACTCGCTGAGTTTAGATGAACTCACACTTTATTCGCATCGCCTAATCGAATTTTTTCGCAGTTATCCTAAATGGACTTTGGAATTTAAGACCAAGTCCTCCTGCGTCGATCAGTTTTTAAATGTACCTCATGCAGGCAATGTGGTGGTGAGCTGGTCGGTGAATCCTCAACACATTGTTGAACGCGAAGAACATGGCACCGCCTCTTTGTATGCACGACTTGCGGCCGCCCGTCGTTGTGCCGAGCGTGGATTTAAGATTTCCTTTCACATCGATCCGATGATTTGGCATCCCGAGTGGCGTGAAAATTATGGGCTTTTAGTCGAGGCCATCGCCACGCAGTTTTCGCCTGAGGAAATTCCCTACATGTCAGTCGGAGCGCTACGTTTTCAACCCGAGCAGCGCGCGATCATGCGCGAACGCTTTGGCTTGAACTCTTATGTTACGACTGCGGAAACGTTTGTCGGCAGCGATGGCAAACTTCGCTATGACAGCGCCATTCGCCAAGAGATGTTTCAGTTTATTTTGGATTCGTTCGCCCGCCACGATTCGCGCTGGCGGATTTTCATGTGTATGGAGACGCCCGAAACTTGGCTCAAAGCGGCTGGTGGTTCGCCATTTAAGAATGAGCGCATGAACGATTTGTTCGACCCTAAAACCGTAGTGCAAGCTGCTAAAACAGCGGACCTACAAGATCAATCCTGTCGGTCATAAATCCCGCAATCGCTGAGGCATGGGCTTTGATAAAACCTGCGGCCGTCGTGTCGTCGACAAATCCGCCGCCTTCACTTCCCACATATAGCTTTGAATTCATAGCTGCAAGTTTAGTGGCAAATTCATCGACAGCCGTGGCGCTCACAAAACTATAGGGTGCCATTAAATCCAAATTCGCACAGGCCGTCGGCAAAACTTGGCCGGGAACAAATCCATTCATACAAATCTCGCTGCGTGAATCGTCCACACGCGCGATCTGAAGCTGAGGCAATTCTTCTGTCGCAATCTGATTAACCCAATCCGAAGCAAAAAGCGCCGAGACCTTAACGATATCGGGATACTTCGCGAGCGCTGAAAAAATCGCCTTGGCTTGATCAGCGCTATTCGGTCTAGCCACAATCCAAAATGATTTTCCTGGATTAGCGTCGAACGCGTCCTCGAGCGACGGCATGGTCACGGTTGCCGCGGGCAATGCGGGATCACGCCATGGAAACGTTTTGCCGTTATTGGCCGAATAGTTCCAACCAACATTTAGCGCTTGCAGCCCAGCCAACGTCATATCACTGACCAGCCCCGAGCCGTTAGTGCGACAATCCAACATCAAATCGTGAAACAAAACCACGTGCCCATCACTGGTCACCTGCAGGTTGATCGACACGCGTGTCGCTCCGGCTTGAAAGGCCGTGCTGATTGCCGGCAAGGTATTTTCCAAATTGTAGCGTGTGGCCGTCGGGTAATTGGCTGGGTCGTCGATCATTTGGGCCACACAGCCGCGCGGATCAGGCTGCGCTCCAGCGCGAAAGGGAATGTGCAAACCCTTGTGAGCGACTACGTCAGGCGTTTGGGCGTGGGCGGCGACCGTAAGTATTAAGGTTAAAATTATCATCATTCTGATGGCGTAACGAATTCTCGCGTAATTGTACAGGGCTAGAAATGAAAATGAAATTTCGAAAGGAGGGAGCTGGGGGCGACGTCACTATATGTCCATCCACGATGTTTGCCGTCGGCACACCACATTACATGCGTCGTGCCGACGGCAGACATCGTGGATGAAGACATATCCTCTCGATTGAGAGACTATTTAAGGTAATGCGGATTTTGCTAGTGAGTTTAATTCTATTTGGCTGCGCCCTCCGTCCCCCTGACCCCGATCAGGATGCACACCGATTTCTCTTCTCGTCGTCAATTCCAAGGGAGGCCACACCGCTTATGCTTCCGCCCGATAATTCACATCAAGTGAAGTGGCCTACGGTGAACGATCCTAAAAGGCCATTGGCGGGTCTGCGTATTGCGCTTGATCCCGGCCATATGGGCGGCTCGCCATGGGATGAGCGTGGAGGGAAATATTTAATCAATTCACAACAGCAGAAGCTTAGCGAAGGCACCATGGCCCTTACCCTCGCGCTATTGCTCGAAGAGCAATTTAAAAAACTCGGCGCCGAGGTCTACATTGATCGCCGAGAACTTACGCCGGTGACCGCGCATGACTTTCAGGACTTTGACGGCGTACATAGCCCAGCGTTTTTTCAGCGCATCGACCTCGATGCCCGAGCTGAAAAGCTTTGGGCGTTTCGCCCCGACGTCACGCTAATTTTGCATTTTGATTCGCACATCGACGATCATCCTCCGAATCCCGACGTGGCAAAAAAACTTTGCAATGAAACTAAAGCCTATGTTGCGGGTTCTTTTTCTGAAAAAGATTTCGACGATGAGGTGGATCGCGCATTTTTTCAGATTCTCTGGCGTAACCCCGTGGTTTGGCGAGATTCGGTGGAATTGAGCCGGCAGGTTGTTGGCCAAATCCATGAGCAAATGGGAATTCCCCTCGCCACTCAGTCCGATTTTCATGCCCTTTTGATCGAGCCGGGCGTTTTAGCCCGCAACCTGCGGCTGCAAAGACGGATGGCCGGATTTGTGTCCGCCTATCTGGAGGCCCTCTGTTATGAGGATTTGTCCGAGTTTCGGGCGTTCGCCAAACCGGAATTCGAGACTCGGACCGGACGCCAAACCCTAACCTATTCGTCCCGGCTGCTAAAATTAAGCCACGCGATACGGGATGGGGTACTCCAATTCGCTAAAAAGCACTTGCCAACTAACCAGACACCTTGATACGAAGCGTCACACTCTCGGAGGACGTTATGGTTATCCTTTATACTTCGCTGATACTGGTGCTGGTGATGCTCGGACTTGGGCTCTCGGCTCAGGACTAGAAAAACAGCTTAATTCCGGCCTCAAAGCCATCCGAACTTGGGGTGCTAACCGTGCCTGCGGTGGTAAGCTGCAAAGGCTCCTGGAAGTAGTCTCCGTAAATTCTCAAAAATCCAGCTTCGATAAATGCACCGACGGTAACTTTGTGCCCCAACAGCCGATCGCCTTGATTGGATGTTGCGGGAAAGTAATAGCGATAACTTCCCGTGAGACCAAACTGCTGAATCACATAAAGTTGCAGCGCTGCCTCGGCGTATTGATTGTCCCAATGCTCTTCGGTTTTTAAATCGGTCAGCCGCCGCCAGCCATAGCGAGCGATGAGACTGGTGGATTGCGCGGAGGTGCCAAGCAAACGCAAGCCTGCGGCTCCTCCGAACGACTCTTTGCTGTCATTGGTTTTTTGATATTCGCCATTTAAATTGAAAAGCGAAATGAAAATGTCGGTTTGATAGTCCTGTGCGGTTTGGGTGGTGCCCGTCGCAGTAGCGGAAGTTTTGTAAGTGTACTGCTGACCCGCGCCGTTAGCTACCCACTCGAAGATTTTTCGGCTGGAGTGCATGGCGAGCCATTGATCCATGAGACTGACTTTGTTTTTTTGACTGAGCCAATCGGCAAGCGTCCATTGAATATCAGGACTGCTCGTACTCTTCGGGCGCTTTGCCTTCATCATGTCGCTTTGGAAGTTAGCCGAAGCCTCAGCGGAAATGAAAAATAAGATGAGAAGCCAACGCCAAGCCATCAAAACGCCAGCAGTAAGAAAGCCGCCAAGTTACCGATAAAGACCAAAGAGGCCACGAGCGGCCGCACTTCTTCTTCGTTTTGCCTTTGGGTGGTCATGCCCGGCGAGAAAAATTCGGGATCGATTTTAGAGCGTAGCGAATCGGGAATGCTATAGAGCGCCTCGAGCCGCTTCAACTCGCGCGGCAGACGCACCATAGTGCCGTCGATAACCGACGCCGCATGATTGATGCGATCGAGCTCGACCGTCACCATGCCCCGATCCTTTTCAACAACCCGGCCTTCGGCGAAAACTTCAATGGCGGCGCCGTTTGAGAACAGGGGCTTAAGATTGTCACTGTAGACGTGAATCAACTGAACGGGATCGCCGACATCCACCTCGGCACTCACTCCTACCTCGGCACGCGCGAGTAGGCGCCGGCCTTCTTGATAGAGGGGCCGGCCCTTTAAGGGATCGGTGGTGATAAACCCTTGATACGGAATGGATGCCATAAAGTCTTGCACCAACTTCACCACCGCCGGTTGCAACTGTTCGCTCACCGGCAATGACGGTTGCAGAGTAAATTGGTGCTCCCACAGGGGGCGCCCGTAATCACCCTCGTAAACGCGCATATTCAAAACACGATCGTCGAGATAAGTGGTGATCAAGGCGTTGGCATCAAGCAGCTTGCCGAGAATAATTGCGTCGGCAGGAGACAGAACACTACGCGACTGGTACACATCCTTTTGCATCAAGAAGTTTTTGCTGGCGACGAGGAAGCGTTTGTCTTTGGTCAGAGTCTCGCGCAACTCCCACCACGCATCGTCAGCGGCTTGTTGAAATTCCGGCGCAGTTTTGATTGGAAAAACCGTCACGCGACGGATCAGGGTGTGATCGGTTTGCGCAAAAGCTCCGCCAGCCCAAAGGAACAGGATTAACAAAACACTCTTCATTCCATTTATATTAGCAGAGGTTCGCGCGCACGAAACCCGACCTATGGCCAGACAAAAGACTTTTTCGGAATTTCCAACCAAGATTCTTTGCGGGGAAAACCCTTTGGTCGTGGTTCGCATTGCCCAAGGAAGGACAAGAGGCCCGTGAGTGAGCAAATAAACGAGTCAAATGCCTGCGGCGATTCGACCAGTGTCTTGACGTCTTGGTCGTAGATAAAGGCCACATTGCGATCCATCATTTTATTCAAAACGATTTGGCGATTGTCGTGACCCGACTCCCAATGACGATGAAAGCGCAATTGTGATTTTGATAAATGCAAAGCCGTACCGATACGCCATAAGCTTAGCTTGGGAAAAACTTCGAGTGTCGGCGCGGTCAGGCGATTCTGAATGTAATGAGCGCGTGCCGTAAGCGGCGCGAGGTTTGAACCCATCGCATGTTGCAAATGAAATGGCTCTTCGAGTTCGGTCTGCAGAAATTGCTCCACGCAGCGTTCGGTGTAAGGCGTGAACAGCCGCGGTGGCGATTTCTTCTTTTTATTCGCGCGCCAATGTTTCCACATCCACTGAATCTCAGGCTCCTGGCACTCCTCGTAGCCAGGGCACGGCAAGCAGCACGTCATGCACTTCGGAAGTTGCAATGGCACATCAAACGAAATGCTTTCGACCGGCGGGGGGCATTGAGTAATCATGCGGTGGATGAGCAGATCTCCCGAAACCTCATCTTCGGTCTGAATTTTGTCGAAGAGACGACTTAAAAAAATCTTTTTCTGCACCGGATAGTATTCGATCACCGACAGCGCAGTCTTGTCGGTTTTGCCCCCGCCCAACGAAACGCCGATGAAGCGGTGAAACTTGGGACTTTTAGGATTTTGAATTTCGGGAAAGCTCTGCTGATCGGCTTTCTTAGCCGTGGTTTTAGCTACAGAGCGGCTTTTACGCCGAGGACTTCGAACCCTTGATCGCGACATCCTGCTTCGACTTTCTGTTTGCGCTCGGGGTGCGACCAAACCATGACGCACCCTCCGCCGCCAGCTCCACATATCTTAACAGCTTGGGCGCCCGACTTCAAAGCGACCTGGCGAAGTCGGTCAATCTCTGGACTAGAAAATGACGAAGAAAGTCTTACGCGCGCCTCAAATTCGCGGTCAAATAGCCCTGGCAGTTGCTCCCAGGCGCCATCTTTGATAGCGGCGTAAACATCCCACGATACTCTGCGGATATCGCCTAAGGCACGCAAGGTGCCCTTGTCACCGTCTAACGATGCCTTGATCACTTGCCAATTATTAAGCCCCGATTGGTGGGGCTGACCGGTATAGACCAAACTTAAATGTCCATCCCAAAAATCAGCGGTCGATTTCAGACCTTCTAGTCGCGCCCCTTCGGGGGTGTAATGAATTGCATTCAGCCCGGGAACCAATGCTGGAAAGTAATCTTGCGTGCCCGTCATCTTACTTAAAACCTGAGCCTCGACATTGTGGGCGAGATTCACGGCTTCATAGACGTCGAGTTTTTTATCGCACCATGCGGAAAACGCCTTGATGATGCTAATCGAAAGCGAAGAGCTGCCGCCTAAGCCCCCGCCCACTGGGCTCTCGGAAAATGTCTCCAGCGAAAAACCTTGTTCGGGTTGCCAAAAGGCCACGTGCTTTTGTACCAAGCGCAAATCGTTATCGCGGCAATTGAGAAACTCTTGGAGATCTTTAAACGACTTGGCGTAGCGTAAATCGCGAATATTTACGTCGATGCGCTTGTCGTCGCGCGCGCAGAGCTTCGCGTGAGTGGAAATCGAAATCGCGAGATTGATGGTTACGCAATCGCCGTCTAAGAGGTAAAGCGGCCAACAATCAAGCGTGCCGCCCGAAAGATCGACCCGCGTTGCCGATTGCATTTTCCACAGACTATTTGTGCCCATCCTGACTGGTGCTTTCTGCCTTTTTCGACACCAGCTTAGGGTCAATCAGGCCTGAAATTTTCGTCGCGACAACTCCCATCGCGTCTTTCTCTAGGTTGGTTTGAACGTAACGAAAAGTCATGCCTTTATTCCACGATTGCGTGGCTTTAAATTCATCGCCCCAAGTAAGGTCCAGGAGCGTCTGCCCTTGGCTGTCACGCAGGCGGATCCGTTGATCCGGTTTAAGCCCCTTGGCTGATTTAGTGAATTCCTGACCTTCGAGATTCCGAATATTCTGAAAGAAGGTCCCCAATTTCTCGCCATCGACTTTAAGATCGGGCGCCTCGGCTTTCCACTCAGATCCCTCTTTGACTAAGTTGTGCTGAATCTTGCCCTGAGAAATAAGCACATCATGTACCTGCTCGACATCGAAGTGAAAGGGCGATTTTCCGTCACGAAAATAAACTTCGCCAACCCGCAAAGTTTTAAGTGCCGCGCTCGAAGTTTTGTAAACCGTCGGTCTGGCACTGGTGTATAGAAAAACATCATCGGCGCGATCTTGGCCAACCGTAAGAATCCAAGTGCCCGTGGGATTTTTATAGTCCACTTTCATGGTGAAGCTGGGTTTGACCAAAAGATCGAGTTTACGCTGCTCATCGGTTAGTGCATCGCCAACAATCTCGGTCGGCATAAGATTGTAAATGGCGCCAAGCCATTGATCGACTTTCGCCGTGTCGATTTTAAACGCTGGCTTCGGATCAAATGCCAGAATCTCGCCCTCTTTTTTTAGCACGTATTTTTCGCTGCCAAATTGAACTTCGATGCGTTCGGCTTTGGCGTCTTTTTGTCGCCAAAGATGCCTGCTACGCAAAGCCGATGGGTCGCGACCAACGATTTGCGCCAAACCATGATCGCCGAGCATTACCTCCTCACCCTGGCGGATATAATAGCTGCCATCAAATGCGTTTTTCGAACTGATTTGCAAGATCTGAGGCTTTTTGTCGACCGTCAACTCGAGAACGTAGCCTGCGGGCTCCAAGCCAAAGTCGGCCCACTTAGTGTTCTTGCTTTCATCTTCCGAACGAAAAACTTTGCCCTTCTGAATGACCACGGAATATAGAAAAGCTTCAACCGCTGACTTTTCAACATCATCGTCTACCGGCTGCTTCATGTGCCAGGTCTCACCCTCGCGAATCACCAGCACCGTGTCGCCGCCGTGGGTAAGTTTGATCTGATCGACCTGCTCGTTCTTAAAATCAAAAAGCTTCTTCTGTTGGCTGACATCGTTAGTCTCGGGGCCAGCTTTTTTGAACTCCCAAGCGGTGTAAGCCGCAAGCACGGCGACTACCGCAAAAAGAATCCAAGTGCCGCGGAAGCCCTTCATGCCCCCCTCCTCCGAAACCACACCACACCACTGGTCACCAGCAATGAAATCGGCAGGAGCATGCCTAAGATGACTATGCACAGACGCGCAAAGCTCGTCAGAATTACCATCGTGCCTTTAGGAAGTTTGGGACGAATGCTCAAAAGATCTTTTTGCTCAGAGAGTTGCGCGATCGAATTGATCGCCAAATCGCGATTGATGCCGACCATCAGGCTGTGATTGGAGAGAAAATCGCTGTCGCCAAAAATCACCGCCGAAAATTCCTTAGGCGCTTTGTCGTCAAGTTTGCCCTTGCTCTCAGTCGCAATAGTGATCGATTTGGTTTCTGGCTGCTTGGTTACGCGCTGACGAAGATCAGTGAGCGTAAACGACGCATCATCAGTCTTAACCAGTTCTTTGACTTGGATCGCGCCTTTGTCGCTTGCCGGTTTCAACTCGCTGGCAAGAAAGAACAAACCAAAACTCGCACCTTGGGTGAAGTTGCGCGTAATGTCTGAGGCTTTATCGAAAATGCGGCCCAAAATCACTGCCGGCCCTCCGCCAACCACCGGAGCCAGAGTCACGACGTAATTGTTTTCAAATTCCACGCCGAGAGACTTGATCAAAGCGCTTAGATTCGTGTGTTGGCCCGGATCAAGCGCAATAAATAGGCGGCCACCGCCCTCAGCGTACTCATGCAACCACTTGAGTTCGGAATCTAGATAGGATGTGGTGGGGCCCACGATCGCAACTGCGGCGGCATCCTTAGGAACTTCCTTCTTGTCGATCAAGGTCAACGGCTCGATCTTAAACGAAGACTCACTTAGCGAGCGGGCAAAGTCTTTCAAGCCTTGGTCGGCATCGCTGTCGATGTCCTTTTCGCCATGGCCTTTTACAAAATATATCTTTGATTCACCCGTGCGTGTTGCTTTGATCAAAGCCGAAGTGATTGCGGCCTCATCGAAGGGAGCTTCCGCGCGAACTTTCTTGCCATTGTACTCGACGAAAACAAAAGTGCCCTGAGTCTCGCGATCAGGCAACTCATTAAGATATTGCATAGCGAGATCGTTTTCGACATAGGGATTCACGTAGCGCACTTTGATATGCGGCGAGTAGTCCTGGTAAAGCATTAAAGTCTGTTTGACCTTTTGCTTTTCTTCTTGCGCCTGTGGGCCCTTATTAAAGACTTTGAGCTCAACGTCTTTGTCGAGGCCCTTCATGATGTTTGTAGACTCGTCCGAGAGCGAGTTGAGCTTCTCTTGCGTCACATCCCACGACTTATTGTGCAAGCTCGCCAGATAATTCACGCACACCAAGAGCACCACGACCATCAAAATCATCGCGCCCATATTCATGCCATGCTTGGTGGTGCGCATGGTGAGAAATTCCCAATACATCTTGTAGTCGACCACAAGACCCACCACCACCAGCAGACCGGAAATAACAAACAGCACCGAATAAAGATTCAGCGACTGACCGGTCAAAAACTGCAAGGCCATCGCCACGACCAGAATCAAGAACGCACAGAGGAAGGCGGTTTTCGCAAGCTTACTCATGGTTATCTCCAGCGCGATGACTCAACGACGCGTTGAGTGAGAAAAACAAAAAGCGCAATCAAACTTATAAAAAACGTCAGCGATTTTAGTTTGATCGACCCTAAAATAAAATTCAAAAAGTGTTGGCCCATAGAAAGATACTCCATCACCGCCGAGAGCAGAGGATTGCTAATTCCACCGGACCCCTGCGAGATAAACCACAGCATGATATTAAAAATCAACGCCATCACCACGCTTAGCACAATCGACTCGGTCAATGACGAAGCGAAAATCCCAACCGCCACATAAGCTCCCGAAACCAAGACGACCCCAAGATAAGCGGAAAGCAAGGGGCCCACCGAATAGTCAGCCACTAAACGCGTGAGTAAGGGATAGAGAAACGAAATCAGCGTCAAGACCCCAATTGCGCCCCAGCCCGCAAGAAATTTCCCCAGTGCAATCTGAGTCGCTGAAATCGGCGAGGTCAGAAGCAAGTCATAGGTACGCATTTTCTTCTCTTCTGCGATCAAGCGCATGGTTAGGGCCGGCACCACGAAGATAAACAGCAAATTGATTTGCGAAATGTGCTGCAGAAAAACGCCGCGCTGGATATTCATTCCCGCTTCCATTCCCGGCTGCATGTACATCCGACTTTGATCGGCAAACTCCAAAAGGTTGCGCATGTACGAATAGCTCCACAACAAGGTGCACAGGCCCGCGATCACATAGAACATCGGTGACTTGAGTAGGCTTTTTAAGTCTCTTCCAGCTAAGGTGCATATAGCTCGCATAGTTTCTCCGTTACGCTTGGGCTTCGTTTGAAGTGAGCTTGATAAAAATATCTTCTAGGCCAATCGATTGAACTTTAAGCTCCATCAATCCAGAGCTCTGTTGCACAGCGAAGGCCGCGACTTGCTCGACGGTTTCGTCTTTGCCATCAGTTTCAAGCTCAATAAAGTTTCCGGCATTGGTGGCTTTGTGCACGCCTTTCACGGCCCCCAAGCCACGAGCGACAGCATCTTGATTGCGGCGAACTTTTAAAGTCACCATTTGCCCGCCGCCCGACATGCGCCGAGACAGTCCTTCGAGCGAATCCTCTGCTACGATTGAGCCACGATTGATAATGATCACCTTTTCGCAACTCGCCTGAACCTCGGGCAAAATGTGGGTCGAAAGAATAAGCGTGTGCTGTCCTTTCAATTGCCGAATCAATTGGCGCATTTCTGCGACCTGTTTCGGATCAAGACCAACCGTAGGCTCATCGAGAATCAAAATTTCGGGATCAGACACCAGCGCTTGCGCCAGCCCCACCCTCTGTTTGAAACCCTTAGACAAATTGCCGATCAAGCGAGTACGCACGTTTTCAAGACCGGTCTTTTGCAAAGCTCCATCCACCAGCGACTTGACTCGCGACTTTTCGACGCCCTTCAAATCGGCAACAAACTTCAGGAACTCGCCGACCAACATGTCTTGGTACACCGGCGGCGTCTCGGGCAAGTAACCGATGCGGCGTTTGACTTCGATTGGATCCTCAAAAATATCAAAGCCCGCCACCTTTACTTGGCCCGAACTCGGAGCCATGTAGCCGGTGATGATTTTCATGGTGGTCGATTTGCCGGCACCATTTGGTCCGAGAAAGCCGACGACCTCACCTTTTTTAACCGTAAAATTCAGCGACTGAATGGCTTGGCGATCGCCATAGCTTTTAGAGAGATTTTGCACCTCGATCATGACGTTCCTCTCAGTATGTTGCGCTCAATAAAGATTAAATTTTAGAACTGCGCTGTCAAGAGGATTGGCCTAAGGCATCTTGTAGATTAAAACGCGTTCATCGTGGTAGGTTACGCGGCCGACCTTGTCGCCTTTGATGGGGTGCACATGCCGACACTCAGCAATGAGAACCGCGAACTTTTCACCCGAATGTTGCGTGACTTTGGAGCCCAATTGCATACGCAAAAACCAGTCAACCACCTGTAGAATCAGATTCTCGCCAACTTTCGTGTTCTTATTGCGAAACAGCACCGCGTGACTGCCCGGGTAATCGCGCAGGTGAAACCATAGATCCCACGCTCGCGCCTTGCGTAATATCTTAAGATTGTCGCCGGCCGATTTTCCCGCCACGACGGTTAGCTCATCATTAAGCCGCAACGTGCGACCTTGCGCTGCAAAATCGCCGAGTGAAACCTTAGGTTTCTCTTGCCGCGGAGTCTCTTGAATCGGACCTGCCAGTCGCGCCTTGAGGCGATCGATTTCTTCACGTAGAATTTCGGCACGTTTCTCAGTGCCAGTGATCTTGCCCAGACTTTCGCGGGCCTTAGTAAAACACTGTTCAATATTCCACGAAAGTTTGCGGCGCTTATCCACAAAGGGCTCCCACTCGCGCGGCACATCCAAATTTTGATGCACCTTAAGCCAATCGCCGACCGCTTTGTAAGGGAGGTCACGCTTGCGCGCCAATTCCTCTTCTACTTTTTCAAGGGCTTTGTGTTTTTTGCTCAATTCATTTTCAAGGCGTGCCTTCGGGTCTGAAGATTTCTTTCCCTTACCTGCGCCCCTCAAGGCCAACCATTCTTCACGCAAATCCTCGAGCGAGCGAGGAGCACTCAGGGCCTCACGCTCTGGAGTTTCTGGCAACGGCGATGGCTTTTGCCAAGCGATTTGCTTACCGTCAGCAAAAGCCAGAATATTGCGCACATGGGGAATCAAGCGCAGTTCCAACCGGTTGCCATCACCAAACTCTAAGCTGATCACGCACCCCTGTGCGCTCACGTTGCGAAGTACACGATCTCTGAAATGCGCGCGCAAAAATAAATTCAAGGGTGATTTCGCCTGCGGCAACCGCAACGGCACTTCAGTCCACGGCAAAAGACAAGGCCGAACGGCGTTCAGGTCGATCCAAAGCCATAAAACTCCCTCGGGCGAATAAAATCCCAGCACTACGTCGTGCTCAGCGGTCAGAATCTCTTGCAGACGCAGCCCGACCAGAGGCTGAAGCGAGCGTGCGATGTTTTCGAATTCGCCAAGAGTCCAGATTTTCAGGGCTAACCTCCGCCCACAGGTGTTCCGATGAGATTAGTGAATGGAAGCTCAATTGTCCATAGAAGTTGAGGACCCGCTCTACGCGATTTTCGAGCAGCACTTGCACTCGGGCCTTTACGACGAAATGCCGCAAGACAAGTTCGTGCAAGACGTGGTGGATTATTATTGGAAGACGCTGACTTTGAGCGGGCACATTCCCCATGGCATGCAAAAATCTCTAGAAACCGACCTCACGCTTGACGTGAAGGATATGCTCAAATCTAAAATTTACGGGCATTTCGGAATCGGCGAGTACAATCGCACTCGCCGCGAGAAATCAACAACTACATAGGATGAAGCATTGGATCCTGGTCGGGATTCACTGCCGGAGCGGGAGCCGGAGTCTGCACCGCTTGTGCGGCCGGTGTAACTTGCTGCGTTTTACCAGTTGTCAGACCTGCAGCGATATCGCTGGTAGAAAGATCAACGGTCTGAGTCGGCTGCACGCGGCCGGTGGCCAAGCCTGCCGAAATGTCAGTGGTAGAAAGATCGATTGCAGGTTGCGCGGCTGCCGATTGAGTTGCCGGCTGCACGCGACCTGTAGTCAAACCCGCGCCGATATCGCTGGTTGAAAGATCAACCGCCTTCGCAGGAGCGGGAGTCGGCGACGGAGTGGGTGCCGCCGGAGTTGTCGGGAGTGCCACGCCCGGAGCCGGAGTTGGCTGAGCAGGTTGAGCAGCTGTTGCGGGTGCAGCGGGTGCAGAAGTTGGAGCGGCGGCAGTAGCCGGCGTAGTCGCGGGCGCCACTGGAGTCGGTGCAGTGGTTGCGGCGGCTGCAGGTTGCGGCATACGGCCAGTGGTTATACCTGCGCTGATGTCGGTCGTTGAAATATCAACAGGAGCCTGATCTTGCGGCTTACTCTGATCCTTCTTTGACTGATCCTGAGTAGATTGATCGGGCTTAGATTGATCGGGCTTGGATTGATCGGGCTTGCTCTGGTCTTGCTTAGACTGATCCGGTTTCGACTGATCTTGCTTGCTCTGATCCGGTTTGCTTTGATCGGCGGCTTTTCCAGAACGAACATCGTCGAAACTCGGCACAGGCTGTTGTTTCAAATTGCTGTCAACAATCACACTACCGCTGCTATCGGCCTTAACCAAGAACACGCCATCAGCGATGCTGTCGATCGAAATAAGTAGAGAGACCTCAGCGCATTTATCGTCTACGCAAGCGGCGCCAACCGAAACAGGATTCTTAGACATATCAACTGTCTTATTGTCCATATCGTTGTCTTTAACCGTCGCACTTAATTTAGTAGCCTTACCGTCTTTCGTGAAGGCGACGGGAGCGTCAGCAACTTGCAAAACCAAATCATCGCTGCCAATGTGAACCACAGCATCGATACCAACAGTAACGCCGGCAGCTGCTGGCTTTACAGTCACAGTGATACCTTTAAATGCGCTGATAGCAACTTGATCGGGGTTGAGATTTGCGAGAACCTTTGCATTGTCATCAATAAATGTCTGCGCGGGTTCGTCGAAAGTCTGCGTCTGAGCCGAACCGGTGTTTACCGGCGTTGGAGTCGGAGCAGGCTGCTGTGTCTGAGTGCCATTGCCATTGCCATTATTATTGGTAGTTGTCGACTGACCATCAGTGGGGCGCGGAGCCGCAGCTATAGAATTCGGATCGTTTGGATTTTTATTTTTGGCGTCTTTTTCAGCCTTGAGCTTTAAGTTCTTGGCAACTTGATCTGCCGTCCAAGTCTTGGATTTGAATTGACCGCGGTCTTGGCAAGCCGCCAATAATCCCACGCAGGCCGTAAGAGCAATGCTTGAACGAAGTAATTTCCACGATACGGTCATAAACCATCTCCCTAAAAGAAAGCCAAAATATTCTGATCCGTGTCCCTACTGAGCAATACCAGTGCCACGGTTAAATTCGAGCTGAGCGTGTCTTTTGAAAAATTGTCACCGCTGAAGGTCACTGGGTGACGAAATTCGGCGCGCTTATAGACGCACCCATCTTCTCAATTCGAGACACTTCAAGTGGTCGAACTTTTGATCGATCGTTGCAGGATTCAATCATCAAATCGGCCTCATATTCGCGCCGGGCATGGCATAAGTTGCATATCATCCTTGCCGAGGTGCTTATGTTATCTAATGTCGGACTACTTCTTGGTATAGTTGCCACTACCTATGGGATTTTAGCTTCGGCCGAGCAAATTGCGACCGTCGCGCCAGCAGCGCCGGCGTCCTCCGCTCAAGACATCGCCTGTAGCCAATTGAGTGCGATGGGAGCAAGCCTTTCTTCCTCTAAGCCCGATCAAAACACGGTCGCAAAAGCCGAAGCACTGGCCGAGGTTTGCGGGGCAAGCATTACGCCCGCATGTAAAACGGCCTTTCGCACCTGGCACCTCAAAGCTCCCAATACAAAATTTGCGGAATTGGATGGCTGCCAAGACTTATCTTCGCTAAATCTTAGCCCAGCATGTTTCAAGGTCGTTGATCAGTCCTTATATACTGACAAACAAATCTGGATCGAAGAGCACAAGCTTGACCAGCTTAAGGACGACTATCAAGA
>Ga0207055_1092_pt1 | contig 20907 bp, 20 predicted proteins | sample Alteio_BWMinCont_57_FD_153293 | JGI IMG/M metagenome (GOLD analysis project Ga0207055, IMG submission 153293) | Enriched cells from forest soil in Barre Woods Harvard Forest LTER site, Petersham, Massachusetts, United States -... | ecosystem: Environmental > Terrestrial > Soil > Temperate forest >...
TTCTTCGGCATTCGCCACGAGACCAGATCCAAATCTGACGCCAGGAGAACTTTGTACACCGGACAATCCTGATTTCACGGGGTATCGTTATTCTGCACATATTGCTTATTGCAAAAGGGACGTGACCAAGGCTATGAAACAAAAAATCGCGCAAGCCTACGGCGGGATTCCAGAGTCACAATGGTCTGACTACGAATTCGATCATCTTATTCCCTTAAATGCGGGTGGAGACAGTAGCCTCGCGAACCTGTGGCCGCAACCGATTGCAGAGGCAAAGGAAAAGGATGTCGTGGAACAACAGATCTACGATGGTCTGAAGGCTGGAACTTTGAACCAGGCTCAGGCTGTTCAAATGATCTGGGATTGGGTTGATCAGCACTAGCGGTCGAATTAGCACGTTAATTTACAACACACTCACATGGTCCGGCTTATCCAGAATTCGACGAGCCCATGTTGCGCGGCCGCGACTGACACGGCGACTTGACCGTGGGCATAATCAACTTGGGCACCTCAAACTGTGGATGTTTGAAATCAAACAAATCCAATAGAGAATTTGCATTTGCATCCCGCCGTGTGAGCGACGGCAAATTAAACTTGGTTTCGATGAATTTAAGGATTGAAGTATGATCGTAAATTGCATGGGAGACATAGTGGTGTTTGACGTAGGGCGAGATAGCCAAAAAGGGCACGCGAAAGCCATACACCGAATAGTCCTCAGGATGGATGTCGTCGGGGGCACATGCCGGGGGAGGAGCCACATGATCGTAAAACCCGCCATTTTCGTCGTAAGTGAGAAAGAGAACCGAATCTTTCCATAGCGGCGACTTCAACAGTGTTTGAATTCGCGCCGCCACCCAGGCTTGGCCGATTTGAATGTCAGCGCTCGGGTGCTCGTCTTCGCCGAGCCACTCATTCGCATCGATAAAGGCTACAGTTGGGAAATGTTCTGAACTCATGTCCTTGGCGTAGTCAGCGACAGTGCCGATCTTAGCGCGATCTCGTGCCAAAAGGGGATGAAACAAACTCACGTAGCCCGGCTCACCAGAGAAATTTCCAGAGTAGTCCGTGTAATAGCGCCAGCTGATTCCATATTGGTCCAAGACATCAAAAATAGTCTTTTGCGCAAATTGAGTTGGCCCATCGGGATAAGTGTTATCGGAATGACCAAAGGCGGTCCCGGTGAGCAGAAAAAAGCGATTGGGAAAAGTGGGGCCGAGCATTGAGCAAAAATAGCGATCAGCAATAGCAAAGGAATTGGCCAAAGTATAATAGAAGGGCAAATCCCGTTGATCGAAATAGCCCATGGCTCCAAGGCCGCCCGACTTGGCAAAGCCATCATTTTTTCCATTGTCCCATGATTCACGCATGCTCGACTCTTGATGATCAGGATCCTCAACGCAGAGTTTGGGTTGATGATAGACGTTGACGGACTTACCGTTGGTGTCAGGGTTCGACATTTGCTCAGAAACTCCATCGACCCGAGAGCCATAGTAGCGTGCCTGATTGAGGCGCCCGAAATAAGTGTCAAAGGAATGGTTCTCTTGCATGATCACAATGATGTGGCGGAGGGGAATATCGGGATTCGGCGTTCCCGCTTTAACCTGCGGCTTGGGCAGGAAACCTGCGGCGTTAGGGCAACTGAGATTTGTGGCATGAGATGCCATTGGTGCCAGGACAAAAAATAGCATAAAAAACCTGAGGGTCATTCTTGCTCCAAAAAGATTGCGACCACGGCCCGATAGAGTTCGAACTTAATACTGTGGTTCGAGAATACCGAATTTCATGGGAAAAGACACTTACGGACTTATTGATTGGCGGAGAGGGTGGGATTCGAACCCACGGTAGGCTTTTGACCTACATACGCGTTCCAGGCGTACGGTTTCAACCACTCACCCACCTCTCCTGAGACTGACGGAACGTAGTCTGGCGACGCTAGCATTCGGCGAGTCTGTTTGTACAGAGTTCCTTCATTTGAAAATTAACGTTTATGTTGCCGGAAAAATGCGGCGAGCCGAAGCCCTGAGCTCTGACACTCTGCTTTTGAGTGGCAACATATATCTTAATTTTCAAGTGAAGGGGGGAGAAGGGTTACTCGCGCTCCGCGCGCCGGGCTTTGAAAAACGCGCTTAAAACTGAGCTGCACTCGTCGGCTAAGACGCCGCCGACCACTTCCGGCCGATGATTCAGCCGAGAATCGGACAGGACTTGATACAACGACTCGACCGCTCCGGCTTTCGGATCTCGGGCGCCATAGACAACCCGGTCGACTCTCGCTTGGACCAAGGCTCCGGCGCACATCACACACGGCTCCAACGTCACATACAGGGTGCATCCGCTCAGACGCCAGCGTCCGAGCTTTTCGCAAGCCGTCCGTAAGGCGGTCAATTCGGCGTGCGCCAGGGCTGACGGCAAAGTCTCACGCTCATTGTAAGCCTCTGCAATTACGCCACTTTCCCCAACGATCACGGCTCCGACCGGAACTTCGCCCAAAGCCGCCGCCTGCGCCGCCAAAGCCAGTGCCCGACGCATATAGCCAATATCGACCGAATTGTTCACTTTTTAAGCTCCTCAAATGCCCACCACTTTGTTACACCTGGAGGACTTTCAAGTCCACATAGTAGAGGCAGGTGATTGTAGTGGCATTGGTACGTATCCGCGACAACGAAGCTTTTGAACAAGCTTTCCGTCGCTTCAAAAAGGCTTGCGAAAAATCCGGCATCTTGTCGGAAGTTAAAAAGCGCGAGCATTTCGAAAAACCAAGCGTGCGCCGTAAGAAAAAATCGATGGCAGCCCGCAAACGTTTATTGAAGAAGACTCGTAAAGGTCCCTACTAGTTTTATTGGGAGTTGAAAATGGGTTTGAGAGAAAAAGTTCTCGAAGACATTAAGCACGCCATGAAGAACAAAGAAGCGGATCGCCTTAGCGCGATCCGTTTTCTTCAAGCGGCGATCAAGAATAAAGAAATTGAATTGCGTCCGAACGCCATCGCCGAAGACGACGTCATCGGCGTCATCAAAAAGTTGGCGAAGCAGCGTCGCGACTCCATCGTCGAATTCGAAAAAGCCGGTCGCAACGATCTCGTCGACAAAGAGAAATTCGAACTCGGTGTGCTCGAAAACTATTTGCCCGCACAAATGTCGCCCGACCAAGTGGCTAAGATCGTCGATGAGGTGATCAAAGCTCAAGGCGCGACGTCGATGAAGCAAATGGGCGGCGTCATCAAAGAAGTGATGGCTAAAACCGCCGGTCAAGCCGACGGCAAAGTCATTTCCGATTTAGTAAAAAGCAAGCTCCAGTAATTTTAACGCCAGAAGGGGGCAGCTTTTGAAGTTCCCACAGGAATTTATTGATCGGGTGCGCGAAGCGACGGATATCGTCCCGCTCATCTCTCAATACGTCCAGCTCCGGCGGAGTGGTGGGAACCATCAAGGTCTATGCCCTTTTCACAATGAAAAATCGCCGAGCTTTTCGGTTTCCGAAGACAAGCAAGTTTATTACTGCTTCGGCTGCAAAGCTTCGGGCAACGTTTTCACCTTCGTGCAGAATTATCAGGGACTGACGTTTCCCGAAACCATTGAATACCTGGCGCGAAGAGCGTCACTGGCGTTGCCGGCACAAACCGAACACAGCGACCCGTCGCGTGATCTGCGCCAAACCATGTTCAAGATCAACAGCCTGGCGTCGCTGTTTTTTCATCAAGAACTTAAAAAGTTGCCGGTCGAGCACGAAGTCAGAAAATATCTCGAGACCCGCGGCTTGAATGAAGAGCTGGTCACGACCTACAAAATTGGCTACGCGCCGGACTCGTGGTCAGATCTCACCCAGCACTTTGAGCAAAAACGCGTTCCCATTGGGCCTGCCGAACAGCTCGGCCTGATCAAACGCCGTCCGCAAGACAAGCCGGGACATTACGATCTCTTTCGCCATCGCGTGATGTTCCCGATTTATTCGCCGACCGGGCAATGCCTGGGCTTCGGCGGGCGCGTGCTCAGCAAAGAGCAGCAACCGAAATATCTCAATAGCCCTGACTCGCCGGTGTTTCACAAAGGCAAAGTTTTCTACGGCCTCGATCACTCCGCTAAATTCATTCGCACCGACGACGAAGCGATCGTGGTCGAAGGCTACATGGATTGGCTCGCGCTCGCCAAAGTCAGCATCAACAATATCGTCGCGACACTTGGAACTGCGCTTACTCCCGAGCACGCGAAGCTGATCAAGCGCTACACCAACAAAGTACTTTTGCTTTTTGATGGTGACGAAGCCGGGCGCTCGGCCGCGAAGCGCAGTCTGCCGATTTTGCTCGCCGAGGGGTTGTTCGCGCGCGGGTTATTTTTGCCCGACGAGCTTGATCCCGATGAATTTATCGCTGAGCGTGGGGCGCAGAACCTTCGCCAACTCATTCAATCCGCGCCCGACCTTTTTGAACTCATCAGCTCCGAGCAATGGTTGCAGCATAAAGGCACGCCGACCGGGAAGGTTCAGCTGCTGGATGAGTTTGGTCCGATCATCGGCCTAATTCCCGATCAGCGTTTGCGGCGCCTTTACGTCGAGAATTTCGCCAACATGATCGGAGTGGAGCCGCGCCTTGTTGAGCAAAGCGTTAAAAAGACCCCGCAGTCCGCGGCACCTCGGCCCAAGCCGATTGAGCGGCCGGCGCCGGCCGCCGATGACCCGACTGTATATGATCTGACTAAAGCCCCACGTGCCGAGGTCGAAATTTTGAACCTAATGCTTATGAAAGAGGTCTATTTAGTAGAGGCCCTGCGTGAGCAAGTGGGGGTGGAATTCCTTCATCCAGGCACCCAGGGAGTTTTTGCCAAGATCGCGGAAGTATATGGACTAATGCCCAATAAATTTGATACTTTATCCGCTTTGTTGGTGGATCGGGTAAAACCAGTAGAAACAATTACAAGATATATCACTGAACCGTACATAAATTTGAGCGGTGAGGCTGCGAACAAGTTGTTACAGGATTGCATTAAAAGGGTGAAGAACGATTTTTTAAGGTCTAAATCCAAGGCATTGGTTTCCAGCCTACGCGGAACGGGTGAAGCTAATCCGTCCGAACAATTGGAACAAATTATGAATATTCAAAGGAACCGCAGGTCACTCAACCGCGAGTAGGAGCACACTGGCATGTCGAAAAATACGCCGACGAATGAACCTGGAACTCCCGTTCAGGGATTAAGCCTGGAGCAACAGCAGGGGATGATTCATGAGGAGATTCAGCGCTTTATTCGTCTTTCGAAAGAGCGAGTTTCGATCTCTATCGAAGAAATCAATGAGTTGCTCCCGCCGGAGATTATTGCTCCCACCGTGCTTGATACCTTCATGCAGGCGCTCGAGGTCAATGGTGTAGCAATTACAGATTCGTCAGAAAATAAGAAAGATGACGAAGAAGACCAATTCTTTCTTTCGGATCCAGACAAAGAAGAGAAAGAAGAAGAAGAAGAAGAGGAAGTCGAAGGCGACACCAAGTCCAACGACCCCGTTCGTCTTTACTTACGTAAAATGGGTTCCGTTTCGCTGCTCACGCGTGAGGGCGAAGTTGAAATCGCTCGTCGAATCGAAGCCGGTGAGCGCGAAATCGTGCGCGCGATCACTTTGTCACCCATTGGTACCAACGAAATCATTTTGCTCGGTCAGCGCTTAGACGAAGGCCGCATCAAAGTAAAAGCGATCTTCCGCGGTTTGGAAGACGAAGACACCCAGTACGACGAACAAGAGTACATTCAAAAAATTCATGAATTGATCGGTCACGTGAAGCGCTATCAGAAGAAAGCGGCCAAAGTCTTTCAAACTTTGAAAGAGTCGCCGCACAATTCACCGCCTTCGCAAGCCGCGGCCAAGGAACTCGAAAAATTTAACGCCGAGTTGATGGAGAACTTCGAAAGCATTAACTTCAATCGTAAGACCATCAATCGCGTCGTGATTAAATTTAAAAACTTGGTCAGCCGCTTTTCGACATTGCGTAAGCGCGTGAAAGTGGCGGTTGAAAAGTCGTTCTCTAAAGATCTCGCCAACATGGCGGCCCGTGTAAAGGCCATGGAGACCTCCGACGCCGAAGTCTTGAAGATGAGCAAAGAGACGGGCGGAATGAGTTACAACACATTCCGCACGCACTATTTGCAGGCGTCGGATGCGCAAGTGCGTATCGATCGCTTACATAAAGAAACCGAAATGACCTTCGAATGGATTCGCGACACCTACACCGCAATCTGGAAGGGCGAGCGCGAAGCCGACAAAGCCAAATCTGAGTTGGTGGAAGCCAACTTGCGCTTGGTGGTCTCGATCGCCAAGAAGTACACCAATCGCGGTTTGCAATTCCTCGATTTGATTCAAGAAGGCAACATCGGCTTGATGAAAGCCGTTGATAAATTCGAATATCGTCGTGGTTATAAATTCTCGACTTATGCGACCTGGTGGATTCGTCAGGCCATTACGCGTGCGATTGCCGATCAGGCGCGCACCATCCGTATTCCCGTGCACATGATCGAAACCATCAACAAGCTGGTGCGCACCTCGCGCTACTTGGTACAAGAACTCGGTCGAGAGCCCACTCCGGAAGAAATCGCCGCGAAGATGGACATGCCGGTCGATAAAGTTCGCAAGGTCTTGAAGATCGCCAAAGAGCCGATCTCTCTCGAAACGCCGGTGGGCGAAGAGGAAGATTCACACTTGGGCGATTTTATCGAAGACAAAAAAGTCATCAATCCTGCCGAAGCGATTGTGAACCTCAATTTGGCGGAACAAACCCGCCGAGTTTTGGCGACCTTGACCGCTCGTGAAGAAAAAGTTTTGCGCATGCGTTTTGGTATCGGTGAAGAAAGCGATCACACTCTCGAGGAAGTTGGACAAGACTTCAACGTGACTCGTGAGCGGATTCGTCAGATCGAAGCCAAGGCTCTGCGTAAGTTACGCCACCCTAGCCGGAGTAATAAGCTTAAAGCTTTTATAGAATGAGCTTCGAGCGATGTCCCCGGGGCATCGGCGTCGCTAAGCGCGACAGACAAAATGGTGGGAAAAGCAGCTCCAACCCGAGCCTTCGCGGTGGGTTGGAATGATGTGCAAGTGCGTCCGTTTGCGGATCACGACATTCAACCACTTTTAGATTTTTACTACCGCAGTCCGCGCCACATGCCGGTGATCCAGGATTTGGATTTCGATCGCATGCCCCAAGAGCCTTCGATGCGCGATCAATTGCTTTCGCAAATCAATGCGCCCTCCATTGTGACCGTTGAGTACTTGCGCCGCCCCGTGGGCGTGCACCAGTTGATCAATGTGCGCGACGGGCAGGGCGAATTCTGGGCCGTGATGTGGAATGCCGAGGTTCAAGGCAAGGGCGTCGGCACTGTGAGCTGGTTCAAGGCTTGTCAGTACTTCTTCGACAGCTTCCCGACTTTACACGTGTTGCTATTCAAAGCGCCAAAGTCGAACCCGTTCTCGGATCGCCTCGCTAAAAAACTTCCGCTGAAGTTTTTGGGCGAAGAAGAGCTCGGTTCGCCTTGGTATAAAGAGGGACTGCGCGCTAACGTTTATTCTGTAACTCGCTCGGAGTTCGAACAGCTTCATAACGAAGATGAGTTCGACGAGGTCGAATAAAAGGGGCGCCCACGGGCGCTTCTTTGTCGATGGCCGGGCTTGCGGCTAGACACCGATATTTTCCTAGTTAATTCAATAATATACGACTGATTTCCAGGGATACATTTCTCCTGAAAGTTAGCCGTTAGACATTCTAGATGTGCTAAATCGCATAGGATCTTGCCTTTCTCGGCGCGGATTCTGCTCTTACTACTTATTGAAATCGAAATGGGAGGGCCTATGGCCGTTGCTAAACCTTGGTTGTACTTTTCCGTTATAGCGCTATTTTCGGCGGCGAATCTGTCTCACGCGACTCTTTCTGGGGCCGATAGGAAATCAAATTACGTCGAGTACGATAAGCCGGTTATTCTTACAGATTTGACTGCAAAGGGCGCCAAGGGCTATCAGTCGATTCAGGCCGGGTACGGTGGCATGGTGAGTTCAAAAAAACAAGCGAACGGAAAATACTCGGTAACTACTGTTTACCCACAACCGGATACTAAGACGGTTTACTGTCGTAGCTCTGAAACTCACCCTGGGAATTTCTATCCAGCGTACACAACTCCACCCCATGAACATATTCTCATCGCGGCCAGCCTTGAGCCGGAGAGCTTGAAATGGCTGAAAGACGGAGAGCCTTTGGAGCAATGCCTGAACGACATTTCAACTCAAGGTTCGGGCTACGTTTGCTATTCGGAGAGCAATTCTGCAACGGATATCATCAACCTTCGCACCCGCCAGTTTGGATTCACTTCGTACAACACCGATGACGAATGTCGTGAGGCTGTGAAGTTTGCGACGCCCACTGACATATGCGTGAACGCAAATGATGGAAAACCGGTTATTGCAATCGCGCATAATGATGAGATAGCCAAACCTTATTTTGACGATTTCAAATCGTGCAATGAAGCCTTGGCCAATCGCACATCAGCTTCCACAGCTGGCGCGAGTGCAAGTGCAGGCGCCAATGACACCACAGCTGAGGCCGGCCGTTAATTGAATTTATGATTGAAAGGGAGGGCCATATGGCCACTGCAAAACCTTGGATGTACTTTTCTATGTTAACGCTACTAATGGCGGCAAGCCTGTCTCACGCGACTCTTTCCGGCGCCGAGAGACAATCGAATTACGTAGAGTATGGAGCGCCGATAGTTTTTCATGATTTATCTGCAAAGAATTTTGTGGCCACCCGGGCCTACCACGCCGGGCAAGGTGCTATGGTAAGTTCAAAGAAAAAAGCTAACGGGAACTATTCTATGGTTGCTGTTTACCCAGCTTCGGACGCCAAAACGGTTTACTGTCGAAGTTCCGAGAGCCGCCCGGGGTTCTTTTATCCCGCATTTACCGACTCCCAAGAACACGTTGTGATTGCAGCTCGCGGTGAAGCCGAGCTTGGCGCTTATGTGGTAAATAATTTATTGGGCGGAATAACTCTTGAAGAATGCCTAAAGGATATTTCGACTCAAAGTTCAGGGTATGTTTGTTACAGTACAGTTCGGGGGAATGAAGCGGATATCGTTAACATTCAATCGCGGAAGGTTGGCGTTGGTCCTTACGAAACTGTCGACATTTGCAGGCAGGCAGCGCAGGGTTCGCTAAATGGCAATATCTGCGCGAGTTCGGACTATAACACTCCGGGGATGCATATCTACCATAACGGTGAAATTACGAATCGGATTTTCGCGGACCTGGAAGCTTGCAATAAAGCTATACTGAGTAGTTCGTCTACTTCCACGGCAGACGCGAGTGCCGGCGCAAGCCGCAACGACGGTACGGCTGAGGCCGCACACTAATTGAATTTATAACAGTTGCTGCGCATTGAGCGCGGGATTATTCACCTCCACAAACCTTGGAGGTGAAAATGCGTTTCTTCATTTTCTTTATTCCCGCCGCGCTCGCTTTCGCGTTTGGCGCAAAGGCGGCAGATCTAAGTCTGCCAATCGACAATCAAACTCACGAGTTCATCACGCGCGTGAGTGAGCAAACCGGCGTGGTTGAATTGCAAACCGCGGATGGCTCGTGGCAGGTGGTTAACGAGGATCCCGGGGAAGTGACTTCTCCCGGCACAGGCCTTGTCGAAAAAGTTCAATACTACGGAGGTCCGCCTTATTATGGCGGTGGAGGCTACGCGCCTTATCCACAGCCTTATCCCAATCCGAACCCTTATTATTGTCCACCCCAGTATCCGAATTATCCTCCGCGGGTTTACTGGAACCAGCGCTACTACAATCCCTATCGCTATAACTATGGCGGCGGTTACCGCTACTACGGCTGGCGGGTTTATTAGGTGAAGCTCGAACTCTGGCCTGTGCAGAGTTCGAGATTTTCTAGACCTTGGTTCAGGTGACACGACTTTAGGCTGCTTCCATACTCTCTACATAAACCATGGGGGAAAGTATGAAAGCTCTCGTTTTGTGTCTCGCAACGTTCTCTAGTCTCGCCTTCGCAGATTCTGCCAGCAATTTCGTTCAGGATTCGCTGACTCAGGGTCAACAAATTCTCTCGCTTAAGAGTACGTCGGCTCGCAACGAGCAGCTCTGCACCTTAGTGGCTCGAGTGATTGATGCTAAGTACATTGGTTCGGCTTTGCTGGGTCAATACGATGGGCTCTCGACTGACAAAACCGGCGTGGATTTGTTTTACAAAGAAATGCCGTCGATGGCCGTGACTGAAATCGTTAAGAAGATCGGCGACGCCTCGGGTTCGTCGGTTACCGTTTCGTCGGATTCCACCGATCGTGGCGATGGCACCTATTCTGTAGACGTGACCTTAACTACTAGCGACGGCAGCAGCTACGATGCTTCAATCATCTTAGATATAATCGGCAAAGAGTTTCATCTGATCGATGGCACTTACTTTGGCGTCAGCGGCATAAACTACATGGCCGGCCAAGTGCAAAAACAAATCGGCCAGAGTTCCGATCAAACTCATCCCGTTTCTGAGTACATGAAAAGTCAGATGGCGGACGCGAGCTATATAGAATGTAACTAATTGGGGGGGCGAAGTTAAGCCGCAGGTCGCGACTGCGCGGGCACGGGCTCCGGCGCGAAGAGTTTGTCTTTGTTTTTGATGGCGAAGCTTGTCGCCAAGACCAGCGAAACCGCCAATGGATCAAAGACGAAGACGAATAAAATGATCAGCCATGTGGCTACGTCATCCATGTTCTTATTGAACAATTGCGCGACGTAGACCACCGGTCCGATTTCGATTTGAAAGCTTAGCTTCTTTAGATTTTCGTCTTTCATCTTGATCTGCAATTCGATGCTCTGGCGTCTTAACTGATCGAAGCGGGGCTCGAATTCCTTTTGCATTTCTAGGCGCTTGCTCACGCGTGAGGTTGGAATTGAGTCGAGTTCGGTTTGTAGGCGAGTGATTTCCTCTTGGACTTTGCGATCTTCGGTATTTAGGTACTCGAGTTGCAGCATTGTTGCCTTCAACTCGCTCGAGGTGTGTTGATAGGCGTAGGACAGGTAGCCGAAAATGCCTAAGCTGGTGATGCTCATCAAGATGGTGACGGCTAAACACAAATACGCGCGCATGATGGGATGCAGACGCTTCCAATTTTGGTGGAGAAAGCTGGCAGAAACGAGTTTGGCGAATTCGAGGGCGCCGGCCATCACCATAACGGCGATGGGAGCTCCAGAAAATAACTTAGCTAAGCCTGAAATCGAGAATGTTGCGCCCACTAGTGATACCGTCGCAGCGGTAAACCCTAGCAGGAAGATATAGGCCTTGTTCATACAAGGTTTTATCGGCGCAACACCCTCGTGGATCAAACGAATCCGGGCTTAGGTCGGGCTTATTTCTCGTCGATGTGGATGCTTTTAATAACCACTGGTTCCACGGGTTTATCCATCGCGCCGGTTTTCACCGTCGAGATCTTGTTGACCACGTCCATACCCTCTACAACTCGACCAAAGATAGTGTGTTTGTGATCGAGCCAGGGAGTGGCAGCTACCGTGATAAAGAACTGGCTGCCATTGGTGCCAGGACCAGCGTTGGCCATAGAAAGCATTCCGGGTTGCGAGTGGTTCAAATCAGGTGAAAACTCGTCTTCGAATTGGTAACCAGGGCCGCCGGTGCCTTTGCCGAGAGGGTCGCCTCCCTGAATCATAAAGCCTTTGATCACGCGGTGAAAAATCGTGCCGTTATAGAGCGGCTTTTTCTCTTTCTTGCCGGTATTGGGATCGGTCCACTCTTTGGTGCCGGTGGCGAGGCCGACAAAGTTGGCTACGGTTTTGGGAGCCTTGTCGGGATAGAGTTCAACTTTGATTTTTCCTTGTGAGGTGTCGAAGGTCGCAAACATTTTCTTTCCTTTGGCTGGGGTAGTTTCTTTGGCTTTTTCTTTATCGGCGTGGGCTAGCGTGCCCGCAAAGACCAGCGCGAGTAACAGACGGTACATAGATTTCCTCCTAAGAAGACTATAGATGGCACCTTTTTGCGGTGTCGTCTTCACTTAATGCGCCGGGGCGGCTAAAGTGGTTAAAGCATGCAAAAGAAAGCGGTGCTGATCCTTTTGGCGGTCGGCTTTATCATCTACGGCTCATCTCTCGGCAATCGCTTTTTGCTCGATGACGAGAGCCAGGTTTTGCAAAATGAGCTGATCCACTCGCCGGGCAATATCCTGACGTTTTTCCTAGGGTCGACCATGAATCAAGAGGGAGCTGCGCTTGGCGGGATTTACTATAAACCCATCATGTCGCTGTGCTATTCGCTGCTGTGGTGGGCATCGCCTGACAGTCCGCTTATCTATCACCTATTTCAATTGCTGATCGCCATAGCCAATGCGTTTTTGCTATGGCGCCTTTTGCGGCGGCACATGGACGAGAAGTTGGCGCTTTTAATGGCGCTGATTTTTCTAGCCCATCCGCTCAATGCGGAGGTCGTAGTTTATATCGCCGACCTGCAAGACGTGCTGTACATGTTTTTTGGGTTGGCGGCCTTGAACTATTTGGCCGACGGGCGTTGGTGGGCCATGACGCTGCTATTGGGCGCTTCGCTTTTATCGAAAGAGAGCGGCGTTCTTTACCTGGTCACGGCCGTGGTTTACGCCGCCGTCTTTAAACGCGAGGTATGGAAGCGTGTCGCGGGAATTAGCGGTGGAGTGATGGCCATCTACGCCTTTCTGCGCTTCGGAGTCGCGCATTTGACCACGCTAACTCACAGCCAAAACCAAATCGGCCGCGCGGATCTCGATGTACGGCTGCTGACGGCACCGAAAGCTCTGGCCAGCTATCTCATTAAATTTGTTTTTCCACGCGACATCACCGCTACTCAAGACTGGGTAGTCGCCACCGCAAGTTGGAGCGACTTTTGGATGCCGTTGATTTTGGCGCTTTCCGTTCTCGTCATCAGCGTTTGGTATGCGGTCCGCTACTGGCGTCAGACTGGGGGAAGTCTAACTTTCGCCTTTTTTGTTTTTTGGGTGTTTATGGGAATGGGATTTCATTCTCATATTCTAATTTCGCTCGATGGTACCGTCGCCGATCGTTGGTTCTATTTTTCAAGCGTCGGCTTGATCGCCATCCTCGGACTATTTATCGAGCGCTCGGCGTGGCTGGACTTCCCCAAAATGGTAACCGCTATTTTTATATTTTGGATCGTGGGCTTAAGCGCACGGAGTTACATCCGCAGTTTGGATTGGTACGACAACTTCACGCTTTGCTATCACGATTTACAAATCTTCCCCGACTCCTACGACATGCACAATAATCTGGGCGTCGAATATTTCCGCCGCGGCCAAGTCGAAGATGCAGAAAAGGAATTCCGACGCTCAGTCGATCTAGCCCCGGGTTGGGACATCAATTGGAACAACCTCGGCGCAACCTACAATCGGCTCGGTGACACGCAAAAAGCTGAAGCGAGCTATTTAAAATCCATGGAGCACGGAACCTACTACATGGCTTACGAAAACTACGCGACGATCCTGGTGCAAGAAGGCCGCGTCGAGGAAGCCAAAACCTTCATCCGCGAAAAAGCCCTGCCGATGTTTCCCGCCAGCAAAACGCTCCAAACTCTTTGGAATCTACTCAATAAATAAAACCGAAGGGTCGCGCACGGTAGGCGGCCGACGGAGTACGGATTTCTAAACCTGGCCTTAGTCCAGAAGGAAGCAGGCTGGACTGTTATACCAGCTGAGGCCGCTGCGAAAATTTTAAGAACTACAAATTTAGGGGTCAACGATGACGAAAGTTCTTATTTTCGCGGTGGCGTTGATTGGCGCGCAGGCCTTCGCTCAAGCTATTAACCCAAATTGTCTGCCGGGAACCACGGTCAAAACTAAGTTGGTTACCCACTATATGATTCCATTGCTCGATTCCTACGACAAAAAGATTTGCGATGAGGTGGAGGGGACGTGCATCTACAACAAAGACAAAACGCAATACCTGCACAATGTTGGGTACACCGATGTTACGTTAGCCGACGCTCATTGCAAGAATGGCTGGGGTAACCAACATAATTGCTTGCATCCCTGCCGCGTGCTCGCGGCCTCGATGAAGTATCATCAATATGGGCAAATTGTGTTTCTAAAAGAATTGGTCGGGCAAAAATGCGGCAATCTTCAGCGCGATGGATTTGAGCTCGTGCATGATGGCTACATGGTGGTGCTCGATACGGGAAGCCCGGTTGACTTCAACGCCACGGGCCGCTTCGATTTCTTCTGGGGGCGTTGCCAAAATCAAAAGAGCGGCGTGTGCTTTGAGGGCGCCGAGCCAATCTCTGACTCGCTCACCAACTCGGACTACTGCACGGTTTGGGATCCTAGCCATCCCACCACCAATCAAGACGTGAAAGACGCTTTTGTTAAACAAGTTCAATCTGAAGACCGCGAGCGCGGCGACACCGGGGCCGCCGACGACTTTAGTTTATGATCGCTACACTTTTGATTTCTTGGGGAGCTTGGGCTTACACGACCGACAACTGCTGGACGCGACCCGGAGGTTATGTTCAAGTTGCCGCGAATGTCGCCTATCAAAATGGAACTAGCCCGCAGAAGCTGGATATTTATGTGCCAGCCGATGCCGGAGCTCCCTATAAAACCGTCATCGTGGTTCATGGCGGTTGTTTTCAATGGGGTGGCAAGGGCTCGCTTGACGTCACCAAACAGGTCACGCGTTTAACGAATGCCGGCTTTGCCGTGATCAGCGTCGACTATCGTTTGGCGGACCCGAAAAATGGCAAAAATCTTTTTCCTGCGTCGCTTGAAGATGTGCAAGATGCGACTCGTTGGGTGCGAGCAAATGGCGATCGCTACCATCTCAAGACCGATCAATTAATCGCCTTTGGCTATTCAGCCGGAGGGACGTTGGCGGCTTATTTGGGAACGAGAGTGATGACCGGATCGGCTAATAAGGCCGACAGCAAAGCGGTTAATGATCCAATTCTCAGTGCGCGCGTGAGCGGAGTCGTAGATCTTTTTGGTCGCACTGATTTTGAACATGGCCGGCCGAATGAAAAACACTCCGACGACGGCCGCGATTGTGGCGAAGAGTACTTGGGCGTGAATCGGGCCGCGCAATACGAAAAGCAATTTGCCATGGCCAGCGTATTGAACGGCGTCGACAGCAATTCGGCGCGCTTTCTAATCATGCACGGCACCGACGACAAAGATGTTTCCGTCGAGCATAGCGAATTGCTTTACGCGAAATTGGAGCAAACGGCCCCAACTCGCGCACAAGCAAGAAAGACGCAATTCTTTAAAATCCCGGGTGCGACGCACATGTTCCCGCGTGCGGGCGACATGGATGAGGCGTGGAAAAAAATCTGCCCTTTCTTAAGCGACGTTTTGGGTGAACCGGCGCCAGTCCGAACCGCAGCAAATTAAGGCGCCGGGCAAATCTGGGCTTGCGTGGCGGCGTCGATCATTAGCTTGGGGTCTGGAGTGTAGGCTCTGATATTGGCGCGAATCTGATCATACTCGCTCGAGCCGGTGTCATTGCCATCGGTGTTTTTATTCCAGTAATTCACCGCTTGGTCGCCGGTGAAGCCACAGAATTGGCGTAAGATAAGCGATGAAATAAATCCCGAGGCATGCCAGCCGTTCCAGCAATGAACGTAAATCGGGCCCGAGGTGTTGCCGGCAATTGTGTCGGCGACCTGTTGCAGGATCGTAGTCACCGCACTGGTGTGGAGTAAGACGCTCTGCTGTTCATAATCGAACATACCCGAACCTGAGCCGCGCGGCGTGCACTTCACCGAATGTGGTTCCTTGGAGTAGTTGGTTGAATAGAGATAATACGAAGTCGCAAAGCCCTCCATACATAAATTGTCTAGCCCTTCGGTGGGAAGGGGATTGGTGTTCGAGCGCTTGCCGTTCTTATCGTAAACGTTATTGGCGCCGCCGCGATAGACGAGGCCGGGGATAACTTCGCGAAAATTGCGGACTCCGTAAAGCTCATCGTAGCCATTGCCTTGGTCATCAACCAATTTTGTGTAGATATCGGGCAGGGCATATCTTTGCAGATAGTACTGTCGCCAAGCGGGGACTGTTGCATGAGCTTGGCTAAAGGTGCTGGCGCATATAATTACGGCCATGAAATTGATTAATTTCACCGAATCCTCCTGGTTGTTTTTGATTCCCTAAAAGGATCGCACGGTCCGGTTGAGGCCGGCGAAAAGCCCGCCAAATTTGCGACTTAGGTCATGACAGAGTCGCTTTTTGTCACCCGGGGTTGAGCCTAGACTAGACGGTGGCGGCACCCCGCTTGCACAGCACACTCCCGTTCAACCAAAAAACTCGGAGCGTGTATGGCTAAGTTGCCCAATTGGATTGGTGTGAGTGTGGCGGTGTTGACCGTGGTTTCGGCCGAAGCGGCTTTGCAAGCTAACGGCAATCGCGGAACCCAAGTGATGCAGATTCCGGTGGCTGGTCGCCCCAGTGAAGTCTGCGTGATCCCCAAGCATTTACCAGACGCTGACTTTGACGACAAAGATGGCAAAGAAGAAAAGAACCTTTGCGGCTACGACATCCACACCACTACGGCGGTTTGCCCGAAGCTCAATAGCACCAACCCCGGTCTCGACTTTTACGAAATTCCCACTGGCGCTACCAAAGAGCAGTTCGAGGCTTCACGCTGTAAAACTCCTAAAAGCCATATGGTGGCCAAATATAAGTTGAGTACCAGCTGCAGCTATACGCCGTCGATTCTGGCTTACTATCATATGTCGCGCATTTTGGGTGGCGTAGCCGAGGTACCACAGTCGGTGATTCGTACCGTTGATATCCATACTCACATTCAGCTCGGTGAAAAGGCTTTGGCCGAGAGCAAGCCTACGGATTTGATTCATCAAAATTGGAACACTCTGATGGGAGTGTTGACCGCCGGAATCAACAGTCCTCGCCGCGACCTAATTTTGACCGACGACTTTCAGCAGTCTTACGGTGCCTTGAGCAGCAAGCCTAAACACGAAGTGTTTTATCACGAGTTCTTTAATGGCGGAGCTGATAACGTCGCCCGCGCAGCCAATTTTAAGAACGGCCCGATCATGGCTTTGCAGGCGCGTCGTGATGACGTCGCCAACTTCGTTGGTCGTGCTTTCACCGCGGCGAATGTGCAGCATATGTTGCAGATGAAAGACGCTTCGGAAATGGTGATTCTCGACACTCTGCTAAGCCAACAAGATCGCTTTGGCAACGTTCATGAAGTCAACACGTTCATGTACCTCGATCAGACGGGTAAGCTGCAAGACGACGATAAACTCGCTCCGGCGGACGTAACTAAACTCGGCGCGGTCAGCGTGAAGAAGATGATGTTGAAAGACAATGACTGCGGCGTGAATAAAGTCAATATCGCAGCTCAGGCAGGCCTTTTAGCGGGCATTGGCCACCTCGATCCCAACACCTATCAGCGTTTGCTCAAGCTCAATGCTGAAGCAGACCAGGCTGCCGTACAAAACTACTTTAAGCAGGAACTCCTTTTTACTCCCGCCGACTATGCGAGATTCCGTACGAATCTAAAGACTATGAGTTCAACGTTATACAATGGTTGTAAGGCTGGAACTGTTCGCTTGGATCTGGATCTGAATGCTCATTTCTCGAAGGCTGCGATTAAGCCGGTGAGCTGCGAAATCTAGAAAAATAGGCCTCCACTTTTTCAAGCAGAGGCCTGATCAATTAGAACAAGTTGATATTTGAAGACAGAGCTACGTTGGTTTGTTTGCCGCGAAGTTGGTCGGGCACAAACTGAACGTTCGGGTAGAGGAAGATATCACGAGTGATCGAGATACCAACGCCCACTGATTGAAGGGCTTTGTCTACGTGCCAAGTGTTCATCGAAGGACTTTGCGCCAAAGTGTGCTCGATCTGGAACCACAGACCCACAGTGCGTAGGTTGAAGGTATCGTTGATGCGATACTCGAGGTAAGGATAAGCGCCGAGTACGTAATCGCTCGACATGGCCCTAATATCGTCAGCTGAGTAGTTAACGCCATCGATCGTGTAAGGGCGCGGAGTGCGGAACCAATTGTAACCGGCAGTGCTTTCAACGCCTGCAGTGAAGCGCGTCTGACCGATGTCATAAGCGTTCACGTTGTAGATACCGAAGTTACCCAAGTAACCGATGCTAGTGTAATCCGTTTGCGTGTAGATGGTCGGACCAACTTGATAGTAAGACTGGAACGGACCAGCTTTATAGATGTGCTGATAGTTCAAGCTAGGATTGTAGTTGTCCATCTTTTGGCCGCGATAGCCATCGGGACGGCTGGTAGTGCCGCTGAGTGGAGTGACCATGCGCACGGTCTCACCAAGCAAGAGGCTGTCCATCTGATTGATACCATACTTAACGTTAATGCCACCTTCGATATCCGAAACCGGCGACTGGCCATTCACGTCGGCGATGTTTGGACGATAGTCTGCGAATGGACGCGAGACCGAGCCGCCATTGAAGGCAAGGCTGGAAGCCACTGACCAACGCGATTTCGAGCCGGTTTCAGCGCGCAATTTAGCGTTCGTCAAAACGTTATCGGGATCGTCTCCCTGCAATTTGTTTTTTTGATCTTTGGCGTCTTCGACTTTCATCGTTGACTGACCTTCAGATTGATCGGCCCAGGTCACTTGCGAGATGCCGCAGGCGAGCGTGGCGATAAGTGAAATCAACAGTGTTTTGTTCATGATCTATTCCCCCCGGAATCGATGATAAGTGGCTCTCAACTGAGCCAGGTGAGCTTATAGTCAGGTTCTGGTCAATTTCACAAGCGATGATCGTAGCGCCGTAAAATATCTTAGCTCGCATAATCCGATGCTTTACTGGGTGAAGGGGAAGGTAAACAATCCGCCATTAGGAGTGGGGGTTTTTAGCCTCAGTCGATGCAGGGGCTGTATCCCTAGCTTTAAAGGGAGCTAGGGCCCCCTAGGGTCGCTTTTAACGACTGTCTCACTCTGAGACGGCAGCTAGCCTAAAGCCGCAACTGAGTAAGAGTTCCTGGCTTCTACCCGTGCCTCCATATTAAGCTTTTATTAAGCACATGTCTGGAGGCGATGGAGATGTTGAAGTCACATTTATTGGGAGTGGTTTTGTTTGCTCTTTCGGTTGTTACGACTCAGGTGGTGGCTGATGATGCCTACCTAGATCAGGAGAGGCTGCCAACCTACCAGCAAATGATGAACCTGAACCCAGCAGAGCGTGCTCAGTACTTTATGGGACTGCGAAAAATACTGGTTGAATTTGAAAAAATTAACAAAGGCAAATCCGGTACGCTTTTTGTTTATGAACAAGAGCCGCGCCCTGATTACCAAGCCTTGCTTAATCTCCTGTCGGGTTTCATGCCCGAGGCAACGGCCGAGCCCTTGAGCGCTGCTAACCCAAGCGCAGCCTCCCCTGGCGGACCAAATGCGCCAGATCAGGGTGCCTGGGTCGGTAAGCCTGAATCATATTTTAAAAATGGCAAGTACTATGCCGGAACTTGCGATCAGATAAGCGGGTATGGGACGGTGACCTGGTGCACGCATACCAAAAGGTCGGATAGTGATCCGATCTATGATTCGACTGCGGTGAATAAACAAATCGCCGATTCTCGACAGCAAGCGGCTCAGACCCAGATGGATGATATTAGAAAGAACTGGCACGACCCCAAACATCCTGGAAATTCAAGCGGCAGTGGTACTCAATTGGCAGGTTCGGGTAAGGCCAACACCAATGCTGGCTCGACCTGTGACGGTAAGGCCGATGACAAAACGATGCAGACATATCGTCAGCATGGCGGCGATACCACATGTATCTACGCTGGAAATATGAGCACCTATCAAGACAATACGGAGCGCAAAGCAGGAAGTTGCAAAAAAGTATCCTCAATGTGTCTTACTTCTAGTTGCACGGGCGACGACAAAGTATCTTGCTCGGGCGCCAAACCCATACTTTGCAATCCCATGATTTTCGGATTTCAGAAGGATGGCAAGCATGCCTATTGCGTAAAGGCGGGTGGCGATGCGACGCAAGCGTGTAATGATGCGGCCCCGCCTGTTGATATGGGCCAGGATGATTTCACCAAAAAATTCAGCAGTGATGTCTGGCGTGACTATGCCGATAAGTTCAATGCTGCTTGTGTCCAAGACTCTGAAGTGGTGGCTGCTTTCTGTATGGAGTGTAAGGCTCTCAAGGTTCGCCTTGCGGCTCTGAATCTCGAATTTCATCGTAAGCTGATGAAAAACGACGGAACTCTTAACGACGATTTGGGTTCTGCTAGAAGTTCACATTAAGGCTTTAAAAGGTTTGCCAGTTCCACAAAGTAGCTGATTTCATGGCCATCGGGGAGCGTACAGGTTCCCTGGTGCAGGCCGATCACTTGTCCCAGCCGATTAGTCACCGGGCCGCCACTAAGGCCCTCGTAAGCCACATAGTCAGCGTATTGCAGTCGATTCCAGGCACTGATTGTGCCCAATGTGCAGTAAGGCTGACGAGGCTTGGGTAGAATTTGGCCGTCATAGGTCTGTATTGTTACGTCGTCGGCGAGGCTAAATCCAGTACTCGAAACCGGACCACTGGTTTGGAGCGGCCCCAGAGTCACCGGCTCTCCGAGAGAACGATTGAGCCGAATATAAACCAAATCTTGGTCAACATAACCCGTTAAATCAGCGTCCGACTTGATGAGCTGGGCGGCGCTGGGATCTATAAGGGTAAGAGTGGCCCGGTCTCCCGCTTGGTCTCCGAATATAGGTGCTCCTCCATCTCTAGAGATCAGCAGAGGTACCTGAACATCCTGATAAGTAGGGTCGACCTGCCAGCGCGCGCGTAGATAGCTCGCAAATTCGTGAAGACTAGTGAGAAGGGTGCTTCCGTCCTTGACCAAAAAGCCTGTGCTTTGCATGCCGGCTGAAAATGAAAGGCACTT
>Ga0207055_1093_pt1 | contig 20813 bp, 24 predicted proteins | sample Alteio_BWMinCont_57_FD_153293 | JGI IMG/M metagenome (GOLD analysis project Ga0207055, IMG submission 153293) | Enriched cells from forest soil in Barre Woods Harvard Forest LTER site, Petersham, Massachusetts, United States -... | ecosystem: Environmental > Terrestrial > Soil > Temperate forest >...
GATTTGCCGGGTGTATCCGAGAGTCGCAGCAGTTATCCAGCGCCCACGGTTTACATCGTCATCGACGATATCCAATTCGGCCGGCGTACGTTGCAAAATTTCGAGGCGCCCCCAAAAACTGTCAGCCTGTTTTTGGAAGCAGTATTCTTCGGCAAAGGAATTTAATGCAGGCGTGTTGTCATAACCATTGATTAGACCCCAAATCAGCGCATTGTGAAATGTCCATCCTGCAGTCTGAGCATCAGCATATACAGAGGCCGAATATCTGCGAACTTGTTCGTTAGGTTCCGGATTTTTCACATAGGCTGCCGAGGCCATTGCGAACAAATGCGAAGTAAACTGTTGCGTGAGTCGCGCCGCATACGAGTTCGGAGTGGCCATCGGCAGATCCACTTTGCTTGGTGCGGGCTCAGTGCCATTGAAGGTCGAAAGCTCAAGCGTTGCATGCGAAACCTGCAAAGCACCGCCGACGACGGTGCTTGAAATATGCCCAGCATCTTGACCAATGTGATGGCCAAGGGGAGCATCGGGATTCACCATTCCGGTCGGTCGATGCATAAAAGCGATCGGGCCGTCGCTTGATTCTCCACGCGGCGCAAACCAGAATTTCAAATGGTCTTTATCATGATCCAAGGTGATGGTGTCACTCAATGTCAGTCCCATAATTGGCGAGGAATGCGGATGTTGAGCATCAAGGTAGGGCGCACCGTTGGCCTGTTGCTCGCCGGTCTGCAAAAGTTCGGGATATCCCGCATTGGGAAAGGTCCATCGCTCGACGGTGCCCATGAAGTCCATCGCCAAGTAGTGATGATCGGCGACTGAGGTTCCAAGGTCAGCCATGATCATGTTGGGCGCCGCGAATGCCTCTCGGCCGCGCGGACCATTCTGCCAAGATTGAACGCCGAAGGCATTGCCTTGAACCATGAGCATGGTCATCGGCATATCTTTCATCGCCAATGGCATGCACATTTCCATAGGATAATCCCAGTACTCCATGTCGTCGCAGGCGAAGGCGGGTGACGAGAATAGAATAAGCGCAACGAAGCTCAGCATTAAAGAAAGCATTACCTCGATTCTACAAATTTGGCGAGCTCATTGACAGGAGAAAACAGCTAGGCCATTTAATTACTATGGAACTAGATAAAAAGCGGAATTTAGTTGAACGCGCGACCTGGGAAAATACTCAAGGCCGTGACGGTCAAGAGGTCATAGTGACTCCGAATTGGGTGCAGATCACTTCTCCTTTTGCGCCGACTCCATTTATGAATGGTGTCTTGCGCTGCGAGCTTCCCGAGCACGATATCGATCTTCGCGTGCGACACACAGTCCTGCATTTTCGTGCGAAAGGACTGCCGTTTCGCTGGAAAATAGTTCCGTCAACGCGCCCAGCGGATCTGGGGCAGCGTCTTGAGCAGAATGGTATGGTCTTGAAAGAAAAGTTATTTGGTCTCTACGCAGAGCCAGGTGAATTGAAGATCGCTTCCAATCCCAAGGTTCGGGTTGAGGCGGTGACTTTGCAAAATCTCGAAGCATGGCTTGCGGTTCAAGCCAACGCTTGGAAAGTTCCTCCTCTGGGAATTGAATATCAGCGTCGCTCGATGACTGAGGCGCTGAAGAACGGCGGTCGATACGAAAATTATTTGGCTTGTCTCGACGGTGAGCCTGTTGGAAGCGCCGCCATGTGTGTTAACAACGACTATGTTTATCTAATGGGCGGCGCCGTCAATGAGGCGCATCGCGGGCAGGGTGTTTATCGCACACTCACAGCTCATCGCCTGCAGCGAATTGCAGAATTGGGCTTGCCGGCGGTGGTCCATTGTCTAGAAAAAACCTCCGCGCCGATTTGCCTTAAGCTCGGTTTTGAAAAAATCTGCGAAATCCATTCTTTCGAGCCGGCTAATTAAGCGCGCGGCGCCACCACTTCTCTGAATCGATAGTTGTCGTGCACCCCATAGCGCATGCCGTAGATTTTTTTGAATTCATTGATTTTAGGAATCACATCGTCATTGAACGCATTGGCGCCGCCACCCTCGAACGAATGTAAGACGATTGATTCGAGCAAGTCGGTGAGGGTCACGTCGAAATACTCAGCGACCGCCTTAAGCACTTTCACCATGCGTTTTTCGAGTCTTACCCCAATTTGTACGCGTTCAATGTCGATTTGATCCTCAGTCTTCTTCACCAGTTTTTTCTTAGTAGCCATTTGATCTCCTTTGTTATTTATATATCAATATAACTGAATGATGTAAATAGATGTCTAGTTATATTTATAACAAGTATCGAGATTGAGCCCTATCGGGCTTAAATTTGAATTTCCACGATGTTAGCCGTCGGCACGCCACATTACTTGCAACGTGCCGACGGTCAACATCGTGGATGAAGACATATTCTCTTCATACCCGGTCTCAATCGGACGGCTTAAGCCCTATTTTTCGATAGTCGAATGAGCTGGTACCCAAGCGCCGATAGAATGGCGCAAATGACTATTCCCCAAGTCACGTCGACGAAAGTGACCGTTACAGACCATCCTTGAATGGTGGCTAGATTGGTAAAATCGTAAAGTCCGTAGAACAGCAGCCCAAAGAGAGCCCCCTTTGCGCTGGCCTGGCGAAGCGAGTGGGCCGGCAAGATCACAAATACATAAATGGCGGTTGGAAGAATGAGGTAGACAATTCCCGCAGCCCAGAGCAGGGGGACAAATTTGTCCTCGGCAATTCGCCCGAACGAAGCAAATGCATCCAGGTAGAACCGATTCATTACATTTCCGATCCAAATGTAATCTAGAGCTGCTGCTGCCACCATCATGATGAGTAGGACGAGTGCTCTGTTCATGCTTTTATTTTTGACCGCATGGCCTTTCCTGACAAGGTCTCTAATTCGGCGCGTTTGTCGTAGACTTTCGTCAGACGCACTGCTCTATTTATGGGCAATTGGAGGGACTATGCGTTCAATACTAGCATTCGTAATATTCCTTTTTTGTGGTCAGGCCTTTGCGCAGGTGGCGAGTTTCAATCTGACTTGCGACGCAACTAGCGGCGGCAGCGTTACCATCGCGGCGATGAACAACACTCCGGCTGGACAAAGCGATGAAGTTTGGGCCTTAACGGTTCAGAACTCAGCGGGACCATTGATTAATGCGACTTCGGTTTGTGGAACCACGGTCCCGACGGTTGCACCGTGCACAGTCTATCGCGAGGGCGACGCGTCTCTGGTGACTCATTTTTATGTAGCCTGCGCGAATCCAGCGGATGGCTACGACACTCGGGGCGCCCCCCACAAAGTCGCCGAAGCTTCGTTGACGCTCGATTCAACCCGCGATCATGGCTTCTTTTATTGCACCCAAACTAAGACTGAGCGAATTGAGTTCAACAATTGCCATTAATTTTTGCCCTGCTCTCGTTCGCATCAGCACTTGATATTCATGGCCACCGTGGTGCACGGTGGTCACGGCCTGAAAACACCATGCCGGCCTATCAATTCGCCGTCGAAAATGGCGTCGATACGCTTGAAATGGACATGCACGTCACCAAAGATAATGTGATCGTACTGACTCACGATCCCTATCTCAATCCCAAGCTCTGTATCGACAAAAATGGCAAAGCGATTTCGGGCGATATTCTCGTACACGGTCTGACGCTTAAAGAGTTGCAAAGCTACGATTGCGGGGCGCTCCAAAATCCGAAATTTTCTGAACAGCAACCGGTGCCTAAGACGCCGATTCCTACGCTCGAGCAGCTCTTCATTTGGGCTAAAAATAAAAAGGTAAGATTCAATATCGAAACCAAGAGCGAAGAAGCTCATCCCGAGTACACGCCTGATCCCGAAACCTTCGTAAAAATGTTCTTGCAGCTAGTGCATAAATATAAATTGTTGGATCGGGTGATTTTGCAATCCTTCGACTATCGCACTTTGGAAATCGCTCACCGCCTCGAGCCGAAATTGAGGCTCGCGGTGTTGATTGAATTCCGGCCTTCGGGAGGAACCAAAGCGCTCGTCGAACTCATGCAAAAATATCACGCGCAAATTCTTTCGCCAAACGGTGAGTGGCTAACCAAGGAAGATGTTGAGGCCATGCACAAGATTGGCGCGCAAGTGATCCCGTGGACAATTAATACCAAGGAAGAATGGACTGCTCTAATGCAAATGGGTGTCGACGGAATTATCACCGACAATCCGCGCGGCCTAGTCCAATTCACTAAAGCAAAATGAAATATCTCAGAGTGAGACAGCGGAGCTTTTAGCCACTGTCAGAATTCCCCACACTCTTATGAAGTTTAGGCTGGGTTCTTCGGGTGCACCTCTTGCAAATACTTATTGGTCGGGGGGAACACGATGTCTAAACTGATTTTCACATTGGTCTTTATCGAGACGGTCTTAGTGGGGTGCGGTTCAGGATTGCCGGACTTAACTTCGGTTATGAATTCCAGCTCGTCTTCCAATACATCGGGGCTGACTAGCCCCAACACTTCGCAGTTTATTCCTCCCCCGAACTTTCCGCAGCCACAACCGGCTCCCGCAAAGAAAACGGCCTTGGATTTTGATGGCAATGGCAAAGCGGATTTCGTGGTCATGCGCCCAAGCGCCGGCGGTTTTTATGTTGAAGGCCTTTCAGTCGGAGTGCCCGCGACTCCGCAGGCAGGTGATATTCCGGTTCCGGCTAATTATGATGGTACAGGCACTGAGCTAGCGTTCTTTCGTCCGAGCAATGGCACTTGGTATCGCTACGCTTACGGGCAAACCATAGCTTATCAATGGGGCATGCAGGGTGACGTTCCCGTGCGGGGCGATTTCGATGGCGATGGCCGAGATGATCTTGCGGTTTGGCGTCCTTCAAACGGCACATTTTATGTGATTCCGTCTTCAAATCCATCGAGCCAGATTTCATTTCAATACGGAGAGGCTGGCGATATTCCCGTGGTGGCGGACTATGACGGCGATGGCAAAGCTGACTTCGCGGTTTGGCGTCCTGGGAGTAGTTCTTATTTTTATGTGGTTCCGTCTTCAAACCCATCGAATCAGATCTCATTTCAATGGGGAGAGGCTGGCGATATTCCCGTAGTCGCCGATTATGATGGCGACGGCAAAGCCGACTTCGCAGTTTGGCGTCCTGGGGCTCAGGCCTATTTTTATGTGATGGGTTCCAAGGGTGGGTCGATGTCAGTCCCCTTTGGTCAGACTGGTGATATTCCGGTGGTGGCCGACTATGATGGCGATGGCAAGGCCGATATGACGGTTTGGCGCCCAGGTCCTAGTGCCTACTTCTATGTTAACCCTTCAAGTGGCGGCCAGATGCTGTCAGTGCAATGGGGTGAGTCGGGAGACATGCCTGGCTACGGCAGTCCCTAAAGCTCTCGCGCTCTGACCTTTTGGATACGTTCCTCTAGCGATTCAATTTCTAAACTCAATTCTTTTGAGGGAGCTGAAGCGCGCAGATTTGAAAGTTTACCTTCGAGCTGCGGTAAAATTCTATCCTTGGACTTCGCAAACATCTCGCGTTCGACCTGCTGCAGCCTCTGTTGCTCGACCTTCATGGTCACATCGGGGCTTTCGAGGCGCTTCAACTCATCGGCAATCTGCCGCATGCGGGGAGTGACCTTGAGCGGAGTAAACGCCACGTTGTGTTTTAGCTTTAAATTCTCGAGGGGAACGAGGTTGGCGTCGATCATATGCAAAGTCACTTCGGTTTGATCAGCGCCAGCATTCTTGTCCATAGCCGCGACCGAAGTCGCGACCGCATCAAAAATTCCAATCAAACCTGAGTAATTGATTTCGCGGCGAGCGGTCCATTCGCGATAGCAGTCGATCTTAAGACCCGAATCGCTCTTTGGGCAAAGGCCATGCAAATTTACATCATCCTTAAAACGCGTCTGAATTCCCTCTAACACGCAACTCTCAATCGCGATTCGGCGCAAATACTGATTGGAAACCGAAATCGCCTGCATCTTCTTGGCGTCTTTATCGGATTTTAGATCCCTGGCCACTTGGTCCCAGAAGTCACGAGTGCATTTCTGATGCAATTCGCCAGCATGACTTGTCAGCGTGACGAGGAGGAGGCTGATTATGAACTTAAGCATGCTTAAATTGCAAACCGAGGCGATTGTAAAGTCAAGTGGCTCCATGGATCTAGCTAGAACGTCTTCATCCATTCGAAGAGTCTGTAGTGTTCGCCGTTCATGCCGAGTTTTTGATAAACGGCCTGCGCTGAAGTGTTACTGCGATCGACATATAGTCGCAAACCACGCAGCTTGGGCTCGGCTTGAACGGCCTGTTTAATATACTCGTACATTCCGGCGAAGAGACCCCGGCCGCGGAATTCTGGCTCGATGAAGACGCTGTGGATCCACCACACCTCGCCATTGCGCCAGTCGCTCCATTCCGTAATGATCATCAGCGAGCCGACCACGCGGCCGTCCACTTCGCAAACATGATAAGTTCCGCGATGGGGTTGCTCGAAAACGCTGTGAACCCCGTGCTCGACCGTTGAACGGTCGAGCTCAAGGCGTTCTGTTTCACGGGCCATGCGCATTTGAAAATCGACAATGGAGGGGGCATCGCTAGGGGAGGCCTTGCGATATTTATTCACTTAAGATCCTCGCGCAGGCGATCGAGGAACATTTTAGCCGTGGTACTCATTATGCGACCTTTTTTAGTGGCTAGCCAAAGCTTAAAAACGTGCGGGCTTTCCACATCGATCTCGTGCAATTCGCCGTTCTTGATTTCTCTTTCAACCATGAAGCGCGACAAGTAGGCGACTCCGCCGCCAGCCAGACACACTTGCTTTTGGGCTTCTTGTCCATTGGTTTCAAAACCGATGCGTGGCATTTTACCAAAAAGTTCGAGCAAAACTCGCGAAGCGCGACTCTGGGTGTGCGCACCAATTGATGAAATGTATCCCACCTTGGTGATCACCTTGTGCAGCGTGGCTGTTTGATTGCCGCCGCGATTGTCCTGCCAGACTTTAGCATTTACCACCAAAGCCATCGGCTCTTCGCGCAGCGGTTCGTAGTCGATTTGTGGCGTGACCACTTTGGCAAACATCAGCCCGAATTCGTTCTCAGAATTGAGCAGCGAATTTACAATCTCATCGGGCGTACCGATCAGTAGGCTAGGAATGACGTCGGGAAATTCGTCACGGAACCTCTGTAGCGGTTTGACCAGAACGTAATTGATCAGATGGTCAGTGGTTGAAAAGCGCAGTGGACCTTCGCAAGTCGCGCGCGTACCCTGGCAGACTTCTTGGATTTTTTTTACGGTTTGGAACATGCTCTCGCAATGCTGAAAGACTTCCATCCCGACGGGCGTTAGGCTCACGCCGCGCTTAGAGCGGTCAAAGAGCACAACGCCTTCAGCGTCTTCCAAAAGCGCAACCGAGCGGCTGAGCGCCGATTGGCTGATATTTAAACGGCGAGCGGCTTCGGTGAAACTTCCGATGCGCGCGACTTCGAAAAACACCCTAAGATGATTTAGTTCCATAGCGTGGTTTTAGCACGTCATCTAAAAACTAGATAGATATACTTGTGTTTGGTAAAAATTTGGCACATGGCTGGCAGCGCATCGTCTTGTTCCGTAAAAAAGTTCAAGGGTGCCTCAGGTGAAGCGGGTGGTTTTAACTTTAATGATTGCGCTGACCGTGGCGACGCCTCGGGTGCACGGCGCTGGCTTTCTTGATTTCTGCCAACGGCAGTTCTGCCGCTGCCAGGATTTGCTTGAGCGGATCAAGGGGAGGCAGGCTGAAGAACCGCCTCCAATACCTCCGCCGGAGCCGCCCACACTACCACCCCTTGAGGAATCACCTAGGCCCGAGCTTAAAATCGTCGCGAGCACCGCGCCCGAGATATTGAATCCCGCAAAAGTAGTGGCCATGCCGAGTCTTGCCGCGTGGATGGAGGAATATTCGCAGATGGCGGAGCTCAATTCTCCTTTTGCCGCGATCGTTACGAGTGAGGTACGCACGCTGCTTCCTACCCATCTGCAGGGACAAGACTTAGCGCGGGTTCGCGTTTTATTTTCGGGCCCTTCTGATCATGAGTTGTCGCAAACTCGAAATCCGGCACTTGGCATCGAGCTCAAAAAGATTCCTGAAAATGTTTTGACCCTGCGCGCTTATTTGCCCATCAGTCTTAGAAAGCTGCCGATTTATGGATTGGCTATCGGCGACACGTTCTACGCCCTCAGGCTCTTGGCTTGGAACTCGAATCCAGTGCCCGAGATTGGCCCGGAATTAGTTGCGCTGCCGGTGTATTGGCGTTTTCTTTCCCAAGATCGGCGTAATGAAATTCGTTGGTTAAGACTACAGAGCGAAGGGCTGGACGATTTGCCGTTGGGAATTGCCAATCGCGGAATCCTGCGAGCGCGCAATTTTGCGAGTTTTGTAAATGGAGGCGTGACGAGTGCCAAGCCAGAGACTGTTTGGCGTCATCGCTTGCGGGGGGTTTGGGAATATCAGAATGGTTTTCTGATCCTAAGGATTTTTATCAACTGAGCGCCTGGCGAATATCCTTGGCAAGGGCATCAGGCGCCGTGGCCGGCGCAAAACGATCGATGACTTGGCCGTCGCGGCCAATTAGAAATTTGGTGAAATTCCACTTGATGGCCTCGGTTCCAAGGAGGCCGGGCGCCGATTTTTTAAGCCACTCGTAAACCGGTGCCGTGTCTTTGCCATTCACTTCCACTTTGCCAAGTACGGGAAACGAAACACCATAGTTTAAGCTGCAGAATTGCTGAATTTCTTGGTCACTCCCGGGTTCTTGCGCGCCAAATTGATTGCAAGGAAAACCCAGAATCACTAAGCCTTGACCCTTGAACTCCTGGTAGAGCTTTTCAAGACCTGCATATTGAGGAGTGTAGCCGCACTTGCTGGCCACATTGACGATCAAAACCACCTGATTTTTGTAGGTGGATAGATCGACATCTTGCCCATTGGCAGCTTTGACTTTGAATGACGATAAGTTGGTTTCCATAGGGCAATCTTCCCAGGCAAGGGCGCTATTGTCATCTGCCTTCGGTCTATGTCTTGCATTTTTCGCGAGCACTAAGCGAGGGTTAAAATATGAAGCATTTGGTGCTTGGGTTATTGATGGCAACGACGTTTTCCGGCTCTTTGGCGGCGGCTGACGCTCTAATTGGGCGAGTTTCGGCTTTGAGCCAGGGCTATACGACTTATATCGGCGAAGATATTAATAATCTTTCGATTTTCCAAGATGGCCAATTCTTGGGAGAAGAATCTTTTGAAAATCGTTACGGCACCCATCCCACCGTTACCAATACCGTGGTTTCACAGCCTCTAACCGAGCCATTTATTTTGGCACATAACAATCCAACGCCATTTGTTTTCATTTACCTTCACGGAATCACTGATTCAGCATTTCAAGGGAAAGATCTGGCCCGCTCGCTTTACAATTCTGGACAAAATGTTTTGGTAACGCGTTTGAGCGGTCACGGAGTTGACGTGGTCAATATTAATCAGATTAAAGTTGCCGATTGGCAAAATGACGTCGATAAAGCCATCGAGCGCGCTAAGCTCCTAGGCCAAAAAGTAGTTCTCATGGGACTTTCAACGGGAGGCGCGTTGACGATTGATCGCGCGTATCGCGCCCCTCAGGATGTCGCGGCCTTGGTCGCGATCGCGCCGGCCATCGGCATTGCGGATCGTCTGTTGAATCTCTTAGAGAAAGTCGATTTGGTTCAACCGCTGTCGCACGTTTTACCTTACGTGGGTACTACTAAGACCGATGAGGTTGAAGTTCGGCAGGTTCGTAAAAACACGCACGCCTTGCATGTACTCTACGAATTGGGTAAGAGCGTACAGGCACGGATGAATCAGCCAATTGGCATTCCGGCGGTGGTCGTGACCAGTGATGCGGACGTGGCAATTGATATGAGCGTGATTCCAAAGCTGGTGTCAGATCTGACTCATAGTCAGTGGTTGAAATTGCACGGTCAAGAGCATGGATCATTGGCCTTTGATCCTAAGTATGTGGCTTATCCCTTTTATTCTGAGGCCGAAGCTCAACCGCCAATTTTACCGTTCGGCAGCTTAAGCGACGCAAATACGCAATATGACGAAGTGGTCAAAGCGATCGTTAATTTAGTCGGCCTCGATTAGGCTGCGGACGGACGATTTTACCATTGTTCACTCGCTCGGTTAATTTGTCGATCAGTTGATCTTGAAAGTTTCTAGTCGCGGTTTCATTTTCGGGCGTGGTGGTGCTCAAAATCACAAACGGAACGTACTCAGCAATTGAGCCGTCGTCGGCAAGTCGGGGAATGTAACCGGCGATTTGATAGGCGCCCTTCAGCGTTCCGGTCTTGGCGCGAACTAAGTTATAGGCTGCCGTTAGCTGCATGCGATCTTTCAAAGTGCCATCAACACCAGCCGCCAGGCCATCGTCAAAGCTCCGTACAGTCATGAAAGTTGTGCAGGTGTACGGCATAAGCCTGCGAATGCAGACTCGCGCCGTCGAGCTATTTGCTAGGCCCGTGCCAGTTTAAAAGAAGCGGTCGATGGTGCTGACGATGGTGTCTAAGTTGAGAAATGGCTTTTTCAAAAAAGCATTGGCGCCGACTGCAGCCGCCTTCGATTGTCCGTCTGCGTCTGCGGTCATAACGATGATCGGAATCTTGGCGATTTCGGGTATTTTGTTCTGTTCTTTGCGAAAGCTAAAGCCATCCATGTCGGGCATCATCAGATCGAGCAAAATCAGCCCAGGGAGCTCTTTGGTCGTTTTAAGAATATCTAAGGCCTTACGGCCATTATCGGCATAAGTGATGGTGTAGCCTTCGTTTTGCAAAAACAACGTAAGCAGCGACTGCACATCGAGCGAGTCTTCAACGATCAAAATTCTTTTAGGTGCGGACATTCAGATTTCCTTGGTCATTGATCGCGCCGTATAACGATGGTTGTGAGATGGAATCTGCACTACGAAGCGCGAGCCTTTTCCCAGCTCGCTTTCAACATGCACCGTACCGCCATGAGCTTCAACGATCTTGCGCACGATAAATAAGCCAAGGCCCAAACCACCCGCCGCACGATGAGCCTCGAGGCGTTCAAAGCGATCGAAGATTTTTTCGCGCTTATCGACCTCAATGCCGGGGCCGAAGTCTTCCACCACCAGTCGCGCCTTGGCACCGTCGTGACTGGTGTAAATATTGATTGTGCTGCGTGGAGCGTACTTCATGGCGTTGGTCATTAAATTGACCACCACTTGCTCTAGGCGATGGCGATCCCAGTGTCCGACAACTCCAGGCTTAAGATTGAAATTGACCGTACTTCCCGCAGTTTTCAATTGGCCTTTTAAGCGATTAAGTACGTCGGTCACCAATTCCGAGAGATCGATGTCGTTTAACTCAAGCACGAAATTGCCGGTTTGAATGCGCGAAGTATCGAGCATGTCTTCGACCAAGTCCGATAGAGTGTTGACTTGCCTCAAGGCCAAGTCAAAAGACTGAGTCAATTGCTCAGGAGTCGGCAAATTTTTAGAATTCGGCTGAACATTTCTGTCGAGAATCTGCAACTGCAGCTTGAGCGAAGTGAGGGGAGTTTTAAGCTCGTGCGACGCCATCGAGAAAAACTCGTCACGGGCACTTACGGCATTACGCAATTTCTCTTGCGTGAGCTTTTCAGACTCCAATACCCGAGCATAGCTATTCGAGGCTTGAAAAAGTGCATTGCGGCCGAAGATGGCAAAGACTGCGCCAATCATCAGCGATAAAACGCAAACCGAAACGATAAGTACACTGGCCAGAGTCCGCGTGGTCTCGCCTTGGGCGGCACGCACGTCGCGTTCGCTTTGAATGAAGTCCTCAAAAGTCTGGGTGATATCAGAAGAAAGGTGCGAATTCTCGAGATAGAACTGCTTTAGATTTGGATTTGATTTCGGGCCGTCAGTGCTCAGACTTTTGTGTTTAAAGTCCCGCCAATTGTAAAATGAGGTGTGAATGGCTTTAAGCTTTTGCATCTGAATATCGTTGTTACCGACCAAATTTTCAAGATCGTAGTAAACGGTTTCAAATTCTTGCTCATTGCGATTGGCCTTTTCTTCCTCCTCGGGGACTTGCCCAACCCAAAAGGCTAGCAGGGCTTGCTCAGAGTCTTTGGCCAGGCCGCGCAGCTTCTGGGCGTGCAAGATGATGTCGGTGCTATGATCCACGCGATTCTCAAAAACCCGCAAATAATTGGCCTGAAATATAGAAACGGCAATAAGCCCGACGACCAATAGCATAGGCAAGGTCACGATCTGACGAAGCATGCTTTTGATTTCAGGTGGCGTGGCCAAGTGTCTAAAGAACAAATCTTCGACTTTGGAACGCGAACGTGCCAGCTCACGCGCCGTTTCGGTGATCTCGAAAATTTTGGGAAAGACTTTGACCAAATAAATCGCCGTAACTACTGAAGCTACGGCAGTGACGACTTTGACTCCGGCGGCAAGCCAATAACCGGGATACCAGAGCGTGTAAATCTCCATGAAGTGAGTCAGACCGCACGCCAAAATAAACGCGCCGAATGCCAAAAAGATGAACTCAAAGGGCACTCGACTGCGGCGCACGAGCGTGTAGAGGGTGGCTGAAATTACGACATAGGAAATTCCGATTAAGCCATCGGCAATGAACATGGTCCACACCAGATTGGGCTGCCAAAGATAGCAGTGGCCATGGGGCATAAAGCCCTCAGTTGAAAACAAAGTCGTTAGATACCCGAACATCGGCCACCGATCAAATTAGGCATAGGAATTATTAACGTGTGGCCTTCTATGCGGTCAAGGCACGAAATTCTGGCAAGCGTCTATAGGCGTATTGGCAAGGGAGCGTTGTTGGGTAAGGTCGTTTTGATCCATAGTGGTGAAGCTCAAGTCGCAATTTTGCTCTTGGATTACATTTTGAATAGCAGCGACCTCGGCGGTCGTGGCAGTGAGTTCCCAAATGACTTTAATTTTCATCCAGCTGCTTACATAGTCACAAAGGTCAGCCTGACTAGGGGGAAGATAGCCATCCGGCCCATGATCACCCTTTTTCATATTTTCGTGGCCACTGACGGCTCGCAAATGAAAAGAGTTAGCAATAAAATTGGCGTAATTGCAGCGTACGGGCCCACTCCAGGCATAGGCGCCCGCATAATAGGCAACTTCCAGAGGCACCACGTGGTCGATTTGTAAACTGCTCGCCGATTTGACATCGCTGCCGGTGTAGGGCTCGTGCCACAGGCCTGTATTGATTGTGCAGCCATTCGAGTTGAAAGTGAGTGTCACACTTGGGTCATTTTCTTGGGCCAGGACCATTTCTCGCGTGTCGTGGCAAGAGTTAGACGGATCTTGATGAACCCATCCCCCAAAATGTTTAGTGCGATTGTATTTTTCTACTGTGGAAGAGGTTGCGGGAGGCTGGGTGTGTGCGACTAGGTAGCTGAGCAAATCGATGGATTCCGCATTTGCCATCAAGGGGAAAAGAACGAGGAGTAAGCGAATCATTCATCCTCCTAGCCTGTTCGGCTTGGTAACAGGCTAGGAGCTGCTGGCAGCAATCGGCAAAACAAATATTTGTTTCCGGCCCTAGGACCAGACGATTCGCTGTCTCATTACGAAATGTCTTCCGCAAATCGCGCACAGAAGTTCGACATTTCAGGGGTTCCTCCAATTCTTTCACGAATTTGCCGAAGAGTCTTCGCAGGCTCTACCGATTTTATATACAGTTGGAATTTTCCGTCTCGGGCTGAGATGGAAAATGCGGTGAAAAATCGGTGTGTTGCACGTGGCTCACTGGCTTCAGGCTTGCACCCCAGATCCTTGGGGGGAATCATGGAAGGTCAGAACGTTTTAAAAGTGGGGAATTCTTTTATGACATCTACGCTTTCAGGGCCTGATAAACGCCGATTCAAGCGTTGTGCGCTTGAGATGCTTGTCGGTGTAATACGCCATGGGCAATTTGGATTCGAATATAGTCAGACGGTGAGCGAGGGCGGAATGCTGCTCGGCACTTTCAATAAATTTGAGCCTGGAGAAATCGTGGAAATCAGCTTCTTCATGCCGCCGACGGGTGAAGTGGTATTGGTGCGCGCCGAGGTGGCCTATAGCCTCGAACCCGAACCCCATAAGTATTTTGCGGGCATGCGTTTTCTAGATGCCGCTCCACACGCCACCACTTCGATTCGCGAATACGTCGAAAATCACAGCTAAATGCCTCTTTTCTTTGGCACCGACCTTGCTGCCAATTTTATTGATTGGCGAATGTAAAGCAGGTTCAGCGTTATGTTATGGATTACCGTCCTCATGCACATTGCCTTCGCGGGTGCCCTGAAGAGCGCTAACCCCGAAGACTTGCGTGTTTTGCAGTGTCTGGCGATCTATCAATTTGATTTTGTGGCCGAAGAATTGGGGCTGTCTGTCGCGGTCGAAGGTGACGACGCTCCCGCCGATGACACGGTCTTAGCAGAAAAGCGCGCCGAACAGATAGCTCGGTTTTTAGAAACTGAAAAATTGGAGTTACGTCCCCAAGCTTTAGCCGCAAAAATCAAACCGAGTCGAGATATCGCTCAACGCTGCCAGATTTTGGCCGAATCGGTAATGGAAATTCTGCTCTATAAGGAACATTTGCGGCAGCAAAATGAAAAATCTAGACCAGCGCCGCTTGATCAATTCCGGCAAAATCTTTAGCATTTGCCTATGTCACAAGTGTTGAATGAGGCTCAAGAAGCCGCTGATCGCGTTGAAGCCCTGTTGCAGGCGGATGCGGACGTTTATCGCGAACTGGGCCGCCGTCTGCGTGAATTGAATCCGCAGATGGTGGCGACGATTGCGCGCGGCAGTTCGGATCATGCCGCGACGTTTGCAAGTTATTTGATTCCCTTTTGTACCGGGAGGCCGGTGTCGAGTTTGGCGCCGTCCTTGGTTACGGTTCTCAAAGCTCCCTTGAATTTGGATAAGCAATTCGTGCTGGCGATTTCGCAATCGGGCCGCAGTCCCGACATAGTGGCCACTGTGGATTGCGTGAAGAAAAGCGGCGCGCTGACGGCCGCGATTCTTAACGATCTCGAGTCGCCGCTCGCCAAGCTCGCCGCCACTGTGTTACCCCAGCACGCAGGGCGCGAAGGAATTGCCGCTACTAAGACCGTATTGTGCACCTTGACGGCGATCCTACGTCTGGTGGCTGAGTGGACTGAAGATCGCGATCTTTTGCTTCGGTTAAAGACTTTGCCCGCGGCTCTGCGAGACGCCCATCGCGCCGGCTTGGCCCTTGACGAAAATCTGCTTAAGGGCGTGTCTGACGCTTATGTTTTGTCACGTGGTTTGGGTTTGTCGTCGGCTCTTGAAGTGGCGCTTAAACTGAAAGAGACGTGTGGCATGCACGCCGAAGCCTTTTCGACGGCCGAGGTTCGCCACGGTCCGCGCGAAATCGTGAATCAAGAATTTATTGTGATTGCCTTAGCGTTGCCGGGGAGTGGCGGCGGCGACGTTAAGGCCGCCGCTCAGGAATTAAGAGCTCAAGGCGCGCGCGTGATGTTATTGGATTTGGCGAATGTCCCCGCGGCCGCCGATCCCCGTTTGGCCCCGTTGATTGGACTGCAAACTCTTTATGCTTGGTTGGCCCGTGCTTCGGTGGCCCTTGGCCTCGACCCCGATCGGCCGAAAACGTTGACCAGTAAAGTGGTCCACACTATTTGACCAAAGATGCTGCTCCCAGCACTGCTACATCTTTCAATTTCGAGGTTTTTAATTTTAGTTGGTGCAAAATCGTCGGATAGCCAAAATCTTCAAGATTCGCCAATAACGATTTCTCAAAAAAGCGAAATGATTGGCTGACCGATCCTCCAAAAATAATCATCTTGGGGGCTAAGCTATAGAGAATAACAGTTAGGGCAAAGGCCAAATGCTTGCCATACTCGTCAAAAATCTCCAGCGCTTTGGCGTTGCCGGCGGCGGCCTCAGCGGCTAGGGTTGCGCCTTCCCAGTTAAACTTGGTAAAAAATTGACCACTGGCGTAGTGTTCTAAGATCGAATCGCGATAGGGGATCATGCCGAATTCTCCCCCGCCACAATCGACGCCCGAAATCAATTCGCCATTGGCGACGATGCCTGAGCCCAAACCCGTGCCAAGAATTAAACCCACAAAATTATCGCAGGATTTGCCGTAGCCAAAATGGCGTTCGCCGAGCGCAAAGCAATTGGCGTCATTGTCAATGCTTATTGGCACTCGATACTTTTTTTCCAAACGCTTCTTCAACGGAATCTTGCGCCAAGAGGGGATATTCACTGTGCTAAGAACAGTACCCGATTTACGATCCACAAGACTCGGAACGCCGACGCCAATTCCCTTAACTTTTTTATCGAATACAGTGTCGATGGCGGCACATAAATCGGCGAAAACATCCTGCTCGCTGCCCTTGGCGCGAATCGTTTGCGCCGTGAGCTTTTGAATTTTGCCCCCACTCACCAGCCCGGCGCGGACATTGGTGCCGCCGAGATCAACTCCAATCAGATGTGACGCCATAGCCACTATCTTTTCATAGAAGTGCGGTAAATTCGAGTGATACTACGCTGTTGCATAGCGGAAACTTCCTTGGCATAAAGGCACAAACTTCGGGGGCGCCATGAAACGACTTTGGTTTGGACTTTGTGTGCTGGGACTGCTTGCGGCTTGCACGCGCCACGATGAATCCGCGCCCAGTGGTGGGCTTAAAGTTGGATTGGTGCTCGATAAGGGTGGAAAGGACGATAAGTCCTTCAATACAGCCGCCTTTCGCGGCGCCACTCAAGCCGTTAAGGAACTGGGAATTGACTTGAAGGAGGTCGAGTCTTCCGACGATGCCGCTTTTGAACCGGCGCTGCGCACCTTCGCGGAACGCGGATACCCTTTGGTGATTGCGATTGGCTTCGCGCAAGTCGATGCGGTTAAAAAAACTGCTCCGCAATTTCCCAAAACTCATTTTGCAATTGTCGATGGCGTGGTGGATGCGCCGAATGTGGCTTCGCTGATGTTTGCCGAGCACGAAGGCGCTTATTTGATGGGCTATTTTGCGGGTTTACTGACAAAAACTAACAAAATCGGTTTCATTGGCGGAATGGACATTGCCCTTATTCGGCGTTTTCAAATGGCTTATGAAGCTGGAGCCAAGGCCGCCAATCCTAAAGTGGCCATCGATGTGAATTATGTCGGGGTCAATAGTACGGCCTGGGCAAATCCCACGCGCGGTAAAGAGTTGGCGCTTTCGCAATATGGTCACGGCGACGATGTGATTTTTCATGCCGCTGGCGCTTCAGGTCTCGGCGTATTCGATGCGGCTGAAGAGAAGCAGGCTTACGTGATCGGCTGCGATAGCAATCAAAATGCGCTCAAGCCGGGCCGCGTGGCATCGAGTATGCTCAAGCGCGTGGACACGGCGGTCTTTGATGTGATCAAGGCTGAAAAAGAAGGGCATTTTGCTCCCGGCAAACATGACTTTGGTTTGAAAGACAGTGGCATTGACTACGCTGTCGACAGTAACAATGAAACGATCATCGCGCCTTATAAGGCCAAACTCGATGAGGTGAAGGCCAAGATTATTGCCGGCACAATTCAAGTTCCTGATTACTATAAAAAATAATGCGTCTAGAAGCTCGCCATCTCAGCAAGTCCTTTGGTGAGTGCAAAGCGGTTACCGACGTGACCCTGGATTTTGCGCCTGGGTTGATCCATGCCGTTCTCGGTGAAAATGGTGCCGGCAAATCTACGCTAATGAAATTGTTTTTCGGCCTCTACACCCCGAGTGCCGGCGAAATTCTTTTGGATGGCCAAATAATGACCTGGCGGTCGTCGCTCGATGCGATTGCTAACGGCCTGGGAATGGTGCAACAGCACTTCACTTTGGTAGAAACGCTTTCGGTGATTGATAATATCATGCTGGGCAGTGAAGTTTGCGCGAGCGGCGGGCGATTGCGACGTGAGCAAGCGATCGCTATGATCGAGCAGCGTTTGCCAAGCCACAGCTTGGCGTTGCCTTGGCACGAGACGGTGAGTCGCTTAAGCGTGGGGCAAAAGCAGCGCCTTGAGATTCTCAAGCTGCTATTTCGCGATTCTACAATTCTATTTTTAGATGAGCCGACTGCGGTTTTAACCCCCCAAGAGATCGAAGAGTTCTTTCAAGTGTTGCGCCAACTCAAAGCGCAGGGGCGCACCATAATTCTCATCACTCATAAAATTAATGAGGTGCTCGCGCTTTGCGATACTTATTCGGTTTTGCGCGCGGGCCAAGTGGTGGCGCGAGGTCACGTGAAGGGCATTGCGGCTGACGAAATCGTTCACGCCATGATTGGCCGAAAGATTGCCCCGCTCGAAGATCAACGTCCATTGCAAAATGGGCCAGTTGTACTGAACGTGAGGCAAGTGAACACGGGAAGACTGCGCGGAGCTTCGTTGGATGTTCGCTCGGGAGAAATCGTCGGCATTGCCGGCGTAGAAGGGTCTGGGCAGGCGGAATTGATCGATGTGGTCATGGGTCTATGTCAATTCGAGGGGCAGGTTGAAGTGCTTGGGCAAGCCGTTGCGTTTGGCAACACCAAGCAAATTCGCGGGCGGGGCGCAAGCTTAATTCCCGAAGACCGTCAGGCGCAGGGTCTATGGCTTGAAGAGTCTTGTTATATGAATATGGCGCTCGGTTTAGAAAAAGATTTTTTTAAGAGCGAGATTTTGCAAGAGAAGGCCTTGCAATCGGCGACTTCCCGCTGGGCCAAAGATTTTGACGTGCGCGCATCGTCGTTGGATTTGCCAGTGGGTGCTTTGAGCGGTGGCAATCAACAAAAGATTATTTTTGCGCGCGAAGTGAGCGGGCATAAGCCAAAACTCTTGCTCTGCCATCAACCCACGCGTGGCGTGGATCTCGGTGCTATCGATTTGATCCACCGCCGCTTGATCGCTTTGCGCAATCAAGGGGTGGGCCTCCTGGTGATTAGCAGCGAACTCGATGAACTTTTCGCGCTTTGCGACCGCATTTTAGTTTTCTTCGCAGGCCGGGCCGTGGCCGAATTCTCTCGCAGTCAGTTTAATCACGCCAAGATCGGCTCTGCTATGACAGGGGCAACCCATGTCTAAGTGGATATCGGTCGCAGCGCTCGTCATAGGGCTCATCCTCGCGCTCAGTTTCACCGCGCTTTTTGGCGAAAATCCGATCCGAGTCTTTCAAGTCCTGCTCTTTGGCGCCTTTGGTTCGCCCACCGACATCGGTTACTCGCTTTACTATGCGACACCGTTATTGCTGACTGGTCTTTCAGTTTCATGGGCGATGCGGGTGGGCCTTTTTAATATCGGCGCCGAGGGGCAAATGGCTCTTGGCGGGGTCGCGCTGGCGGCGGTCGGAATTCTTTGCGCCAATTGCCCGTGGTTTGTGGCCTGGCCACTTGCGTTTGCGGCGGCCTTTATCATGGGCGGAGTTTGGGGAGCCATCGCCGGCTGGATTAAAGCTAAGCGCGGGTGCCACGAAGTGCTGTCGACGATCTTGCTGAATTTCGTCGCTTACGGACTGAGTAGCTTTTTGATTTTGTCGGTCTTCAAGCATCCCAGCTCGCAGGTTCCCGAGACGGCTGAGGTGGGGGCAGGATTTCACATTCCTACCTTGCCCTTTGGTGGAACCAGTCCGCTCAACTCGGGTTTGATTTTATCAATCGCTATGCTGGCGATTTACGGCTTCGTGATGAGCCGCACCCGCTTTGGCATTCACCAGCGTTTAGTTGGCAGCGCTCCCGAAACCGGTCGGCGCGTTGGGGTTAACATTGATCGGCATATCATACTCGCGATGTTTATTTCTGGCGGAATGGCCGGACTTGCGGCCGTCAGCCCAGTTTTAGGCTTTGCATTTAAGACGCGCGAAGGTTTTACCTCCAACGCGGGATTTGTGGGGATCGCGGTGGCGTTGTTGGGGCGCAATCGTCCGCTGGGAATTTTTCTTTCGGCCCTCTTGTTCGGCGCCTTAACCAAGGGATCTCTCGATCTTGATCTCGACACGCAATACGTGCCGCGCGATCTTGCAACGGTGATTCAAGCGCTCATCGTGTTAGTGGTGGCTTGCCAGCCGGGACTAGAAGAACTTTGGCTGCGCGTTAGGAGGAAGTCGAATGGTGCATGATATCCTCCTCAGCACTTTGCGCCTCAGTGTGCCCATTTTATTTGCGGCGTTTGGCGGAATGCTCAGTGAGCGTAGCGGCGTGGCCAATATCGCGCTTGAAGCGGTTTTGTTGTTCGCCGCTTTTGCGGCAGCGGCAGCGACTTCATTGACTGGAAATCTCTGGTTGGGAAGTTGCTGTGGACTATTGGCGGCGGCATTAATTTCAGCCGTCTTTGCCGCCTCGTGCGTTTGGGGACGCGGAGATCAAATCGTGATTGGAACGGCTTTTAACTTGCTGGCTGTCGGCGTGATTCCCGTAGTCTGCAAGGCACTATTCAATGTCACCGGATCAACTCCGGCGTTGTCCAAGGAGCTTACCTTTCACGAGAGCGAGATTTTCTTTTTGCTCGCGCTAATTATGCTCGGGGCTTGCATTTACTTGTTCTCACGCCCTCGGCCAGTTCACCCTCGATGTACATTTGGTCGACTTCATTGAGTAGAAGGAAGCGTGCAACGGCTTGACCCATGTAAGCCTCTTGTTGCTTGGTGTACTGCAACGGCAAGAACCCGCGTGCACCAAGTGCGAAACCACTGTCCCATTCATGAAACAATCCGACCGTGGCAAAGGCTGAACCATCATTGATCGATGAATAGTTAAAGCCCGCCTCAGTGAGGTAAGACTTTTCGGTTGTGGAATGCACCGTCGGAGTTTGCATGGTGATCTGCCCTACTTCCGCCGCAAATACGC
>Ga0207055_1094_pt1 | contig 20744 bp, 20 predicted proteins | sample Alteio_BWMinCont_57_FD_153293 | JGI IMG/M metagenome (GOLD analysis project Ga0207055, IMG submission 153293) | Enriched cells from forest soil in Barre Woods Harvard Forest LTER site, Petersham, Massachusetts, United States -... | ecosystem: Environmental > Terrestrial > Soil > Temperate forest >...
TTTTTCTCGCCCAATAGACGGCAAACGGTATCGGCATCCCCGTTAACATCAACTGGCAGACCAAGAAAAGAAACGCGCTTGAAAGTCATGCGAAACACCAACTCCTGAAATTGGCTAAAATTCTAGTGATTTTTGCCATAGAGACAATACTCTTAATGCCTTAAGAGCAGTTTAAGACGCCTGTTTAGCAGCTGGCTGGGCCCATGTGTGCCATACATGCCACCCGCGCCACAGCAGAATAAACAGGCTAGCTACAATCGACCCATAGCCGATACCGCGAAAACCAATCAGCGGAACCAGAATGGCATTGCAGCCAAAGGCCGGGATTAAATACAACAGATCACCCAGCCATATGACCCGATCCTGATGCTTTGCAAACAAGATGTAATAGAGCGTCGAGGCATTTGCCTGCATCCACATGCCAAACAACATGAGCCACAAAGTCGGCGCTTCGTTCGTCAAAATGGGACGGTGAAAGAATTCGCCCAGCAATGGAACGATAAAGCCGAGACCGATAGCGATAACACCCGCCAGCAAAGCAACATGCCAGGACTGACTGCGAACCTCCCGGCGGAATCCGGCTTTATCGTCATTCTGGTGCAGAAGTATCAGGCGCGGATAAGCAAAAGCCAGAACACCGCTTTGCACCAATGCGTAAAGGGCCGTCGTGAAGGACGAATAGAACGTCGCGACACCGGCAAGCTCTAGCCCCAGATTGTGTGCGACGATAAATCGGTCCACGTAAAAACCTGCCGAGCCGCCAAGCGAGCCGAGCCAGATGAAAGAACAACGTGCGATGCCCTTCTTGATCCAGCCCCAGTCAATCGGGGCACTGATCAGGACGCGCCATGGCATGGAACGCCACACCCATACGGTAGCCACCAGACTGGCGCTAACACCCAAGGCCCAGAAACCAAATACCGCGTCCGAATTGCGAAGCATCGGTATAAAAAGTCCCAAGCCCACCACCGGCAGAACCCAAAGGCCGGAGCGAATAAAAAATAGCATCGTCGCAACCAACGGCCTGCCCATCGAATTGATATTGAGGAAAGTCATATTGGCAACGCTTTCAAGAACCGAAAGCATAAAAATCACGAACATGATTTTGCTGCTAATACCTGTGACATCAGTTAAAACAAGTATCCCCATGATCGCTGCCAAGGCCAGGTGATTGAGGCCATAAAATACCGCTTGATCGCGCATCTTAGCGAAGGCCACCGCCGGCGTGGCCCCCACCAGATCGCGCGACACAACATAATCGAAACGGATGCCAAGCACAGTGGTGAGAATAATAACGGTGCCGGACACAAGGCCATACACACCAAGATCTGACAGACTAAGATAGCGCCCCATATAAAGGGTCAGAACCAGTTTTGCCGTTAAGGTAGCCAGCCGCAAAACAATATTAATAAGACGAGCCGTATGTTCCGGTTTTATTTTAATCATATCACCAGTTCTTTACGTTTTTCCAAAATACGGGCTGGGACGCCAACGGCCGTGCAGCCTTCCGGCACATCCTGAAGCACCACGGCATTCGCACCAATAATGGCCCCCTTACCAATTTTTATATTCCCCAATATTGCCGCACCCACCGAAATTTTTACGTCATCGCCTATGACCGGATAACTAGAAGTGGCGTTTTCATCACCATCAAATCCCTTGGTTCCCAAAGTCACATGTTGTTGCATCGTAACATGGCGGCCAACTTTCGCCGCTCCAATAACGATGCCCACCGGATGAGACATCAAAAAACCCGGACCGATTTCTGCCCCTGCCTGAATGTCACAATTATTGATAAACAGATTGAGCCGCGCAAATAAAATCGCGCCAATTTTTCCCAATCCGCCTTTGCGATAACAAGCCGCAGATAATCTATGCAGAAGGATCGCGAGAAAACTGGAACGCCGCAGATGGGTCAGCATGGTTAAAACACCGACGTTAACCGCTTTTTGTATCCGAAGATCTTCCTGCAAGGATTGGTAAAGACCCGGGTTCGGCTCTGTCGATTGCATGATACGTGCCTGAATTGAAATGAGGATCTGCTTATTTCGGGGTAAAAGAATAAATCTCCGTTTTACCAAAACTTCTTCCCTTTTACTTGCATAGATCCATAAGCTATATACACAAATTGTAACACTATGGCAAAACGAAAAACATGATGCACGTATGCTAGAAAGTCTAGGGCCACAAGCTGTGACCAATACAGTCCTTGCGCCGACCATTTTTCATGAAGATTGGTGGCTTAATGCAGCGACGAACAGCACGCACGAAATGGCTGAAGTTTCCAATAGCGGCACTGTCGTTGGACGCCTGCCCTATTGCCGCGCCCGCAAATATGGATTGGCCTGGAGCGCGCTTCCTGAATTAACCCATTTCCTTGGCCCTGCAGTCGATGAGGGCAACGGCAGCATCAACACACGTTTTATTCGCCGCCTGGAAATCACCCGCGATTTAATCGCGCAACTTCCCCGCGCGCATTTCATGCAGATTAAATGCCATCATGGCGTCAGCGACGTTATTCCTTTTCAGGAACAAAAATTCAGAACCAGCGTTCAGTTTACGCACGAAATTCAGCCGGCGGCGGAAGATGTTTTGTGGAAGAACCTGCGCCACGAAAGACGCCGCGTTATCACCCGCGCCCAGGAAACGCTGGATATTTCGGCCTATGACGATATCCCGGCCTATATGCATTTCTATAATGCCAATCTTGTTTCCAAAGGCATTAAATCCACACTCAATAACGTCGCTTGTTCGCGTGTTATCGAGGCTTGCCTCGCGCGTGGACGCGGACGCATTCTGGCAGCCAAAGATAAAAACGGCGTTTTGCAGGCGGCCACTTTCTGCGTGTGGGATGCGACATCCATGTACTATCTGATGACGACGCGGTCGGAAACGTCCGGCAACGGCGCCGTAAGCGCCCTGGTATGGGAAGCCATGAAGGACGCCGCCAGCCGTCAATTGATATTCGATCTCGACGGATTGGCAACGCATGGCAGCATCATGTTCTATGCCGGTTTCGGCGGCACGGTCGCACCTCGGTATGTCGCGACAAGAATGAGTTTGCCCATCCAGATGGCTTACACTTTGTTACGGTCCTCCTCAGAACATCAGTGGTTTATCTAGCCATCCGGTCGTTATTAAAAAACCGGATTTACTTTCATAGGCCGCATTAACCACACAAGTCCTTGTCGGCAATACCTATCTCCCACCTGCTTTTACCTTGCTGATCGCGCGTAAAAAAATATATCCTCCCTCCACGCAAATGCCCGAAAAATATCGGTAATCAGGATAAGAACTATGGCCACAAAAACGATCGATGCCCAGTTTCAGCTGACCGGCGGACGCCCGTCAGGCTTTGACTATCTTCGGATCATTTTGTCCGTGTCTGTCATCGCCTATCATACGATTGTGGTGTGTTACGGCCGGGACGCCGATTTTTCATTGTGGGCAGCCAATAACCCCTTAAGACCCCTGCTCGAATTTATTATCCCCAGTTTTTTTGCATTGAGCGGCTTTCTGGTAGCAGGAAGCTTGTTCCGCAATACCCTGCCCGGTTTTCTGGCGTTGCGGGCTACGCGCATTCTCCCGGCTTTATCCTGTGAGATTTTTATCTCGGCCCTTATCATTGGCCCGGCACTGACATCCGTTAGCCTGGATGCCTATTTTTCTGACAAGAGCTTCTACGCCTATTTCCTCAACATACTCGGTGACATCCATTACCACCTGCCGGGTGTTTTCATGAACAATCCCTATCCGGATCGCGTCAACCAGCAGCTCTGGACTATTCCTTACGAAATGCAGTGCTATATCGCCCTGTCCCTACTCGCAGCTTTCCGCATTGTTCAAAAGCGGCGCCTGTTTGTTCTGGTGTTTTTCTTCGCGACTTTATTCGCTTATGGTTATTCTGCGTGGTGGGCCGGTTTTGATCAAACACATTGGGGTCCTTCGGGCCGTTTATGTGTGCTGGCATTCCTGAGCGGAGTTATTATTTATACCTGGCGCGAAAAAATTCCGCACAGCCTGCCGTTATTTCTGGGTTCGCTGATTGTGGCCTATGCCCTGATGGGTAGAATGGAAACCGAATATTTCGCCGCCTTCCCTGTGGCTTACGCAACAGTGTGGCTGGGCCTGCAAAATCCACGCAAGATTTTTCTTATTGCGGGCGCCGACTATTCCTATGGCATGTATCTTTACGGCTATCCCATACAACAGGCGATGATGCAGTTGTTCCCGTTCAATCACGCCTGGTACGCCAATCTGGCGCTCAGCCTCGTGGGATCCGCTATTTTTGCCTATCTGTCGTGGAATCTGGTTGAATTGAAAATCATGAATCAGAAGAAGCGCGCGATCAGTTTCGTTAATGCGGCTTACAATCATGTCGACAGTAAATTCCTGTCCCGTCTACCGTCTATCTTCCATAAAACCTGGGCATTCATCGTAGGCATCGGTGATAAAGTTGATCAATGCCTGTGCCAAATTGCAGGCACCATCTGGCGCAACGCAAGTGCGCCAGCCGAAGCACCGCAATGCAGCGCGGATAAAGAAGGATAAGTTCCAGCCTCATTCGCAAACCACGTCAGGATACGCGAACCATGTTTAAAAGCGAGATTTTAACGTCGGAAGCTGACGTCGAGGCTCTCGAGGGTGAATGGCGGCACCTGCAACAATCCGTCGGCCGCACGCCCTTTACCAATTACGACTGGTTCAAAGCGTGGTGGGATAATCTCGGTAAATCAAGAGGCCGGACTCTCCATATCGTCACCGGCCGCATTGACCAACAACTCGTCGCCATCTTGCCGCTTGCGGTGCTGCACAAAAAGGGTCTGCGCGTTCTACAAAATATCGGCAAGGAGTCGCTTTTTCCCTGTGATATTTTGTCGGAATCCATGGAGCACACGAAAACGCTGTGGGAAACAGCACGACAAAGTCCTTTGTATGATTTCTCGCTTATCGGTGACGTAGAGGCTGGATCAGACGGCGATCAGATACTGGCCGGTTTTTCCAAGCGCGTCAAAAGCGAAAAATTTCTTATCCTACGTTCTAGCTGGAGCAACGGCGATGCATGGATGGCGTCGCTACCAAGCAAGTTGCAACGCGAATATCGCCGCTGGCAGCGCCGCTTACAAGAAAAAGGTGAATTGCAATATCACATTCATACCGAGGGTCCCCTGCCGACTAAAATTATCGACGACATGATCAGGCACAAGAAGGACTGGTGCCTTCAAAACGGTTTGCATGGCTTTTTCGACCGTGACGGGGCCAAGGCCTTCTTTCATCAATGGATAGAAAACGCCTATGCGTCAAAGCAATTGTTTTTAGCCTGGCTGCAATGCGGCGATGAGACCATCGCCTATAATCTAGGATTTTTCGACGAAAAAATATTTTACGGCTACCTGGTCGCGAACGATCCAGCTTGGGCATCTTTTTCACCCGGCACACTTGCCATCATGAATTCCATCCGTTGGGCGATCGATAATGAATTCAGGGAATTCAACTTCATGCAAGGCGATGCGACCCACAAGCATCGCTATACCGACGACGCTAGAGATTACGCCGAATGGTCATTCAGTCATTCGTTGAAAGGCCGCTTGTTACAAAATCTTTATCTCATTACCTACCGCACCAAACAACGATTGAAGGACGCGCGGAAGAAACAGCATGTGGTGCCGAAGCCGGCGGCTAAACCGGAAACCGATAGCGCCGGTTAGCCGCATGTCAAAACCCCGCATCGCTGTACTTATTCCATCGTACAATGCCGAACATACGATTGCGAAAGCGCTGAAATCCCTGGCGGCCAATGTGGAGCCACATGACATCATCATCGTTGACGATGGCAGCCGCAAACTCTTGCAGGATTGCATATCTACCCAAAAGAACATGACGATCCTGCGGCTTGAAAAAAATACCGGCATTACCCGCGCCCTTAACCACGGCTTGAGTTACGTTCTCGATCAGGGATATGAATTTGTGGCGCGGCTGGATGCCGATGATGCGGCATCACCTGACCGGCTAGCACTGCAACGCAGCTTTATGGACGCTCATTCAGGTGTAGCGCTGCTTGGCGGCTGCGGTGAAGTCGTATCGGAACAGGGCAAAATCTTGTTTCATTTGAACCACCCGACCGATCACAAGGCCATTACTAACGCGCTTTATTATAATAGCTGCTTCCTGCACCCAACCTTTATGATCCGCACCACAGCCTTGCGTGAAACTGGCCTCTATAGCGAGAATTACCCAGGCGCCGAGGATTACGAATTAGCACGACGTCTGGCGCAGCGATCACAAGTCAGCAACCTACCACAATATCTTGTGGCTTATACCTGGTCACCGGGTGGGATTTCGCTCAGCAAACGACGCAAGCAATTACATTCACGGCTTAAAGTGCAGTGGGCGTATCGCAATTTCGGAAGCATCCATTTTTATCTGGGGATTTTAAAAACCGGGATCCTGTCATTGCTGCCCGTTAGCCTAATCACGGCGATTAAACAGCGGCGACAGGATTATCAGAAGCAATAGGCGTTTCCGGTACTTTGCCCAAGTCGTGCTGATGCTGCAGCACAAGAAACCGTGTCTGACGCAAATAACAGCAGCCCAACCCCAACGTGATCCACATCATCGGCGTGCGCATACTGTCGAGCGCGATACCGGAAAACAAAACGCAATAACAACTGATGATCAACGGGTAAGACATCAGCAGAACTTTCCCGGTCGCATGCTGATAAGCCAATGTTATGCGCCAGATAGACCGCGCCAGTACGAACCAGATACCGATCCACGCCACAAGCCCCAGAATACCAAGTTCGGCGGCAAAACGAGCATAGATGGAGAAAACCGGCGGCCAGACTGCGAACGGGTTGACCAGCCACATTCTGATTTCCCAGCTGTAATAACCCCAAGACGGCATGTAATCGAGAATGTGGAAACCATATTGACCAAAGCCATAGCCCCAGATGGGGCTATCGGCGAACATACGGAAAGCCGCCGTGATCGAAGCAAAGCGTGAAATGTTCGACACATTCGTGCCGCTGATAATATAGGAGGTGACATTGTCGGTATTGAAGAGGAACGCCACGATAGCAATCGCCGTCAGCGACATAATAAAGAATGAGACCGTCCGGTGGACGATGGGTTCCTTTGGCTGCGGCGATAGATAAATGGTACGCAGCAGTAAAAGAACAACGATATTGCCCGCCAGTAAAACGAAGCTGGTACGTGACATCGCCACAATAACAAGGCCGGTACACAGCAACCACAAAGCGATATAGGCGGGTTTGGCCTTTTTACGTGCGCTGTATATACCGGCATAAACCCATGGCCATGCAAACCCCGCATAATTGGCCAAGGCGGGTGGCTCGAAACATATCGACCTGACACGTCCCTCGATATCGCTCGACCATCCAGCCAAGGCGCTCCCATAGCCGCGCGTGACCGGACCCAAATGGACCATGCTTGAAAGTACGGCATAGGCGCTGTCGAACACGCCCCCGAACCATGAGATCATTTCGAATATTGCAACGAGACTGGTAATCGCCACACTGATAGCGACGGGACGAACAATCAACCGATGCCACGATTCCTTCTGTCCCAGATAATAGCTGATATAGGCCAATCCAAAGCCGTAGAGCACGACCAGCAATGATGTCAGAAATTTGTTCATGGGAACGCGTCCGCGGAAATTACCATGCAACATCGCGGGAAAATTCATGATGAATGAGATACCAATAATGATCAGCAGCAGGCTCATGATTTGCGGCAAGGGGTAAGTCGATGCGAAACGAACGCTCTGCTCTCCCTGCGCCTTCCGCAACTGCAGATGAGATGCGATCACAAAACACATAGTGATAATAAAAAGATAGGCCGACAGTTCGCGGTCCAGCTCACCCAGAGGCAATATCGCGGCAAAATCACTGAAGGGTATGGCAATGACACTTATAATGAACAGCTTCGTGGGCATAGACAGACGCATTTTCTGTTCCGTACTTTTAAGGCGTTGACGGTTTCTCGGCCACCGTCACCTGGGGTGAAGATGAACTTATATCTATAATCTGCGGTTGCAAGGACAAGGCATAAGAACTGCCCGAATTGCGGGCACCGTTTTTAACCTGAAGCACCATGCCTGATTCGAGCCGTTTACGCCCTATCCACGCCAATAATTGATATTTTCCACCGGGCTGGCGTATCAGCACTACATAGCAATCAGGACTAGGCAGCGGCAACTGCCGGACAATAACCGCATCCTTGATGCGTGGCAGAATTGCCCCGATGACCTCGGCGGCCCCTTTGTTCTGCCCGTCACTGTCCAGCAGACCGTAATGCATTTCGCGCTCATCCGACATGTTGGCGCTGTCTTTCCATTCATAGAGAATGGTGAGAGGAACACCCGCCAGCAAATTGGCCAGATGGATGCGCAGCATATAGGCTGCCTGCTGTTCTGGCGTTACATCCGATGAGGTATAACCCCACTCGCCATCGATAATCGGCAGCGGCTTCTGGCCCTTCGGCGTATAGGATGCGATGAATGGTCGTACTTTGGATGAGTAATCGGCAATCACGCTTTCCGGCGGCTGATCCTTGTGGCGATAAGGGTGAACGCTGATCGCGTCAAGACATCCTATAACCGGCGATTGCATAAAAACTCTGAAGAAATGCTCGTGGAAAAAATCGCCAAGATCAGGCAACCGTGCAATAGCGGGCCCCACGATCACAGCATGCGGCGCAACGTTGCGAATGGCGTGGCATGTTCTGGTCGCCAGCGCCGAGAAAACATCTGCATCCGGTTTGGGTGGCCAGAAAGCCAGCATGTCCGGCTCATTCCAGATCTCCCAGATAATGTCTTTGGTGCCGTAACGCTCGACAGCCGCAACTGCAAACGCAGCAAAAGCGTGGACATCTTCCGGTTTTGTCGGCGCGGCAGCTACGGAGCTGGCACCGAAGGCCTGCCCTGGTGGCACATCGACATTTTGGGTATAGACCGAGTTGGGGCCATTCAAAATAATGACAGACTTCAAATGATAAGTCCGCATATCACCGATAAAACGATCAAAAAAATCCCAGTCATACACACCATGTTCTTTTTCAACATCGCCCCAACGCATGTCGTAACGGACGTAACTGAAGCCCGCATCTCTGATGCGTTCGAGTTCATCCGGACCTGTGCGTTCCGGTTTGGCTTGAACACCAAAACCAGAACTGATTGTGTTACCAGGCCATGCACCTGCCTGCGCGGGCTGAGATTTCATGCTCAACGCGAAACACAGGGCGGCAATAATCAGAATGTGTTTGGTTATTTTCATGAAGCTGTTTTTCTATCGATCAGGCGTTGATAAAGGGCGCGCATTTTTGCCATCACTGCGCCCGTTTCGAATTGTTGCACATAATCGCGCGCATTTTTACTCATACGCTGGCGTGTTTCTACATCGCTGGTGGTTAGCTGTAAAAGGGCCTTTGCCAGGCTTTCTGGGGTAAAATCGGCCGTCATATAGCCTGTCTGCCCCTGCACGACCGTTTCATGCGACCCGCCCACCGGCGTTGTAACGATTGGTACGCCCGCGGCCAGAGCCTCAAGAAAGATAATAGCAAAACCCTCATAATCACTCGAGCACACCAGACAATCAAACCCGGGCATAAGGTCGCGACCCGTTTTACCCTTGAAGAAACGAATTTTATCCACGAGGCCGTGTTTTGCCGTCTCTCTCTCGATTTCAAATTGCAAAGGACCATCTCCAACCATAGCCAGTTGCAGATCTGGTTGGGCCTTGATGGCAAGCGCAAAGGCTTCGATCAGGCGCACAGGATTTTTCTGCGGCACGAAGCGTCCAACGAAACCAACAAGGATGTCTTTTTCCAGATAGCCCATTTGGTGGCGCGCGGTCGCGCGATCGGCCGGATATTCGATCCGGATGCCGTTGGGGACGACGAACACTTTTCGTTTATTGATGCCGAGTTCCTTGGTTGCGTGTTCTTCTTCCGTGATCGACAAAGCAAGAACCCCATCGCCGAACCAGCTGAGGATTTTTTCGATCCTGCCATAATGGCGCGGCGCTTTCGGGTCCAGGGTAATAAGAGCATGCGGCATATAAACCTTGATAGCGCCCGGCAACAAGACGCCAATAATGCGCACCAGCGCACCCGCTTTCGAACTATGCGCATGGATAACGTCAAACGGGCCGTTGCGTCGCAAACAACGATAGAGCCGCCACGCGTGCCACATATCGTGCATGCCCACCTCGCGGCGCATCGGCAGCGCGATCAACTTCAAACCCGACATGGAAGATAAAGCTTCAACGAAAGCAGGGGATGCCCTGCCCGGTGCGTAGATCACGGTCACCTCATCACCTGCAGCAAGCGCAGCGCGCGTGAGGTCGACAACGACCTGGCCGCTGCCTCCACCCGATTCAATGACGTGGCAAATGCGCATGATTATTCAATAACCATTGGGATTATTCGACTGCCAGCGCCAGCTGTCAGCGCACATGTCTTCTAATGTACGGCCGGCTTTCCAATTTAATATCTGCGCGGCCAGTTTCGTATCAGCCCAATAAGCCGCCAAATCGCCCGGGCGGCGAGCAACGATTTGGTAGGGAATTTTCTTGCCGGAAGCTTTCTCAAATGCCTTTGCCAGCTCCAGCACACTATGACCCTTCCCAGTGCCGAGGTTGACCGTAAGCCTTTTATCATTTGTGCGGAGATAGTTAAGTGCCGCAACGTGGCCTTCCGCAAGATCGGTCACATGAATATAGTCCCTGACGCCGGTGCCATCCTGCGTCGGGTAATCATTTCCGAAAACCATGAGTTTTTCCCTGCGACCCACCGCCACTTGCGCAATGAAAGGCATCAGGTTTTGCGGAATGCCTTGCGGGTCTTCCCCGATCAGGCCGCTGACATGCGCACCGACGGGATTGAAGTAACGTAAAATCGCGATACGCCATTCAGGTGCCGAGCCATGCAGATCGCGCAACATGTTTTCGACCGTGAGCTTGGTCTGCCCATAAGGATTAAGCGCAGACAAAGAATGATCTTCGGTATAGGGCAATTGTTTCGGCTCGCCGTAAACAGTAGCCGAAGAGCTAAACACCAGTGTGCGGACGCCGGTAGTCTGCATCGCCATGAGAAGACAGAGCGAACCCACAACATTGTTATCGTAATAAAGTAATGGATTAGCGACGGACTCACCCACAGCCTTAAGCCCTGCGAAATGAATCACGGCCTCGCAGGCATGTTCTTTCAGGGCCGCTTCGACGGCGGCCTGATCGCGGACATCAGCCCTGACCAAAACGGGTTTTTTGCCCGTGATACGCTCGATACGGCTCAACGCCTCGACATGGCTGTTGCAGAAATTGTCCAGAACGACAACTTTGTGTCCTGCTTTCAGCAATTCGACTGAGGTGTGGGCACCGATATAGCCGGCTCCGCCGGTCACGAGGATATTCATGCGCCTTCCCGGAATTCGTTTAGATAAGATTCGAGATTAAACCATATTGGAAGAGGCTAACCAATTTCTATATTAGGGCTGTTTTCTTGTTAAAATTGCGGCAAAAGTGTAGCCTCGTTGCAGACTTCCACTTACCCCCAGCATCCCTGATATTCCCACATGACGACCCACCAGCGCCTGACCAAAGTTTTTGTACAATCGCTCGAACTTCCGGAAACAACGGGCGTAGAAAAACTTACCTATCGCGAACACAAAAGTTGGGATTCGGTCGGGCATATGCGTTTGGTAGCTGCTTTGGAAACGGAATTCAGCGTGTTGCTGGAAACCGAACAAATTCTTGATTTCAGTAATTTTAAACAAGGGCTGGAGATCCTGAAGGCACATGGCATCACTGATTGATCTTTCCGGCAAAGTTGCTCTTGTCACAGGCGCCAGTCGCGGTATTGGACGCGCTTGTGCTGAAATTCTTGCGGCGCACGGCGCGAAAGTTGCGTTGAACGCCGTCAGCGACCCCGCTGCGCTGGCAAAACAGGCCGAGGAATTGCAACGCCGTCATAGCCAGACTTGTTGGGCATTGCCTGCCGACGCCGCCGATGCAAGCGCGGTAACTCAACTTTATAAAGACCTGCTGCAAAAAGCGGGACGGCTCGATATTCTGATCGCCAACGCAGGTATTATGGAAGACGCGTTGATCGGTATGATCATGCCCGAGCAGATCCAGCGTACATTGGCAGTCAATATCGGCGGCGTCCTAAACCACATTCAGATGGCGGCGCGGCTGATGAAACGCAACGCCAAAGACGGTGGGTCGATCGTGGCGATGAGCTCGATCATTGGCCGTGTCGGCAATACCGGGCAAATGCTTTACGGCGCATCAAAAGCCGCGATCATTGGCGCGGTCCTATCGGCCGCGAAAGAACTGGCGAGTGACAATATCCGCGTTAACGCCATTGCGCCGGGTTTTATCGATACCGATATGACCGCAAAACTACCCAAAGATATTCGTGAAAAACGTATTGCCAACATCGGCATGGGCCGGATTGGCACGCCGGAAGAGGTCGCGCGAACAGCGTTATACCTGGCTTCTAGCCTATCAGGCTATGTGACGGGCCAGATTGTCGGCGTCGATGGGGGAATGATCGTTTGATGCCGCCGGCCCTGATCGAAGCCAGAACAGGCCACATTTTCAGTTATCAACAACTGAAGGATGTGACGGGCAAGTTTATCGATCTGTTCGCCAAGAATAAAACCAAACAATTATTTCTCATCGTCGCGGCTAATCGCGTTTCCGTGATTGCCGCGATGCAGGCGGCAATGCAAAGCGGTCACGCGGTTTTGTTGTGCGATCATACATCGCCGCCTTCTTATCTGCATAAACTTATCGCCTGCTATCAACCGGAGTGGATTCTTCTGCCGCAGGATTATGCAGTAGATAAAAACTGGGGTTATCAGGCAACCACAAAACTCGAAGGACTTACACTTTTCGTACACGCTACGGCTGTCCCCACAATACACGCGGATTTAGCGCTGTTACTGACGACATCTGGCAGCACCGGCAGCCCGAAACTGGTCCGGCTTTCGCATCGAACTATTGCCACCAACACAGCGGATATTATCGAAGCGACCGGGATCACCGAAAGCGACCGGGTGGCCGCGCATATGCCGCTAGCTTATTCCTACGGACTTTCAGTCGTGAATACACATCTGGCAGCAGGGGCTTGCGTGGCTTTGTTCGAAGATGGCATGACATCGAACAATTTCTGGAAAACGATGCGTGAGCATAAAGTCACCACACTGCCCGGCGTGCCTTATCATTTCACGCTCATGCAGCGTTTGGGCCTCGACCGGCTCAATGTTCCCAATGTGCATACAATGCTGCAGGCCGGCGGACGGATGGAGCCGGAATTGGTTTTGCAATTTGCTTCTGTCCTGCAGCAACGCAATGGACAATTTTTTGTCATGTACGGACAGACGGAAGCGGGGCCGCGCATGACCACTCTGCCCGCATCTCGCGCTTTGGATAAACCAGGATCGGTTGGATCAGCTTTGCGGCACGGTAAAGTTTCTATAGAAAACGGTGAAGTGGTTTATTCCGGCCCGAACGTGATGATGGGCTATGCCGAAAATCGTAACGACCTTGCCCGAGGCGATGATATGCATGAAAGACTAGCGACCGGCGACCTTGGATATCTGGATGACGAAGGCTTTCTGTTTATCACCGGGCGCAAGAAACGCATTGCCAAAATCGATGGCATGCGGATTAGCCTTAACGAAGTTGAGGCCATCGCCGCGTCGATTGCACCAACCGCTGTCCTTGAACATGGTGATCAGCTAGTGCTTTTGACCACCGGCAAGGATGAGGCCGTACGCCAGCATGTGCTGGCCTCTATCGCAATTCATCCCAGCCGTGTAATCTGTCGAACTATCGCCGAATTGCCCCGGTTGGCAAATGGAAAAACCGATATATCTGCACTTCAAAAGCACCTGCCATGATCCTCGATCAACTGTTTTCCGAACCGCAATATGGCCGTCCGCAAGCCGAAAAAGAGGCGCTCTTGCTGCCGGAACTCATTACGCTCACACAGCATCACGTCAAACATTGCCCGGCCTATGCCAAAATCGTCAATCTGACGGCTCCTAAGTTTGCATCGGCAAAAACTCTAGCGGATTTACCTTATCTGCCCGCCGGACTTTTCAAGACGCACAAATTACAGAGCGTTCCGGACAAGAATATCTGCCTGACGCTAACCTCCAGTGGCACGACAGGACAAGCCGTCAGCCAAATTCCCATTGACGATATGACCGCCAAATATCAGGCGCGGGCGCTGGCTGCCGTGATGCGCGAACCGTTCGGCGATAAGCGTCTTCCGATGCTTCTGATCGACAGCGAGGAAGTCCTGAAAAGCCGCGAGGATTTAAGCGCACGTAACGCAGGCGTTTTGGGCATGATGGTTTTTGGGCAGGCACCCGTTTTTGCACTCGATGCCAATATGAAATTGAAAGAAGATGTCGTCGTCACTTTCTTAAAACAGAATGGCAGCAAGCCGTTCATCCTTTTCGGTTTCACTTACATGGTTTGGCGTTATTTCTTTCAGGCAGTGCAGAAAAAGGGGTTTGACCTTAGTAACGGCACCCTGGTTCATAGTGGCGGCTGGAAAAAACTGGAATCCGAAGCCGTGACCAACGCCGATTTCCGCAAAGGCTTGCGGGAAAGTTGCCGCCTGACGAAGATTTTTAATTTTTACGGTATGGTGGAGCAAATCGGCACCGCTTTTCTTGAAGGCGCTGACGGCACTCTTTATCCACCTTCGTTTGGCGATGTCATCATCCGTGACCCGCAAAACTGGCAAGCTCTACCACCCGGCAAGGAAGGCATCATTCAAGTGTTGAGCCTTGTTCCACACAGTTACCCAGGTCATTCAATCCTGACAGAAGACCGTGGCATGATTGTGCATATAGATGCTGGTGATCGTATGGGCAAAGCACTGAAAGTCCTTGGCCGCCTGCCAAAAGCGACATTACGCGGTTGTGGCGATGTTCATGCGGCCGGAGCAGCCGCATGAAAAACATCGATGTTTTAACGCCGGCGTCGCCCGCAATAACGCCAGACGAATTGGCACAGAAGCTTCAAGTGATGCGCCAAGCCAAGCGCCCTGCTCCATTCGCATCGAAACTCATGAAGTTGACCGAGCAATTTTCCCGTCGGTTGCTGGAAGACCGCGAAGCGCGCGGCTGGCCGGAATTGCAGGTACTTGGTTTCTGGCTAAGAAACGCGGCACTGGAAGCGATGAAGAAAGATTTTACCCAGAAGCCTGAAACCATTTCAGTACCGCAAGGCATCGTGTTTCACATTCCACCCGCGAATGTCGATACGATGTTTGCCTATTCACTGTTCATGTCCCTGCTCTGCGGCAATGCGAATGTCATTCGCATGCCTTCGCGCCGCGGCGGCGCAATGACACTTCTGCTGCGTATTCTGGATGAGGTTTTTTCAGGGGCCGTGGCGCCCAAGGACCAGCTGCTGATTATCGGCTACGAACACGATGACGAAATTACAGAAATCATCAGCAAATCCGCCGATTTACGCGTCATCTGGGGCGGCGACAAGACTGTCGATACCATCCGCCAGATTCCATTGTCACCCTGGGGACGTGAATTGGTTTTCCCCGACCGTTTTTCCTGGTCGGCGTTCGACGTTGCCGCTTACCGCACACTTAACGATATGGCGAAAGATAAATTGGCAGAACAATATTTTAACGATCTGTTCTGGTTCGATCAAGCCGGCTGTGCGTCGCCGCGCGTTGTTTTGTGGCGCGGCGCAGTTACCACCTCAATCACCGATGATTTTTATAAACGCGTTGCAAATGTTGTCGAGGACAAGCGATGGAAGCTCGATGTCGGCATTAACGCGATGAAACAAACTCGTAATTATGGAGCAATGGCTGATTATTCCATCACCGCTAAGCGCGATTTTGGTCCGGCCCTGACAATTTTTTCGATGAAGGATCTCGGCGACCTGAAAGCAATCCGGGATACGCCTTGCTTTGGTGGCACCTTATTCGAAATTTCGATCCGCGATCTTTCGGACATTGTCCCCCATATCGAAAAACGCGACCAGACATTGACACATTTCGGGTTCGAGAAAACCGAGCTGGAATCCTTTGTTCATGCGCTTAACGAGCACAGCTTTGACCGTCTGGTGCCGATAGGGCAAGCTTTGTCATTCAATGCGGTGTGGGATGGGTATGATTTGCTGCAAAACTTCACGCGGCTGGTCACCATTCAAAGATAAAACAGGGGTGCGATCATGAATATTCTGATCATTGTTGGCGCCGGCGGATTTGCTCTGGAAGTAGCCGCCTACGCTGAAGATGTAACCCATGCGCATGTGTCTGGTTACACGATCAAAGGTTATCTGGACGATACGAAACAAGTTGGTATGTGTCGTGGCGGCTATCCGGTTCTAGGAAATACCGATATGCCCGTCGATAAAAATGCGCTTTACATCGTCGCGGTTGGAATGCCGGAAAGCCGCAAACTTCTGACCGAAAAACTGGCGGCCAAGGGCGCCAAATTTACCACCATCATCCACCAACTCAGTTACGTTGCGGAAAACGCGCAAATTGGCGCTGGCAGTATCGTCGCACCCTTTGCCTTCGTAGGGCCCGAAGCCCATGTCGGCAAACATTGCGTGCTGAATGTTCATAGTTGTGTTGCCCATGAAAGCCGGATCGGGACCTATTCCGTGTTATCGCCTTATGCCGCAACGCATGGCGGCGCAGTTCTGAGCAGCGGCGTATTTATGGGCAGCAATGCCATTATAACGGCCAAACAACATATCGGTGAAAATGCCACCATCGCCGCTGGTGCTGTCGTTTATAACGAAATACCGGCGGGCAAGTTGGCAATGGGCAACCCGGCTGCGCACCGCTCAACTTAAATTTATTGGTAGGCCTTAATCGTCGGGTCAATCCGTTCCGACCAGGCGTGGATACCACCCTTAAGATTGAAAACCTTGGCATAGCCTTGCTGCAATAGATAAGCGACAGCGCGCCCACTACGACCACCGTGATGGCAATGCATGACAATAGTTTGGTCTTTGGGTAGTTCAGCGAGATGCGCAGGCAAGCTGCCGAGCGGGATTAATTTACTGCCGTTGATCTGACACAAATCATTTTCCCATTTTTCACGGACATCGACGACCACCGGCGGCGCGGCTGAATTCAGCATATCGCGTAGCTGTTCGACTTCAATAAAGGGAACGTCGGACATCGGCGCCTCTCAGAATGAAAATTTTGCAGGCGCCTGAAATCCCGGCAGCAATTTGATATTGGCATCAAACAAAGACCGATGGGAAACGACACCGCGGGTTTTTTCATAAAGCCGCGCTTCGCCGGTGTGCGCTGCGTGTCCAGGGCCGTATTGACGCACCACAGCAACCAACCGCCCGCCTTCAGCAAGTTGATCGAGTAGCGCAGCCGGAACAATTTCAACACCGCCATTGATAAGAATAATATTGTAAGGCGCCTTGGCAGCATACCCTTCGAGCAAAGGCCCCAGCTGAACATCAGCATTTTTAATTTGCAAAGAAGCGAGATTGGCAATTGCCTGCTTATGCAAAGCGGGGTCCGATTCAAGCGCGATAACATTTGGTGCTAGCGCCGCAATCACAGCCGTTGAATAACCCGTTGCGGGTGCTATATCCAGAATGCGGTCTTGAGCCCCCACACCCACTTCCTCCAGCAGACGTGCCAGCACCATCGGCTCCAGCAGATACCGACCTGCCGCTACTTGTATATCTTCATCGATATAGGCGATGCCCATCATCGAAGGAGGCACAAAAACTTCACGCGGCAACGCGCCCATAATGTCCAGAATACGCCCGTCACGGACTTTGTTTGGGCGTATTTGGCTTTCCACCATGTGAAAGCGCGCGGTGGCGAAATCCGCTGTCGCCGGTTTTTGCAGAGCAGTCATGGGGTCGTTATATCAGTTATTTAGGGGTATTGCACTTCACGAGAACTTCGTGAGCAGCAGCGTTCCAGAAATAGCTGGAATCTTCCGGCGGCCGGATATCGGTTTCACGTACAACGGAGTAGCCTTTGTTGCCGCAGATATTGCCGGCTTTTTCATAACAATCGTTGGTGCTGGAAACGGGGCCGCCACAGGTGATGCGGAAAGCACGGCTATTATCGCTAAGATTAACGACTTCGCTGGGTGTGCTGCACGCGGCCAGCAAACCCAAAACGGCACCAAAACTGATAAGTGTGGTGAAGCTTATTTTGCTCATAAAACTATCCTCCGACGTTAAAAACTGGGGGTACGATTTGCCATGACTCGGGCGGGAAAAACACTTTACCAGCCCTCTATCATCCGTCCAGCGGTGTTTGTGGAAGGCTACGATTGCTCATCTACAACGCCCGATTGAACCGCGCGCAAGCGATGCGGCACTTGACCCTTGCGACTCAAGAACTTAGTGTGCGGGGCTTCTGGCGCGGTGGCAGAATGGCTATGTAGCGGACTGCAAATCCGTGTATGCCGGTTCGATTCCGGCCCGTGCCTCCAACTAATCCCTGTATCTGTTGGTGTTTTCAAAAGACGCTCGTCATGGGTGCGGAGCAGATGCGTTTTTGCTCAGGCAGGCGTCCAGGATGGAGTCGAGATGGCTCACTAAACCGGCGGAATATTTTTCGGCCGTCTCGGCGTTGAAATGAACGCCTTCGAGCGTATCCATTTTATCAAGCGAAACTTTTATAAACTTCGTACCCAATGTTTTGGACAGAGCTTCGGCAAAGCCGGTGCTGTTGGCGTAAGGCATGCTATCCTCATCAGTCGATGGTCCGGGTATACCGTTGAGCACGGTACATTGCGGATCGAGGCCAAGCGCCGAAAAAAAAGACCGGCCAATTTTTGCGGCTGCCTTAACTCTGTCAGGATTAACCGGAAACGCAATTGGATTAAGCGGTACGCGCATGTCCGGCGAGATGGGCTCCTGCGTCCATTGTCCATTCACTGTTGAGCGATAGACGACTGGCAAGGCTGGCTGGCATGCTGTGGGTACAGTCCGGCACACCGGATACATGATATTAAGAGCCACAACGCGGGTCCAGAACCGGATTTTTGACATAGGGCTCTCACCAACGATCTCGGCCGCCTTGTCGCTCATATAATCGCTGAAAAAAGGATCGGCATTGATGATCATGACTTTTGGTCTGATGTTATAACGTTGCATGATCAGCAGGGCGAATTTGCTTGCTTCCCCATCCCCGAGCCCGAAAAGAAAATATTTCAGCCCTTTGTCTGTGAAATAGCGATCAGTGGTCTTTGTGGAAAAGGCGTATTGCGTTCTGCTATTGCCCATGATGACGACATCGGCCTGCCTGAGGTTCTCGATCATTTCCGGCACGGTGTTATAATAAAAAACACCAAAATCATGATCAGCGATAATCTTGGTGTGGCAGTAACTGATCATGCTATGAGGCGGGGGATAAGGATAACGCGCGCAACCTATGCTTTCGTCCATGACCGTGACAAGGTTGACCGGCAGGGAAAAAAGCACCGCGGTAAGGACAAAAAGCGCCAGATAGATGAAATGCTGCCGCGTCATTTTAAAACCTGAAATAAAGGAACTCGGACATCGTGCCAACGATCAGGGCTCCGAGCGAAGCCGCGAACAAAAATCCCATGCTTACGGCCCAGGGCCAGCGCGGCTGCCATTGCAACCATCGGCCCAGCGGAGATGCAACAGGCTGAACGTCGCCCAAAGCTGGGGTAAAGGCCGCCATAATTTGTTGCGAATTGGGAAAGGCCCACACTAGAAGGAGCAGCGGCGCCAGCCATAGACGCGTATGGATATGGTACGCTCCCAACGCATGGCCCGCCATACCGGACACCAAAGTGACAGCCTCGCCGACTGATTTGGCGCGAAAAAAAACAAAGGCAATCACGACCGCCAGATAAGTCAGAAGCACCTTGCCCGCATGAACGGCCATTGCGGCGACCTGCGATTTTGTATCCAGAACCATCTTGGGTCCGAAAATGCGCCAGGCATGGTTGATCACCAGATAGGCGCCATGCAGTCCGCCGAAAATAAGAAATTGCCAACCGGCGCCATGCCATATACCCGCCAGCAACATGGTGAACATGATCGGAAAACCGACCAGACCGCTAAAACTTTCAAGCGTTTTGATGCTGCGGGGATTAGCGCTGAGGCCACGTGCCACACGGCGGCGTACGATCCAAAGCGTTATTGGGCTATAGAGATATAGATTTAGATACCGCGACAAGGTCATATGAAACCGCTGCCAGAATTCAATAATGGAAGCCGATTTAAACGGCGAATTGAAATTGAGCGGAAACCGCACGCCAAACATTTTCGCCAGGCCGATCGCCATATCGGAGTATCCTGAGAAATCGAAATAAAGCTGAAGCGAATAAGCGAGTGCCGTTTCCCATGACCCGTAGCAGGACAGCGCGGTCACGTCGCCATAACCCCTATTGGCATAAACCGCGATACGGTCAGCCAGCAAAACTTTTTTGGCGAGCCCGATTGTGAAAAGCGTGAGCCCAGCGGACAGGTTCGCAAGGTCGAACTTGTATGTCCTGGCATCGGCAAATTGCGGCATGATCTCGCGGTGATGCAAGATGGGGCCAGCAATGAGGTGGGGAAAGAAACTGACAAACAAGGCATAGCGTCCAAAACTGTGCTCCGTCGCCATACCCTGCCGACAATCGATCAGGAAACCAATTTGCGTAAAGGTAAAAAAGGAAATGCCAAGCGGTAAAACAATTGCAAACTCCGGCTTCGCCGCTG
>Ga0207055_1028_pt2 | contig 20522 bp, 21 predicted proteins | sample Alteio_BWMinCont_57_FD_153293 | JGI IMG/M metagenome (GOLD analysis project Ga0207055, IMG submission 153293) | Enriched cells from forest soil in Barre Woods Harvard Forest LTER site, Petersham, Massachusetts, United States -... | ecosystem: Environmental > Terrestrial > Soil > Temperate forest >...
GAAACCGTATGTCATCTGCATTGCACGGACTACAGGTTTTTAAAGATCTGCAACAAGAGCGCTTAGAGAACGTAAAAAAAAGACGACCGATGGAAGCGTTTGAGATTGATGAATCTGAGATGAAACGACCGGACCCATCAACGCAATCAACAAGTTCAGCAGGATTATGGGGTCGTAGCCGATCTTCTGTGTCGATTCAATCGACACCCGTTCAAGCTCGGACTGGTTTTGCCCTACGTCCAGGTACAGGGAGCGTCTCAATTAATGCTTAGCACTCCTTCCTCCGCAGGGGGAAGGTGGCCGAAGGCCGGATGGGGGTTTGTTTTTCTGTGCATTTTTCAATCTATTTAAGATTTCCTTAAGCCCAATCCACTACTATTAACACCCTATAAAATTAAATAAACGAGGTTTTAACAGTGGACTCACGCCCAAAATATATTGCTCCAGTAGTTGACCCTAGCTTCCTTGCGGAGGATGAAAAATACCCTGTTGCTGAAGTTATTGCCCCTCCGGCTGCTGATGACAATCAAGACCCAGATTTTCTTTTAGCCATTGAAGCATCAAAGCATCAACATGCTGCTGAAAATGAAGAGTTCAATCGGATTCTTGAAGAATCAAAACATCAATACGATGCTGAAAATGAAGAGTTGAATCGGATTCTTGAAGAATCAAAACATCAACACGATGCTGAAGAAAAAACCCGTTTAGCTCCACAGCAAACTGCTCTTGCGCATTTGGCTGATTTAACGATGCAAGCAACAGCTATCGTAGAAAACATCGAAGATTACTGTCCCACACGAAATCGAGCGAAAGCACATCAACAACTTCAAGCATTATTTCAATCTGCCAAGCAAGATGTTCTTGAAGAAAAACCGCTCGATCTTTCTTCACTCGAAGAGTTCATTCAAAATTTGTTGGAGAATCAATTGTTTGCTCTTATCAAAAGAGCAAAATATTCTCAACTCTTAATAGAGTTCATGGATAATTATTTTTGCCGTGACATCAGAAAATATATACAAGATAAAAAATGGAGGGATGCAACACAAAAGCTATCTTCTTTTTCGGATCATATCGATGATAAGTTTCGATCTTCTTGTCACGTATCAAGAACCATGCTGTTTGAAAAGCAAGATAAGGAAAATACAGAGATGTTGAACAGCATGGATTGTGTAGATATCGAAACAAAAATGCAGTTTGCTCAAGAAATGCAAGAGAACAATGAAACAGATCCTGCAGTTCAATATAAGAAAAAATTGGAATTGTATAACAAAATGAAGGTAGTTAAAGACGGAGTAGAAGATATCAGCAGCAGAGAGAGTAAAGTAAACGAGAGACTTTGGAATGTTGCAAAGTATGATCATGGTCCTTTATCGCTTAGTTCTCGAGGATTTGTATACATTATTTCTCGATTCGAAGAACTGGCTGCCTTGGTAAGAAAAAACGGTGACTTAATGGAATTAGACGAGTTTACATTTCAAGAAGTGCCTCAAAGAGTAAAAGTATTCAGCCAAATATATTCTCAAGAAACATTTTTTACGGAATTGAAATCAGAAGCAGAAAAAATTATCGTGGAATTAGAGAAAAATCATCAAGACTGCACGCGTGCGAGAGAAATATTGGGGGAATGGGTTACGGCTTTTGAAGGAATCAATAGAAATAGCAGCGTACACGATTATGGTTTTCCTCAAGGGTGGGAGCATTTCAATGCTAGAAACCGTATGTCATCTGCATTGCACGGACTACAGGTTTTTAAAGATCTGCAACAAGAGCGCTTAGAGAACGTAAAAAAAAGACGACCGATGGAAGCGTTTGAGATTGATGAATCTGAGATGATGCCAAAGAAGCAAGAGTCCTCTTTAAAAAACTCGATCTCAGTCACGACCTGGGGCCGCAGCAAACTATCTGCGCCGGTAGTACAGGTGACACCGGCTCAAGTTCGGACTAGTTTTGCCCTACGTCCGGGTGAGAGTAATCTCAATTAATGCGGATTGAAAAAATGGTGGGCACGCTGCGCTTTGCCCACCTTGCTTTGCACGGCCTGTCACCCAGTGTGCATCTTAGTAATTTCGAAGATAAAATTCAGCACGGCCTGTCACCCCGCAAAATTTTTGCCAACTGTCCCACATAAGAAAATGGGCGCTTAAGCAAAAATTTGTGCGGGGTCTGGTAGCAGCTTTTCACAAAAAAAGGGCTGAAAGTTTTTGTTAAAGCCGTTACCAGGCCCCGCACAAATTTTTGCGCACAGACCTGCTTTTTTATCTGGAACCGTTGGCAAAAATTTTGCGGGGTGACAGCCCTGCTGAAGAACCAGTAAAATTGTGCGGTGACAGCCCTGCTGAAGAGCCACTAAAGTGTTGCGGGACGTGCTTTTATTCAACAATTAACCCCCTTGCAACCAACCGCCGAACCTCACCCACCGCTGCAGAAGGTGGATTACGGTGCAAAAAACGCACCTAATCCACCCTACATTTCTATCAACCGCCTTACTTCATTGACTGCCGCATCCCAATTCAACCGCGTTTTATATTCATTGAATGCAGATAAAGCCAGCTCTTCGTAACGTGAATAATTTTGCATAAGATCTACGATGTAATTGCAATATTGCTCTGGCGCGGCATCCAACGCAAACGTCATCCCATTCACATTATTTTTAACAACAGTTGAAATACCACCAACATAAGACGTTAAACAAGGAAGTCCAAACGCATTCGCTTCGCAAAATACAATCCCATACGCTTCCGCGCGCGAAGGAACAAATAAAAAATGCGACTCCCGCAACAAACGTGAAAGCGTTTCAACACCTTCCGGCGTTCTCTTGGAAATAAATCCGTAACATTTGATGTAAGAGGGAATTTCGATGTGTTTAGGCGGATAACAGCCGACAAAATGCAATTCAACAGGTTGTCCTGCTTGATGTAATGCTTTTGCTACATTAAAAACAATATCACCGCCTTTGCGATGCCAATGTTTTCCCAAAAATAATAATTTAACGACCTCACGCGAACGCGATTTTAACATCATTCGAATATCATCGAGCGTGTGAGAACACTCTATATTCGCGCCGAATGGCACGACTTTTACTTTTTCTTTCTCAGCGCCATATATTTCCAGAGCCGTTCGTGCTGCCCAATCCGAAGAAAAAATTGCGAACCGACAACGCGCTAAACATTCTTGCGTGATGATATTTCCTTGTTTGATAGACTCTGCAGAATGATTGGAAAATCCCGGATAAAATCCTAATAAACTCGCATAGAGACCGTCTGTCCACAACACGACAGGCTGTTTGCAATCGAGATAACAAATCGGATTAATTTGCGGTGCAATGATCGCATCGACGCTCAATTTTTTTAATCGCTCAGCGACTTGTTTTGAATAATGTTGAGCAGCCGTGATATTGAATCGAGGACTTTCTCGCTGATCGCAAGCGAATTTTTTCCACGCTTGTTTGAGCTTGAAAAAGGGAGGGAGTTGACGCGATAAACGCCCGATATATTCGATATGCTCTCCTTGTTGTTGAAAAGCTCGGGACATGTAAAAAGGCGTGCCTGACCAGTTTGTTATATCCTGGGCGTCAAAAGTGGTTGTATAAGCCAATTTCATGGATTGAATTCCTATGATGAGAGTAGGGTGGATTAGACGCGCTGTTTGCGTCGTAATCCACCTGAGCAGTAAGGTGGATTACGACGCAAACAGCGCGTCTAATCCACCCTACATTTTTGAGCCGATTTATGCTACCATTCCCTGCTTTAAAATGCCCGATTTGGAATGAATATGAGAGTGACGAAAGCGATTTTTCCAGTCGCTGGTTTGGGAACCCGATTTTTACCTGCAACGAAGGCCAATCCCAAAGAAATGATGCCTATCGTCGATAAGCCGTTGATTCAATACGCTGTTGAAGAAGCGGTCGCAGCGGGGATCACTGAATTAATTTTTGTGACCAGCAGCAGCAAGCGCGCGATTGAAGATCATTTTGACTCTAACTACGAGTTGGAATCCAGTCTCTTGCAACGCGGTAAGCTGGATTTATTGGACATGGTACGAAATATTTTGCCTGAAGGCGTTTCCTGTGCGTATGTCCGACAAAAGTCGCCGCAAGGGCTCGGCCATGCCGTGTTGTGTGCCCGTCAACTCGTGATGAATGAACCGTTTGCCGTATTACTTGCGGACGATTTAATTGATGGCGGAAAAAAACCCTGCTTGCAGCAAATGCTCCAGGCGTATGAAGAAACACAATCCAGTATTGTTGCCGTTCAACCCATCTCTCGCTCAGAAACCAAAAAATACGGCGTAGTCGATGTTGCAACCACAACACAATCGTTATTGGCTATTCGTGGCATTGTCGAAAAACCAGAAGCGCATCAAGCGCCTTCTCATTTGGGCGTAGTAGGGCGTTATATTTTATCGCCGCGTATTTTTTCTCATCTTGAACAAGTCACGCACGGATCAGGCGGTGAAATTCAATTAACGGATGCGATTGCAAGTTTATTAAAAGAAGAAGCGGTTTATGCGTTTCAATTTGCGGGCAAGCGTTATGATTGTGGGAATAAATTAGGATACCTCGAAGCGACGATTGCTTACGCCTTAAAACATCCTGAATTGGCCGACGAGTTTAGAGACACATTGCGAGAATGGGTCGAATGCTTGCAGTAATGCGCCAACGTGGGATCATTTATTTCACTGCTGCATTATTCAGCATTTTGCTTTCTGTGTGGGCAGCTCTTAAAACATCCGTCATTAATCCCGATGCGATTTGTTATTTGTATAGCGCAAGGGCAATGGAACACGGACTCATGTTGGCGACGCATTTATGTGATCAAGCCAAATGGCCGTTTTATTCCATGCTCATTTTTGGTGTCACGAAATTAACGTCTCTTTCTTTAACTGCTTCTGCGTATTGTCTCGATGGTTTTTTTTCTCTGATATCCGTGATGGCCTTTATCGCGATCGTAAATTCATTCACACATCGCACGCGCATTATTATTCTTGCAGCGATTGTTATTTTACTGGCGCATGAATTTAATAATTTGCGAGTGGATATTATTCGTGATCACGGATTTTGGGCGTTTTATTTATTGTCTTTGTTTTTTGCCTTGCGGTATTTCATGACACAGAAGGGGTGTTATGCACTGCTCTGGAGTACCAGTTTAATCGTCGCAACGCTGTTTCGCATTGAAGGTATTTTGTTTTTATTATTATTTCCGTTAGCTGCATTTCTAGGTACTCGACAGCGTCTAAAAACATTTTTGCAATTAAATATCCTCACATTGTTCGGGGGCAGTATTTTATTGATTGGGTTGTGGCTGCATCCTCAACAAGCATTAGGGCGTTTGACAGAAATACCGTATGGTGCAATTGCGTGGATTCATTCCTTTCAGCGTATCTCAGAAGCATTAGTGCAAAATGTTTTGAGTGTGTATGCGGTACATGATGCGCTTTACGTTGCGATTGGAATGATGAGTGTGTGGTATTTATTGAGCGTGATATCCAATGTGTCATTCATTTATGCTGTATTGGTTTTGTATGCGTGGTGGAAAAAAATAGCGGGATTTTCCCGAGAAACTTACTTAGTCTTGTGGACGTACATTGCAATTAATGTTCTGATCACATCCGTTTTTCTCGTCGAGAATTTATTTTTATCCGCACGTTATTTGGTTGCATTATCATTGGTATTGATGTTGTGGGTTCCTTTTTCTTTAGATTATTTGCGTAAATGGCCATTATGGCTAGCGGGAATCCTCGTGATTGTTTATGGATTAGGTGGGATTTTTGATTTTGGGCATTCTAAAAAATACATTCGTGAAAGCGGGGATTGGTTAGCGACGCACGCCGCAGCGCAACAAAAAATTTATAGCAATGATTATCAATTGTTATATTATTCCAATCACTTCGGCGATGCGATTTTTACAACGGGTCGAGCGTATGAAAATATCAATGTGATCGCGCAAGGAAAATGGCGGCAATATGATTACATTGCATTACGATTAAGTGAAAATGAATGGAAAAAAAATGCAATCGTGCAAGAAATACATTTAACACCGGTTGCTGTGTTTCAGAATGATCGTGGCGATCAGGTGAGGATTTACCAGAATAAATAAACAAAAAACGCTTAGCACGCCTTCCTCCTGCGGAGGAAGGCGTGCTAAGCTTTTTTTGTAATTTTGTATCGCGAACCTTTATGAGTAAGGAATAAATCAGTGAATATCGTTGTTATTGGTGCGGGGTATGTTGGATTAGTCACAGGAACGTGTTTTGCTGAACTCGGCAATCACGTCACTTGCGTGGATGTGAACAAAGAAAAAATTGCCAATTTGAAAAAAGGCATTTTACCCATTTATGAGCCCGGCCTCGACACATTGGTCGCAACGAATTTGGCCGAAGGGCGATTGCATTTTGTCACGTCTCTCAAAGAAGTCACATCAGAGCCGCATATTATTTTTATTGCAGTCGGTACGCCCAGTGATAAAGATGGATCGGCTGATATGCAATATGTGTTAGAAGCGGCAAAAAATATCGGTGCGCACATCAAACACTATTGTGTGGTTGTCGATAAATCGACAGTGCCGGTCGGTGTCGCAGATCAAGTAAAAAATATGATTCAGGATGGACTCAAAAAACGAAAAGTAAAAACAAAGTTTGACATGGTCAGTAATCCGGAATTTTTGCGTGAAGGTGCAGCGATCGATGATTTTATGCGTCCCGATCGCATCATCATTGGGCTCACTTCGAAAAAAGCCAAATCCATTATGCTGGAACTTTACACTCCGATTGTGCGCCAACCTGAAAAAATGTATTTCATGAGCGTGAAAGATGCCGAAATGACAAAGTATGTTGCCAATGCAATGTTAGCGACTAAAATTTCGTTTATGAATGAAATGGCGGTGTTGTGCGATCGCCTGGGCGTCGATGTGGAAAATGTTCGATTGGGAATTGGTTCTGATTCGCGCATTGGAAATTCGTTTATTTATCCCGGTTGCGGTTATGGCGGTTCTTGTTTTCCCAAAGATGTGAAAGCCCTCGTCAAAATGGCGGAAATGAATGGCGTTGATCCGCTCGTATTACGCGCAGTGGAAGAAAGAAATTTTCATCAGAAACAAGTATTGCCGCAAAAAATAATGAAAAAATTTGGGAAGGATTTATCGGGCATCAAAATCGCGGTGTGGGGTTTATCATTTAAACCAGGCACAGATGATATGCGTGAAGCGTCTTCGATTGTGTTGCTCGATCAGTTATTAGCGCGTGGCGCAGTGGTGCAAGCGTATGATCCGGTTGCGATGCCCGTCGCAAAAAATATTCTTCCCAAAGATTGGTTCAAATCCAAAAAATTACGATTAGCAGAACATCAATATGATGCATTGAATGGAGCAGATGCATTGGTGTTGGTGACAGAGTGGAAGCCATTTTGTTATCCCGATATGGCAGCGATGAAAAAGTTAATGCGGCAGAGAGTTATTTTTGATGGGCGGAATCAGTATGATCCGCATCAAATGAAAGAGGCGGAGTTTGAGTATTATGGGATGGGCCGTTAGCGGCCAAGACTACTATAACGGCTACCCGATTTACCCTCTGACGGTGAATGTGTTGATGTGTGGCTACTATCCGTAGAAGCGGCAGGTTTAGGAGACGCTCTATCTTTGCTTGATGACCATGAATGGGCTGCCTCGCCCACAAATGTCAGTTCGAGTGCTTGTATTCCAAATTTCTTCATGAGTTGTCCAGTGGAGTAAGTATATATCGATTTTTTCGTTACGTTATTCTCATTGCTTTTTACCGATTCGAGTACGGCCTGTCTCTCAAACTTGTTTATGAGCCAGTGCTTAAACCGAGTGGCCTTTTCTGTCCATGACTCTACCACCATCATATTTGCAAGCTTGTTGTGTATCACAAAAAAATCGATCGCGCTTCCCACAATCGCGCCTAATCCCCTCCCTGCGATGGTTGCAATGCCTGAGATCAGAAGTACGTTGCCTAGCGATTTCCAAAAAGCCAGCGCAGCGATACCTTTTGCAAAGCCTGCTGCATACAGGGGGGTAAGAAAAGGGAAGAAAACAGGTAAAACCAATACACCAAATAGGAAAATAAGAGAGAAAATACCGGCAGCAAGTCCGAAGGTGCGGCTAAGGCCATAAGCTGCCGAGCTGAATTTAGCTCTCACATCGTATTTTGCTGTCGGGTATTTATATCTGTCAGGAATAGTGTGAAAGTACCGATTACCCGATATTGTCGCTGCAAGAAAAAAAATGAGGCCTTTACCAAATCCATATAGGCTAGTCAGCGGAGCGAATAAAAACCCAAGAGAGGCTTTTACAATGTACCCTGCTGTTGTTTTCTTTTCGAATTCACCTGCCATATTGACTCCTCGTTAACGAAATGGGAGTTAACCCCTTGTTTTTATCACTTAACCTTAATTGTAGCAATCTAATCTTAAGGTTCTATTAAGAACCAACAGCCGATCTCCTGCTCGGAGAGCGCGTCGGGAAAGGTGGCGGATGTGCTACCTTCGACAAAACAGAAGCTGACCATAGAGGCTTATGCTCATCGTGGCAAATGGAATGCTTTGTTTTTACAGGGGATTTAAAATATTCTGTCGCTTTTTTAGTGAGAGCAGGGCCTGCTTCGCCAAATAATAAAACCAAGGGTACCCCGCAACATATCCTTTTTAGAATTCGACTATACGTACCTTCTTTTAGAGGAACTTTCTGATCAGCAGATATCTTTCGTTTTTTGTTAATAATTATTGGATAGGCAACCGCATCTACACACGCTCCCAGCAGCGCTCCGCCCCCTCTGCCAATCAGCATTGCCCAGAAAGAAGTAATGCTCATCACGTTCAAAAAAGATGGCCAAAAGCCAAGGTTTTCCATTAAGGCGACCCCCAGTCCATGGGCTTTTACGACAGAAATCATGCCCGCAGCACAAGCAGGGCTCACGCCCGGAAAAGGTACGCCCAGTGAACCAAAGAAACCGAATAAACACACGATAGTCACTACAATGACACCGATACGGCTTAATCCCACCAGGAATGGGGTTGTTCTGCCTGCGTTATCTCCTCTTTCCCTGTCGCGATTATAAAAATAATTCCTAGGATCTACGATAAAACAGCAAAATCCTTTAATGAAACCATATAAACCGGTGAATATTGGAAACGACAAACCTAAAGCGGCTCTTTTCAAAAGCGATTCGTGGCTTTCGTTAGACATGCAAAGCTCCATCGTGGTTGTTTATTGTCACGATATCATTGCTACATTAAGAAATTATTAAGTAGTCGCTGGCGCGAAATTAAAAATTGTTTTTTTGTAGGGTGGATTAGCCCCGCACTTGTTGCGGGGGGGGGGGTTACGACGTAATCCACCTTTTCGCAGTCACTTTGGTGGATTACGATGCAAAAAAACCCCGCAACAAGTGCGGGGCTAATCCACCCTACAAAAAAACAATTTTTAATTTCGCGCCAGCGACTAAGTAATAATCTCGACTATGTCGTCTCGTTTTAAAGCTTCATCGTAGGTAAAGGCGATAAAGGGACTGAAAAGGGTGGTGGAGGAGGTGCTGGCTGTTTTTCTTCCATGGGAATGTCTGTGTGTAAAGGCAGAAAATTCCTTTCTGGAAGAGGTTCAAAATTGTCTGCGACTTTTTTAACTAGCTCAGGGCCAGCTTCGCCAAAAAATAAAACCAGAGGGACACCCCCTACAAACATCCTTTCCATTATCTGCTTATGGGTTTGTTTTAAGGTGATTATGTGAGGAGCCAGTTCAGGGATTTTTTCTTGTTCAACTAATTGATTTTTGATGATTATGTGATACACACATCCATCAACGCATGCTCCCAGCAATGCGCCGCCGCCTCTACCGAGCATCATGGCCCAGAAAGAAGTATAACTGGCTATTTCTAGGAGGGATGACCAAAAACTGGATTGATGCATCGCACCCAAGAACCCAAACGTGCTCGTGGTCTGGATCATATCAGTAGCACACAAGGGATTAACTCCAGGAAGACGCACCTCTAGCGAAGTAAAGAAACCCAATAAACATACGATAGTCACAGCGACTACGCCGATACGGCTGAATGCCATAATGAATGGGGTGGTTCTGCCTGCCTTGTCTTTAGGGGACTTGTAATTGTAAAAATATTGACTCGGATTTGTAAAAAAATAGTAAGCCCCTTTGGTAAGGCCATATACGCCGTCTAATGTCGGACACAAAAGCCCAGCACAACTTCTTACAAGGAGTAGCCACGTTTTTTCTTTTTTTCTAAGCATATATAACTCACAATGGCTTATTCGGATGATCGGGCGCGAGAGAACGTGGGTGGTGGTATGCTTTTTGACGGTGATGTTATTGTTTTAGATCTAAGATGAAAGAAGCAGCAGCTGCAGTTCATCATCCTGCGTGTAAATTCCCCACTTGCCTCACCTAGGAATCCTTCTCCGATTGTCGTTATTGTTATACGTGCTGCAGCCCGACGAGGATTTTTAGCACGTAACTCTCCTGTTTGCTCTAGTATTTTTCTCACAAGTTGTTTTTCACTCGGAGTGAGCGGTTTTTTACTTTCATCAGCGGCGGTAGTTTGATTTTCAATTGGTTTTTGAGGCGGCGGTGTTATTTGGTTACATTCCTTGCCGCCTAATACTCCGTTATTTGGTGCATATACCTTATAAAAGCCATTGGATGTTAGCAAAATGGTCCTCTCAGGAGGCTTATCAGGCTTAACCAGATGGAGAAACTCAGGAGAAATGCAAAGCTCACCGTCAGCGGATCTAGCACGAACGTGCCTACCAGAGGCAGTACGTTGGTGAAGAGGACCGCCAGAAGGACGGCGTGCACATTTTACGTCTTTCTCAGGTCGATCATACAGGATGGTATATTGATCTACGCCAACCTCTTTTTCTCGGAATAGGCCAGCGCGATGCTTCATCCCTCCGTCCAATAAGCTTCCGAGAAATCCTAAACCGGTTCGAGTAGCGATTGTCCAAAGATTAGTGTAAAGAGTTAGTTGTGCTACAGATATCCAGAAAGTAGAATGCGTTACAGCCAGCCAACCCGCAGTGTGTACGGCAGTGATCGCTCCTGCAGCATACGCCGGAGCAACAAAAGGAATAGCAAAAGGTAAAGTTAACGCACCAAAAAAAACACAAAGACAGATGATACCCGCAGTAACTGCTGCGATACGACCCAAGAGGACAGACATTGACGCAGTTCTTGCTGTTTTGTCGATTTTGATTTTAGATAGGTTGAAGTTATGAGATATGCCATAGTAAAAATAGTTTTTAATTGACCCCGTTTCGTACCACAGATAACAAAAACTGAATATAAATTTAAAAAATCCATAGGTGCTACTGATTAATGGGAAGCAAAATCCGAGGAGGCTTCTTGCGATAAATTTTAAATTGTTTTCATTCTCGTTGTTATCATCCGCTGGCATGCCTATTCCTTGGCTAAGTCATTTAAAATCTAACTTTTTAAAGGATAGAAAAGAAATAATGAAAAATCAATTTCTTAAACTGTGTTTAGTGACCCAGGGAATGGATAAACATTTTCTTCAACAAGCTGTTGCGGGTGGAGTGACCCTTGTTCAGTTGCGCCTAAAAAATAAAAAGCCGGATGATTTTTATCACGCAGCTTGCGCCATAAAAGCGATTTTGGATCCGTTGCATGTGCCGCTCATCATTAACGATAATGCAGTGCTTGCAAAAGAAATCGATGCAGCGGGGGTTCATCTCGGTCAATCGGATATGCCGCCCGAAGAAGCACGGGAATTATTGGGCCCTGGAAAAATCATTGGTTGGTCGATTGAAACATTAGAGCAGCTTGATCAAGCCAATGCGCTTTCTTGTATCGATTATGTGGCAGCGAGCGCAGTGTTTCCCAGTCAAACAAAAACGGATTGTAAAACGATTTGGGGAATCGATGGATTAAAAAAAATAGTGGAGTTATCTCATCATCCTGTCGTTGCGATTGGCGGGATTCATGTTCATAATGCAGCGGACGTGATGGCGACGGGTGTGGCGGGTATTGCGGTGGTGAGTGCAATTCACGATGCGCTGGATCCCAAAGAAGCAGCAGAAAAATTATCAGCAGTTGCGGGCGTTGCGCGACGGCGGAGAAGAATCCTCTCCAGTAACAAGTAAAGAATTATCACTGCCGCGACGGTTCTCCTCAGCAGGATATTTTACTACTACGGGGGAGTTTGCAAGTGGACGAACTGCCTCGCCAACAAGCGTTTGCTCTATCGTATGTCCCACAAAGCTTATTATACGACTGGTAGAGCTTATGGGTGCATAGGGATCCCTTGTATCAGAAGACCTATTATCATTATCTTCTACTTCATCCAGTCCATTATTATCTTTCACTTCATCCAGTTTATTATTACGTTCTACTTCATCCATTGCACGGATGTTACAGAAATCAAAAGGCTTCCCAATCAATCCTCCAATCCCTCTACCCACCATGTTTGCAACCCCTGAGATGAGAAGCAGATTACCTGCAGACTGCCAAAAAGCAGCTGTAGCGAAGCCTTTCGCAAAGCCTGCAATGTAGACGGGAGCGAGATAAGGGGAGATAGCAGATAAAGTCAATACACCGAAAAGAGAAAGAATAACGAGCGTGGAGAAAAGAACTCCTCCTATTCGGCTAAAAGCGAAGGAAGCTGAAAGGGTTCTCGCCCTTTTATCCCATGTTTCTATTCCACGATTTTTGGTGTCGAAAGGTCCGCTGTAAAAATACCGGTGTGGAGTAAAAAAGCGAGTCGCGCCCTTTATAAGCCCATACACGCTAGTGAGTGGTCCTAGAAAAAAATTAAGAGCCATTTTTACAATATGACCCGCCACGGGCGCCCATGCCCATAGTCCTTCTGGATAAGAGTCATGCAAATCCGGCCTCAAGCGCAGGAGACGATACCATTCGTATACGCGCACCTATCTATCCCTCTATTAATCAAATGAAAGTTAAACCTTATACTAACAATTTAACCTTAAGGTTTTATTAAGAGCCTGTTTAAGAAGTAACGAATTATCCTGTCGTTGCGATTGACGGCATTCCTGTTCATAATGCAGCGGATGTTAAATGCGAATTAAGAACTATCAGGAAGAAACCAGAATGTTTGAAAAAATTAATGCAATCATTACCTCTATTCGACAAAAAAAACCGCTTGTTTTAAATATTACCAATGATGTCACGATGGATTTCATTGCGAATGGTATTCTCAGTGTGGGTGCTTCGCCGATCATGAGCAAAGCAGAACAAGAGATGGAAGATTTAATCCGTATTTCCAGTGCAATCGTGATGAATCCGGGAACGCTCGATGAAAGATTTATTCGGTTGTGTGATCGAGTTGCTGAAATCGCAAATCAATTGAATAAACCGATTATTCTCGATCCCGTGGGTGCGGGCGCGACGCGTTATCGCACAGAAGCCAATATGAAATGGATTGAACGGTACAACATTTCTATCCTTCGCGGGAATGCCAGTGAAATTTTGGCATTGGCTGGTGAAACAGGAACCACAAAAGGCGTCGATAGCACAGCCGAAAGCGATAGTGTGATTGAACAAGCTAAATTATTGTCTCGTGCATTTTCTGCGACAGTCTTAGTGAGCGGCAAAACCGATGTGGTCGTCGATGACAATCGTGTCGAAACATTTCAACGAGGCTCTGCGTGGATGCCCATGATCACAGGATCAGGTTGTTTATTATCCGCAGTGGTGGCTGCATTTCATGCGGTCGAAAATAATCGATTTGAAGCTGCTGCCTCTGCAGCCGTATTTTACGGGGTGTGTGGTGAAATAGCCGCATCGCAAGCAGAAGGTCCAGGCTCATTCAAAGTGAAATTTTTGGATGCCTTACATTTAACACCTGAGCAATCTTGGTATGAAAAAAATTAATGTCTCTACCGTTGTGACCATCGCAGGCTCTGATTCATCGGGCGGTGCAGGGATTCAAGCGGATATCAAAACCATTTCTGCATTAGGTTGTTATGCCGCATCAATTTTGACAGCGTTGACTGCGCAAAATACACAGGGCGTGCAAGCGATTTATGCGATTTCACCGGATTTTATCAGGCAGCAAATGGAGAGTGTGTTCAGCGATTTATCGGTGAGCGCGGTTAAAATTGGAATGTTGCATGATGATTCTGTGATTGCGGCGGTTGTGGAACAATTAAAAAAATTCAAACCAAAACAGATTGTGCTCGATCCCGTGATGGTTTCAAAAAGCGGTCATGCCTTGTTGAAATCAGACACAATTGATTTTCTCACGCAACAATTATTTCCCTTGATTTCATTGATTACACCGAATATTTTTGAAGCGGAAAAATTGTTGGGTAAAAAAATCCATACCATCGATGAGCAGGAAAAAGCAGCGATTCAATTAGGCACATTATTTCGAATGAATGTATTGGTGAAGGGCGGTCATTTGGAAAGTGATCAATCGTCGGATGTGTTGTATTTGTGGGAAGAAAATCGTTGCGAATGGTTCCATGCCGATCGCATTCAAACGAATAATACTCACGGAACAGGATGTAGTTTTTCTTCTGCGATTGCGGCATTTCTCAGCAAAAATCAATCGCTAGTTGAAGCGGTTTCTTCTGCGAAAAATTATTTGACTGGAGCGCTTCTCTCTGCAAAATCACAGATTGTTGGACAAGGTGCTGGTCCCATCGATCATTTTTATTTTATTGAGAAATAAAATCCTGTCATTATTTCGCTGCGTTCGCAATGACGGGGCTAGGGGACTAAAATATATGTTATTTGACAAAATGCGTGAAGAAGTTGGCTCGATGATGGAAGCGATTCATCGTCATCCTTTCAATCAGGAATTAGCGGCGGGAACACTTCCTGAAGAAAAATTTATTTTTTATTTGGAACAGGATGCATTGTATCTCACCGATTTTTCGCGTGCGTTAGCATTGACCGGCGCGCGATTGTCTCACGAGGGACATGCGGAACAATTTATGCAATTTGCGCAAGAAGCGCTGCAGGCAGAGAGAGAACTTCATCGGGATTATTTGAATCAATATAAAATGCATCGATCAAAACAACTCACGATGAATCCAGCGTGTTTTATGTATGCGAATTATTTATTGTCCACAGCAAGTCTGGCTTCTGTCGAAGAAGCTGCAGCCAGTGTGCTACCTTGTTTTTGGGTGTATCGTGAAGTCAGCAAAAAAATGTTGTCTCATGCGCAATTTGAGAATAATCTTTATGCCGCATGGATTAAATTGTATGCGAGTGAATCGTTTGATGTGTCAGTGGATGCAGCGATTGGTATTTTGAATCAATTAGGCGAGCATGCTTCTGTGCTGACGAAAGAAAAAATGAAAACGGCTTTCGTAAAAGCGACACAGTTGGAATGGATGTTTTGGGATTCAGTGTATCATCTAAAAAATTGGAGAATATTATGAAACAGGGAATTAAATGGTCGGCAATGATGATCTTGGGTGTGGGTTTGATGTCTGGGAGTGTGAATGCAATGAATAATACAGCAACGCAAAATACGCAACCTGTTGCGACAACTGGTCAAACGGAAAGTGCTGCTTTTTTAGCAGAGAATCAAAAAAAACCGGGCGTAGTGACGTTGCCGAATGGATTGCAATATAAAGAAATCACTCCAGGGAAAGGCGCGAGCCCAACTGATTCAGATACGGTAGTGGTGGAATACGTTGGGACATTAATCAATGGTAAGCAATTTGATAGTTCTTATGATCGTGGCCAACCGGCAACGTTTCCAGTATCGGCCGTGATTCCTGGTTGGACGCAAGCGTTAAAGTTAATGAAGCCAGGTGCAACGTGGGAACTCTATATTCCTGCTGAATTGGCGTATGGTGAGCAAGGTGTTCCGGGAAATCCAGGCCAGCCGCCGGTGATTGGTCCGAATCAAGCGCTGATTTTTAAAGTGCATTTGGTGAAAGTTAAGTAACGTAGGGTGGATTAGGCGCGTTTTTTGCGCCGTAATCCACCAAAATATCAAAAATATTTGTTTTTATTTGGTGGATTACGGCGCAAAAAACCCCCGCAACAAGTGCGGGGCTAATCCACCCTACACACACAACACTTCATTCAATTCCAGCAATCGCTTATCGGTAAACACCCGCATCGATTCATCCAACTTGGGAAACGCTGCCAAAACCACTTCCCCTCGTTTCACCGCTGTCATTTTATGAGATTCTTTTTCCATCAAACTTTTCACCGCTAAAAATCCCATTTCAGACGCAATCAATCGATCCATCATCGTCGGCGAGCCGCCACGTTGCGTATGTCCCAAAATACAAACACGATACGGCACATGTGTGATTTTTTCGAGCTGCTCAGCCATTTCAATGCTTCTTCCTGGTTTATCCGCTTCTGCCACCACAATGATCGAACTTTGTTTAGGGCGTTTGTGTTGCGTTAATTTATCTGCAATGGCTTGAACCGATATCTCAAACTCAGGAATCACAATCACTTCAGCACCGCCCGCAATCCCTACATCCACCGCCAGAAAACCTGATTTGCGTCCCATGACTTCGACTAAAAAATTTCGATTATGGCTCGATGCCGTGTCGCGGATTTTATCAATCGCCTGTAACGCTGTATTTCGAGCCGTATCAAAACCAACTGTGTAATCTGTATTCGGAATATCATTATCAATCGTGCCAGGAATTCCGATAGTGGCAGGGCCTCCCTCCTCGGATAACAAGGCCGCGCCATGAAAAGTTCCATTTCCACCAATCACAATTAAACCATCAATATGGTTCGATGCGAGAAAATCCCGACAACGATCACGCACGGATTTTTCGTAAAACGCAGCACAACGTTCTGCTTTTAGAATAGTGCCGCCGTGTTGAATACAATTAGCGACATTTTCTGGCTCCAGTAAAATCAATTTTTCATCGACTAAACCCTGGTATCCCAGTTTGCAGCCATACACGCTTAAACCGTAATAATTCCCTGTTCTCACGACCGCTCGAATCGCGGCATTCATCCCTGGCGCATCGCCGCCGGAGGTTAATACGACAATTTTTTTCATGTTTTCATCCAAATTAAAAAATGATAGCACAATGCAGTAATTAGTATTAAATTATGGGGCTAATCAATAAACTCCATGGAGAAAAAAATATGAAAGTTAAGATGCTAGCTGCATTGCTTGTTTCAAGCGCTCTTGCAGTTTCTTTTGCCCATGCAGATTCTGTCACTTCTGCAGCTCCTGCAGCCCCTGCAGCTCCTTCTGCAATGGACAATATGAATGACAATACGGCTGCTGCTATGCCACAAAATCCAACCCAGCTTGCCGATAATGGCACAAGCGGTAGTGGCATGATGAGTGGTAGCGCTGCACCTTCCGCTCCGGCAATGAGTGGTTCAAATAATATGGGTAATATGAGCGGCACTCAGAACGACAACATGAGCGGTACGCCCAACAATAATATGAGCGGCACATCTTCCTCTTCGGACGAAGGCGGTGCTGATACAGCAACAGGCGATGATTACTAAGAAATAGTTGCGGGAAAATTCCCGCAACATTTTTTTCATGACGCCTCTCGAATGTTATCAAGAACAATGTAAGCAAGGCCTCATTTTTGAGGATCCGCAACAACTTGTTGTTATGCAGCAATTACAACGTGTGTATTCTGATTTGCTCAGTGAACACCGAAAACGCCAGGGAATATTTTCTTTTTTTCATTCATCCAAAATGGCGCAGGGTTTGTATGTGTGGGGTGGTGTCGGCGTGGGTAAAACATTCATGATGGATTGTTTTTATAACGCGTTGCCATTTCGCGAAAAAATGCGCATGCATTTTCATCAATTCATGAAAATGGTGCATGAAGAATTAAAAAAATACCAAGGGAAAAAAAATCCTTTACAGTGGGTCGCGAAAGATATTTGTGATCAAGCGATGTTATTGTGTTTTGATGAATTGTTTGTTTCTGACATTACCGATGCCATGTTGTTGCGCCATCTTTTTCGTGAATTATTTCAACGTGGTGTTTGTTTGGTCACGACATCAAATACCAAGCCCGATGATCTCTATAAAAATGGATTGCAGCGGGAACAGTTTTTACCCGCGATTGCGATGTTGAAACAAAACACGACCGTTATGCATATTCCAACTACCGTGGATTATCGATTGCGTCATTTAAAAGAAGCCGGTGTTTTTTATTCGCCACTGAATGAAACTGCTCGTGAAAATATGGAAAAAAGTTTTACGTTGCTCGCAGGGAATCATCCGATTTCAACAGATCCGATTATGATTTTGGATCGTTCGATTAAAATAAAAAAACGCGCAGGGGATATTATCTGGTTTGATTTTGCAGAAATTTGTCGCGTACCACGGAGTCAGCAAGATTATTTGGCGATTGCAGAAAAATTCACTACTGTTTTTATTAGCGATATTCCGATTATTCCTGCGAATGCGACTGATACAATTTGTTTATTTATTGGTTTGGTCGATGTGTTTTATGATGCGCACGTTCGATTGGTGATTTCTGCGGCTGAACCGGTTGAAGAAATTTATAGTCGCGGTTATATGATGTTGGAATATGCGCGTACACATTCGCGATTAATCGAGATGCAATCCATCGATTATTTTTTAGAGTGATCGATCATTGAAGGTATTGGATCGTTTGTCTTCAAATCTGGCATAATAATAGATTATACCAAGAGGATGTTTCATGCTAAATAATAAATCATTATGCGTGTTGGGATACGCCTCAGGGATAGCAGGATCGCAAACAGGCAGTGCAAAAGGACCCGTCACTATACAACATTCCCCTTATCTTTCAACGTTGCTTGAGCAGGGCGTTGAATTGAATTGGGAAAAAATACTTCAATCCAGTCATCCCAATGCTGCGGTTTTATCTCAGGTGGCAGAATTATGCGAACAACTCGCTCAATTTACTGCAAAATGTACTCGAGAAAATAAACGGTTTTTAGTCATAGGTGGGGACCATACGTCTGCGATCGGCACTTGGAGTGGTGCAGCGCATGCTAAACGAAAACAAGGTCCCTTGGGATTGATTTGGATAGACGCTCACATGGATAGTCATACACCAGAAACGACTCAATCGGGTAATTTGCATGGAATGCCTGTAGCTTGTTTGTTGGGTCATGGTGAAAAATCGTTGACGAGTATTGGTGATACGTTACCGAAAATAGATCCGTCTCATCTTTGTTTGATTGGTATTCGAAGTTATGAATTCGGCGAAGCGAATTTATTAAAAAAACGTAATGTAAAAATTTTTTATATGGATGAAGTCAAGCAACGTGGTTTATCTGCGGTGTTAAAAGAAGCAGTCGATATTGTGACGCGAGATACAGCAGGGTATGGAATCAGTGTGGATATTGATAGCATGGATCCGAAAGATGCGCCCGGTACAGGCGTTGCAGAACCTGATGGAATTGCAGCGAATGATTTATGCAATGCGTTAGCCACTTTATCAAACGATGCGCGTTTGATTGGTGTCGAAATTGCAGAGTTTGATCCAACACACGATGTGGAGCAGATGACAGAAAAGTTGGTTGTAAAATTAATTTCTAATGTAGTGGGGAGCCGATAGATGGAAGATAGCATTCACAAATTATTGGATTTTTGGTTTGGTGATTTGGGTCATGCGGATTTACCGACGAGTGATCGAACCAATCTTTGGTTTGGAGAAAACGAGCAGTTGAAAATTAATATGCTCGATGTTTTTAAAAATGAATATGACCAGGCAATTACAGGGCAATTGAATGCGTGGGCTGAATCTCCGCGCGGTCGATTAGCATTGATTATTTTATTGGATCAGTTTTCGCGTAGTTTACATCGCAATTCAGCGAAAGCGTTTGAATTTGATTTACAAGCGCAAGAATTGTGTTTGCAAGGATTGGCCCAGAAAATGGATCAATCGCTGACGCTCATCGAAAGAGTCTTTTTTTACATGCCATTGGTGCATGCGGAAAGTTCCGAGCGCCAAGAACAATCCATCCGATTATTTCAACACTTGGTTTCACTGTCGATGACAGAGACGACACAGGTTTATCAATTATTTCTCGCGTATGCTTATGCACATTTTCGAGTGATCAAAGAGTTTGGTCGTTTTCCGCAGCGTAATTCCATTTTGCATCGTGAATCCACAGGCGAAGAAGTTGCTTTTTTGAAAAATACATAGGAAGGAAATAGGCACTGCCATTGAGTTAGCAGTATCCCAACGGACCGTGCTTGGAATGTGGTGCCTGATGGCGTCGGCAGCAAACTACGTACCCCTTATCTAGAGATGCCCTTAAGGTTTTCTTAAGAATTAATCAATAGAATAGAAAAAATTTTATTTTTCATCAGTCACATAAGGTTATAGGGGGTAGTAAGATGCTAACATCAGCCGCGAGACAAGATGGAGAAGCAGAGGAACAAGCTGGACAGCAAGGAGTGTTTAAAGGAGTGTTTAAAGGAGATAAAGCTCTGTCAGGAAATCATAGGTTGGGTAGCCCTGACACAGGCACGTCGAGCTCCTCCTCAAGCGGTAGTGCTACTGACGGTTCTCTCAGCTCTTCGTATGCCCATCTAGATATGGTTGATGCAATTCT
>Ga0207055_1095_pt1 | contig 20497 bp, 20 predicted proteins | sample Alteio_BWMinCont_57_FD_153293 | JGI IMG/M metagenome (GOLD analysis project Ga0207055, IMG submission 153293) | Enriched cells from forest soil in Barre Woods Harvard Forest LTER site, Petersham, Massachusetts, United States -... | ecosystem: Environmental > Terrestrial > Soil > Temperate forest >...
CCAGCGTGCATCGGCCTTGGCATTGGGCAGGCGAGCCAAGCTTAAAATAGCAAAGTGATACCAATCACTGATCAAGCGAAAGCGATCTTCGCTCAGTTTCAAGCTCTCGCGTTCGGCATTTTCCATCCAGTCAGGCCATTGCGCCGCCATATGGTGCATGCGTTCGACCGGAGACAAGCCAAGCCTTTGACCAAACTCATTCGCCATCTTCAAGGTGAGCGGACGTTTACCGCTGATGATCTGCGAGAGCTGGGCCGGACTGACTTCAAGCCAACCCGCAAACGCGCGCAGCGAATAATTCGGATTGCGCTTCTTCCGCTCGATCAATTCATTTTGTAGAAGCTCAACGAACGAGTTCATGCCCCGTTTATAGCGGGGTCATTCAAGGGCGACAAGACTTGTTTTGAAACAGTGTTTCAGGGTCTGAAACAGTTACCCGGCAGCACGTAAAGAAGCGGGTGCCGCGGATAGAATGCGATACTTTGCCGACCGCTGATTGGCTCCCAGGCGCTCTAAGCGACCTTGCTCAATTCCCCAGGCAAATAGCTGCTTTAGTGCGGTTCGCGAGATATCGAGCCGCTCGCTGGCTTGTTGGGCCGAGAAAATCTTTCCCGATCCCATGACATCTTGGAGCTTGGCAAATCGTGTATGCATCAGATCCAAGGGCTGGCGATTCAGGGTCACTCGCAAAGAAAGGTCGCCGGTGACGCGCAAAGAATAGAAACCATCCCGCTCGGCAATTTCCAACGGTAAACCGGAATCGTCAATCCACTCGCGCGAGCGGGAGATGATTTTATGAACGCGATTGGGTGACGAGAAGATATTGAAATGCTCTCCGGGAAATAAATCCGAAAACAAGTTGCCCATGGCTAGCGGTCGATAAAAGTCATCGGTCAGGGCCACGAGCAGTTGGTGGGCTTTTCCACCGGGGCGAATGACTTCCTCATTGCCGATCACGCCGCGTGCGAGGTCAAAGCGCGGGCACGATTTGCGACCCAAGACATAGATATCGCGCTGAGTGGTTTTGCCGAGCAGCCGCTGCACTCGCGCGCGAAATCCGGCGAAAGGGGTACCAAACAATAGGTGCTGGAAAATTTCCTCACGGAATTCAATGCTCAAGGAATAGAGATCGGCTTCGCGCAAAGTCTCCCAGTCTTGAACTTGAATGGCATTTTTCTTTACAATGGCCAGCGGCTCGACGCGCTTTCGCTCCAAAGCCTCAAGAATCAGATCCCATTTGCCAACGCGCTGTTGGTCATAGGACTGACCGCCGCCCGCATGAGCCCGTGCCAAATCGCTGCGCGCTTCTTTGTAATCACCAATGTCGATATTAACTTGCGCCCGCATCGCCAAGCAGGTGTTGCGTAGTCCGTGATGGCCATTGGCCTCGCAACTGGTAATGACTTCGTCCAAAATCGGCAAAGCCAGTTTGGGATTCGAACCATCCACAAAGGCGTGCGCCAGATTAGCCTGACCGACCAAACGCGGGTAGGGTGCTAGAGGCATAGTCAAATATTTTTGTAAATGCGGAACCGAATTCTCGCCATCCCAACTGGTGAAGTCGCAAAATGCGCGATAGAGCAGACCTTCGGGAGCAATCGACGTATCCACTCGCTCGAGAGTTTCGCGGGCCTCATCAAGCGCACCGCTGCGCAAGAGCAGCACGGAATACTCAGCCAACTCCTGGGGAGTTGCATCGCTCAACGGCCGACTGGGATTGATCACCTTATATAGCAAAGTCAAACCCATCGCATAGAGTCCGGTGCGGCGGCAAAGATTCGCCAGCGGCAAGCGCAATTTGCGTGGGGCTTTAGAGGAGTCGATTTTGGCGAGTAACTTAGCGGATTTTCCCGCCTGCCCTTGGCGAATGTTAGCCTCAGCTTCGGCAATCAAGGCTTCGTAGTTCATTTGACAGAATAAGCCACGTAATTGCAGCGCCCGTTCAGCCAAGTGCTGGAGGCGACGGTGATCATGTAGGAGTAAATGCCGTCCGTTTGGCATATTCCGGGTGTATTTAAAACCAAGACGCCTTCGCTCAGAGTAGGAACCGTTCCTTGAAGGTCGCTATTTGAGCCCCAGGTTGGGACATTGTTATAGGTCGGAAGTCCTGTACAGACCTTGTTGTCGTACCAACGATTTTCTTTACCGGGGCCCGTCCATGTTGCCTCTACGAATTGAGCCGGCAATCCGGAGCAAGTCGCGGTTGCAGAGCATTCATAGGAGGCGCCTGGAGTCGTCGAATTTAACGGCAGGCCGCAGTAGATACTCTGTGGCGGTTGTTCAACGGGAGTCGGCGACGGCTCAGGTGTCGGCGTTGGAGCGGGAGACGTAGTCGTAGTTTGACCATTGCCGCTGATAAATTGGCTGCTCTGCTGCGGTGACGGTGACAACTGAGTGCTACAGATCAAGCTTGGGAAATCCTCAATCTCTCCGCCGGTGTCGGGGGTCGTGAAACTGACTTCATTATTGTCGGGCGATACCATCAGCGAGAATTCAGATGAGTTGGTTTCTGAGACTCCCGAAAATGTCACTCCATCCGTGGTCGACACGTCGGTAACCCCAGTGGTGGTTGGCGGATTTTGCTCAGTGACTTGACCTTGCATTACGGTCGGCGCACCGAGCGTTGTCCAAACGCTGGCCAAGACCCCAGGGTCTGTGCCGGGAGTTTGGCAGGAGTAAAGTGTGACTTTTTGGGTCAATAGATCAGCGGTCTGAGCATCGAAGAGCAAATTGCCTTGTGCGTACACCAAAGTGTCGCTTGAGCCGGGCGGAAAGCTGACGTCGGCCATCACATTGGCATAGGGAGTCGCCAAGTTTTTGCAATTCTGGCGCGTGAGACTGGCGGTTTGTAGATCGTTCGAAACGACGATTGCTGAATCGATTCCGTATTCTCCGGTACAAATACCGAAGTGCACAAAGGTCTTTCCATCAACGCCGCCGCCGCCCTGTTGCGAGGGCTGATTTTGGATCGAATTATTCTGTTGGGAATCGGTGTCGGAACTAGCCGATGAGCCGCAATTTTGAAATGAAGCCAAGGTGGCCAAAATCCCAACGGCGACCAGGTACCAGCGCAGATTTGTCAGACTGAATTTGATCGTTCTCAAAGTAACTATGTATCGGCATAAGGCGCTCTAAATCTTAATCTAAGACTGTTTCAAAATGAGGCGAAAATGAGTTGCCGGTGCCCGCTAACGCTCGATATAACAGAGAGAGATGTCAAAGCGACGCTATTTCGTTCTCATAACGTTGTTGTTTATTGCCTACCTGGTGTCGGCGCGCTTTGGTCTGGCTGTCAGTGCGGTGAATAATTTTGCAGCCTTGATGTGGCCGCCATCGGCCTTGGCGGTTGCCGCTTTAATTCTATTTGGCCTCCGGCTGTGGCCTGCTGTTTTTTTAGGCGCCATGACTTTGAATTTGATGATCGGTGCGTCGCTTCCTGAGGCCCTCGGCATTGCCTTTGGCAACACCTTGGAAGCCGTCGTTGCCTATATGATTTGTAACCCAAGGCGAGATTTTAACATTTCTCTAAGGCGCATCAGTGACGTGGTTCGTTTGCTGATCGCCTCAGTGAGCAGCGCCGCAATTAGCGCGAGCATCGGCGTACTTACCCTGTGGGTGGGGGGAAGTTATGGCTCCGGCCAGATTGCCGACTCTTGGACCCAATGGTGGGCCGGCGATGCCTTAGCGATGATTTCGATTATGCCCGCGTTGCTGGCCCTAAGCACCTTGGAGTCAATCCAACGCTTTTCCTATTTGCGCGCTAGCTGGCTGGAGAAAATCAGTTTTGTCGCTGCAGGCCTGGCGATGAGTTGGGCGGTGTTGAGCAATGCGCCGCTGTTGACTTCGGTCGTTGGTCTGCGCGGCATCTACATGCTGGTGCCAATGTTGCTTTGGGGAAGCATGCGCTTTGGGCAAAAGGGAGCCGTGGTTGTCACTCTCACGCTGACGATGTTTGCAGTTTGGAATACCTCTCATGGGATTGGCCCTTTTGCAGAGAATTCTTTTATCGTGAATCTGCTGCACCTCTTTATTTTCGTGCTGATCATGTCTGTGACTGGGATGTTTGTAGGTTCAGTGGTTTCACAGCGCGAAATTGAGCGGCAGAAATTAGAGCGCAGCGAAGCGGCTCTCGAGGTTGCCAAGAAAGTGGCTGAAGGAGCGAGCCTGGCCAAGAGTCAATTTGTCGCCAATCTTTCCCACGAATTGAGAACGCCTTTGGCGGCCGTGATTGGCTTTTCTGAAATGTTAGCCGAGGGCCTTTTAGATGACGAACAACGCAGCAAGAGTGTAAATGCCATTCGCCACAATGGCGAGATGATCAGCAATTTGCTCAATGACACCTTGGACCTCTCCAAAATCGAAGCCGGCAAGATTGATATTCGCATCACGCAAACTCCCACCGAAATATTTTTGAGCGACATGAAGCAAGCGTTCGACAATCAAGTCAAATTGAAGAGAATCGAGTTCACTTGTGAGAGGGAAAGCTCCTGCCCAGAGGTGATTCGTACCGATATTTTGCGTCTGCGCCAGATCTTGATGAATGTGATTGGCAACGCGGTTAAATTTACCGAGACCGGAAAAGTCACACTAATAGCGAAGTCTTTGGCGGACCACGATGGCCGCCCGCGTTTGGCATTTCTGGTACGAGATACGGGGCCCGGCATTTCAGCGGAAGATGTGACAAAATTATTTACGCCATTCTTTCAAAGCGAAAATTCCGGCCGGCGTGGAACGGGGCTGGGGCTAAGTCTTTCGCGTCGACTCGCCCAAGTGTTGGGTGGGGATCTCGTGTTGCACCAATCCGAGCGTGGAGTCGGTAGCAGCTTTTTAATTACGGTCGATGCTTAGTTAATTGTGTCCGCCGAGGTCGTCGAGCGAATCGACATCAACCCCATCGTCAGCGAAGGCGGCTTGCGCATTTCGCAGAATAGTTGGCGTCATCAAGTAATGGCCGGTAAAATACCCCAAAGCCGTGATCTTTCCATCCTGCACGGTAAGATCGCCACCGGCGGCGATGGGAGCGCCCGAAAAAAAGCTAGAATGGTGCACGGGAGTATCTCCACTTTTATCAAAGAAATAGAAATTTCCCGAGTCATCCATCACAAAAAACCAATCGCCATCGGGATAGAGATCATGCGGCACAGTCGCGCGATGAACTTCGCCATCGGTGATAACCACGCGATACGGTTCACGCTCGGCTTGTTTGGTAAAATAAGGCACTACGTAAGGGTGACCACAGTAGTCAGCCGGGCGCTGGTTCAAAGGTAAGTTTTCGCCGACTTCGCAACTGTGCATTTGCGCTTCGCCGAATTTACTATAGATGGGATTACTCTTGAGCGCATAGCTGTCTGCCAAGGCTACGGCATGGAAACCAATGGCTATGGCTAACATTGCAATTCTTATCTGGTGGAGTCGCATTACGGCACCTCGCATGACTGCGTTCGCATCTATAACTGCTTACGAACGGGTATGCGTGGGAAGCAAGCTAAAATCGGACCAATTTAGTGGGAGCTCATTGAGCCGGGGACACTGACTGGCCGCGAATTTGCTCGTTGGGCCAGTGGGGTCTATTTTTTTAAACTATAGTTCAATGAGTGGAGGAACTATGAAGTCTAATCTTATCAAGGGTCTAATGCTATTTTGCGGTCTAGCTCTGGTGACGTCGGCAAATGCCAAACAACGTCAGGTGCGCCGCCCAATTTCGTCATCCAATCAGGAGCAGAGTTGGGGTTCGAGTTCTGGTTATAGCTCGAGTGGAGTGCAGCCGGGTTCGCAGTGTTCGGCTTCGGATCGCGATCCGGTCAAATGTAAGGTCTGCGCAATCTATGGTGAAGACAATAGTTCACGCGCGGGAATGGAAGCTGTTGCCGGCGTGATTCAAACGCGTTTGCAGAATGGTCACTGGGGCAACAATGCTTGCGATATCGTTCATGGCAAAGGACAATTTGTCGGTGCGTGGCATAGACTCCCTAACAATCCCACTTTGATTAATGAAATGGTCGGCGTGGCTGAGGGAGCGGGCGCCAATGGTTACCTCGGGTTCCGCAGCTATTGTAAAAAGGGCCGTGACGTACGCATCGGTGGCAATTGCTACGGCGTTGCGGATTTAGAAGAGAAATACATCATGCTTGATCCTTCGATGAATGAAGACGACGTAGATTCTCAGGCGCTCGATAACGCGCAAATGGCCGAAGAGGCCACCGACATCGACGAAGGATAAATGTCTCATTCCGATATAAATATCGGTCTAGATTTGTCATTCGCATCCCATGGCCCCCCTTGGCACACTGAGTGTGTAACCAAGGGGGGATTATGCAACTCAAACATCTCGGTTTCGTTTTGTTATTTATCGCTTGGACTATCATGCTCGGAGCCTAGACGGTGCTTTCTCAGATAGGCGGCAAGGCGCCGGCGATTGATTCCCCGGAGCGGCTTCCTTTTTCGCTTCCTTTTCGATAGTCTGGTCCGATGGCAGTACGGATTAAGTCGTGCACTGAGGCTATTGATTATCTACTTAAGGAGATTAGCGGCGCTATTCGACTTGGCGCACCACTAGGTCTAGGTAAACCAAATGTATTTCTCAATCAGCTTTTCGATCGCCTTCGTGTGCAGCCCGAGCGGCAGCTTGAGCTCTATACGGCCTTGTCTCTAGACGTTCCTAAGCCTGACGGCTTTTTGGCTGAGCGATTTTTAGGGATTTTTCTCGAGCGGCATTTTGGGGCCGATTATCCGTGGCTCAAGTATGTACGTGAACGTCATCATCTACCTGCGAATTTTCGGGTCTACGAATTTTTCACGCTGGCTGGATCGGCCTTGAGTGATTCCCATGCGCAAAGGAATCATATCAGCCTAAACTACACCCATGCGGCGAGTGGTTTGCTCGATCGGGGACTCAATGCGATTGTGCAAATTGTGGCCAGGGATTCTTCTGGAAGATTGAGTCTCAGTTGCAATCCTGATGTCACGCTTGATTTGGACCGGATGGCCAGGGAGCGCAAGCAGCGGGTATTTAAAATTGCCTTTGTTCATCCTGAACTGCCATTTCTTGAAGGTCAGGCTGTGGTTAAAGAAGAATTTTTTGATGCCGTTGTCGAAGAGCCGGAGTCTTATCGTCTCTTCGCCCTGCCTCGACGGCCTGTCGATGAGACCTCGCATGCGATCGGCTTGTACGCGAGCTCGTTGGTGGCCGACGGTGGCACCTTGCAGATTGGAATCGGCGAACTCGGCGATGCGCTCGCATGGTCCCTTTGCCTGCGCCAGAGCGAGAATTCCCACTACGGTGAGATTTTGGCAAAGTTAGGCGTTGAATCCGAAAGTCCATTTAACGCCGGACTTTTTGGTCTTAGCGAAATGGTCACCGACAGTTTATTGCGCTTGCGCGAAGCGGGAATTCTTAAGCGCGAGATCACAACGCCAGATGGACATCGTTTATTTTTACAAGGCGGATTTGGTCTCGGATCGAAATGGTTTTACGAACGGCTTAGGAAATTGAGCGAGAACGAACGCCACGGTATTGCGATGTGCCCAATTTCAGAAATCAACGATCTTTACGATCCCGATGAAACCGAATTGCGTCGCGAACGAAGTCGCGCGCGATTTTTTAACACGGCTATGGAAGTGAATCTGCTCGGCGGAGCCATGTCAGACACTTTAGATAACGGTTTAGTTGTGAGCGGTGTTGGTGGACAATACAATTTCGTCGCGATGGCACACGAGTTGTCTGACGCCAAATCGGTGCTGATGCTGCGAAGTACGCGCACCAAAAAAGGCCGTCGCTTTTCGAATATCACCTTCCATGGTGGCCACCTCACCATTTCGCGACACTTACGCGACACGGTTGTCACTGAGTACGGCGTCGCGGAACTGCGCGCGCGTAGCGATGAAGAGTGCATCCGGGCAATGATTGAAATTGCCGATGCAGAATTCCAACCGGCTTTGATCAAAGCCGCGCAGCGAGTTGGAAAATTGAGTTCATCGTATAATTTGCCCGAACGAGCGCGCAACAACACTACTCAAGCTTTAAAGTCGCGTTTAGCCGGGGTTTCACTGCCCAGTTTTCCCTTTGGCAGCGATTTTACTCCCGAGGAGGAACGGCTGGCCTTGGCTCTCGAGCGGTTACAAAAAAACGGGCCCTCTGGGCTGGTAAGATTTTTGGCGCGAGGCCTAGTCAATCGCGGTTTTGAAAGTGAATTGAAACGCATGGGTCTTGGCCGTGCACGCGGACCGACGGAGCTCTTTTGGAAATGTATGCTTCGGGGCGCGCTTGATTAGCGATCCATGTTCATCCACGATGTTGACCCTCGGGATGGCGTGCCGAGGGCAAACATCGTGTATGGACACCGCTAATCCAAAATCGGCTTCCATTTTACAAAATCTTTTGGCGCGGCCGGCGCGAGGACGAATTTCTGAAAGGCTTTGGCCGGCGGGCCGGGCGGAAGCGGGGTCGCGAGTTGTAGGCCGCCGTTCATGATCGATTCCATTGAATTGACTTTAATATTAGAGCCGAAGAGTCCGAGTTTGGCTTGAATTCCAACTTTACGCCAAAATACCGTATTGGTGCGTATGAGATAGGCGTATTTGTTGTCGATGTTAATTTGCACTGAAACGCTTTGTGCCCCTTTATCCAAACCGATTTTGCTGATTGAGCCGATCTTCATTCCACGATATGTAACCGAGTCGCCCGAAACAATCGATTCGGCATCCTCGGCCACGACCGTGTAGGCGCTGGTCTCGTCGAGGGTGTTCACCGGAGCGGCGGCCTGCGCCTTAAAATCTTTTTGCGGACGCCCGCCTTTGCTGGGGAATACGGCGATGTAGGTTCCTTCAAACAAAGTGTCGAGGCCCGAGACGCCCTGAAAATTGACTTTGGGGCGAACCAACGAAAATTTGGTTCCCTCGCTGGCGAATTCTTCGGCATCTTTGCGCAAGAGAACTTCGACTACGGCTTCCTTTTGGTCTTCGGCGATTGCGACGTCTTCGACGGTACCGACGGCTACGCCACGAAACCGTACAGTGGTTTTTTCGGGTTGGATGCTGGTGGCGTCGTCGAAGGAAATGTAAATTCGTGGCCCTTGTTCTTTGTAGTAGTTGTAGAACATATAACTGGTGATCGCCAAAGCCAGCAGGGGGAATAGCCAAAGATACCAAGCTTTCATTTCTTAACTCCTAAAATTTCTGAATCAAAACAATAAGAGGCCATCATGGTAAAAACCACGACCAGGGCAAACAGAAACGAACCTTTTTCAGGGTTCACCGCCGCTAAATGACCGAGCTTTACCAGTGCCACGAGAATGGCGAGCAGAAAGATATCGAGCATGGACCAACGCCCAATAGCCTCAACAAAATTCACTAGCGACTTTTTGAAGCCTAAGTTGCGGCCATTGCGCGCGGTCAGCGACAAATAGAGCAGAATAATTAGCTTAAGTATGGGGATCAAAATGCTAGCCAGAAACACAATCACCGCGACGGTATAGGCGCGCTGCTGAAAAAGCGAAGTGACTCCCGACCAAATCGTCGCGCTATTGCGCCTCCCATAAAACTCAATGGTCATGAATGGGAAGAGATTGGCCGGGATATAGAAAATCAGGGCCGTCAGAGTGAACACCAAAGTGGCTCGCTCAGATCGGTCCGTCATCACCATCAACGCAGTTGACTGCCGCTGCGTCCGTTAAAGGCGCCTGCGGCGAAACTGATCAAGGCCAGCACCAAAAAGACCCATAGCAGCGTTCTAGCGACCTCAAGTGACACCCAAGCGAGGCCTGAAACACCGGCGATCAAGGCGATAAGGGCCAAGACGAAGAAGGCTAAAGCCGCACGTAACATAAGAGTTCCTTTCGGCGAGAGAAAATATCTCCTGCGCTATTTCCGGAACTGCAAAGCTTGAGCCTAAGCTTGGGTTGCCAGTAGAGGCCTTCTTCCCTAAGATTTCCCTATGTTCAAATTTATACTTTTCATACTATTGGTTGGTTGCACGACTGTTCCGCGCTCAACACGCTCGCCGTCGAGTGCAGATCCAAAGATTGATCAGTTGGCGTCGATTGCGGCCAACGATCTTAAGGGCCAGATTCAGACTCTTAAGTACGATACCTTGGTTTTTCATTACGAGCATAGCGATCAATCTAGCGCCAGCACCGATCCGGCACTCTTTCAGAAAATGAACTCTGAAATTGGTGCGATGTGGGACACCACTCAGTCGGGCAATCACGACGACACTTTTGGCAAGGGTTTCTACACCTCGGTTGGACCGGTGGCGACTGCGCAATTCGGCACACCGAATTTTGCACTCTACGTGGTGCAACTGCATAAAGGTATGACCTATCTAGAATATCAAATGGACTTTAAATACAGCTCCGATTTTGCGTCAGGTCTAAAGGAGTTGGGTTGTGGGGATGATACGAATTTTCCCTCCTTCATGTCCAATGGCAAACCTGAATGTCACACGCTCGGAACGGCGATTTGGAAAAAGCTCGGCGTCGACGCATTTGCTTACCCATATGTTATGGGCGGCCCATTGCAGGGCTGCCGCCGTTCGTTGTTGGCTATGATTTTGCTGAATCCCGATGTGCTTCGCGCGTCGGATTTGCGCGTGCTTTTTCCTGAAATTCCCTCGCCCGATCCCGACGCGGATTTGCGACGTTCAATTGAAATCGTCGCCCGCAACGATCTCAATAAAAAAGACACCCTTAATCAGATCAGTAAAGTTTCCCTGTGGCCTAGCCTGCAAATCGGCGCGAGTGAGCACGCCACGGCTTGGGAAAAGGCCAATCTATTCGATTGCCAGAAGTGAGTGCGCTTGGATCCAGTGCGCGTCACGGATTGCCTGGACCAAGGCCGGGGCCGCTGGTGGTTTTACTTAAGTTATTCAGTAAAATGGCGATTATACTTAATAAATGGACAGCGTATTTGAGGCCAAAAATCATGTGGAATACTTAAGATTTCGCCTTGAAGGGCGGCCCAGCGTTCGTGGTATAAAGAGCCAATTCGCAAATGCGCTGCGGGTTCAGCCCGCATATCTTTCGCAAGTACTTTCTACCAAACATCAATTGAGTCTTGAACAAGCGGATTTCGCCAACCAATTCTTTGATCATGATCAGGAAGAGGCGGGATATTTTATTTTACTCGTCAGTCGCGACCGAGCCGGAACAGAGTCGCTGCGCAAGCACTACGAAAGGCAATTGCAACAAATATTAAAAAGACGCATGAACGTAATCGAACGCGTGGGCAAAAAAGTCGAGCTGAGTGACGATAGAAAGGGAATTTACTATTCCTCCTGGCTCTACGCGGCTATTCACATTGCCTGCACAATACCGCATTTTCGCACGCGGCGGGCCCTTGTTGAGCGCTTGCGATTTCCCCCAGAAACGATCTCACAAATTCTCGATTTCTTGGTCGAAAGCCAGCTTCTTAAAAAGGTGCAGGACGAGTACTTCACGACCGAGAATTGGGTCAGCCTGGGGAGAGATTCGCCTTTTATTTGCCAGCACCATTTTAATTGGAAGCAGAAGGCGCTAGAGAATATCGAGTTACAAACCGAACAAGATTTGCATTTTTCGGGGATTTATTCTTTGGACACCAAGGTGTTCAATAAAATCCACGATTTATTCCTGCGCTTTCTTAAAGAGCAGACGACTACGATTGCCTCGGCAAAAGAGGAAGATCTCTACATTCTCAGTGCAGATTTTTTTCGTGTGAAGCGCTAGGGCAATAAATGTAGCGAGTAGCGTCTTGCTTGAGATTTGCCCGCTTGCCGTCTGTCATCCAGGTTTCGCGGAGAATTAGATCGCCCGCCACATCTTCGGAAATTTGCAATATCGTCTGTGTATATTCAGGTCCAAAGACTTTGGAATCGTTGCCCTCAATCGTGTGGCCTTCCGGACTTGGTTGGAAGGGAGCGAATGTCGAACCATCGACTTTGACTTGGGAAAGTTGAGCATTCTCCGAGACGATAAACTCCACTTGTTTGGCGAGCGCCTCGCGATATGTAAAATCTCGAGTTGGAGAGTCGTATAACAGGCAATTCCGAACCTCAGATCCTGACGTGAAAGCCGGGATTTTACCGTTCTCTAAACGATGCTCGAGATCTTGGGCTTTTTCGACCAACGAATGCATACCGCTGGGTTTAAAGCGCTGATTGAGCTCTGAGTGTTGGTCGGGAACGAAATCTAGCAGGGCTAGAGTGGCTTCGTTGGTGTCCAGATGACAGCGCTGCACAGAGATTTGGAAGGTATCGTCAATCGAGCGACCATCGCTTCCCAAAACACCCGATGCGCGAAACAATTCATGCGCTACATAGTGGGCGAATGGGCGGCGTTCGTTGAGTACGCGCTCCCAGGAATCTTCTTGGGGACGACCAGAGTCTTCCTTTAGCTGGATAAGGCCTGGACTGCCATAGGCGATCAGCTTTTCGGGGCAAAGATGCGGGCCATCGGAGCATTGCAAAGGCTTTCCCGTAACTGGATTGACCAACGCTGGTGTAGAAACAATCGAAGACTGCGAGAGGGCTCGGCGCAGGATGGTCGCCTCCTCGTCGCTTAGGCCAAAGGCCTTGTGTCGCACGATCAGCTGTTCGGCGATGGCTTTAAAGCTAACCACAAGTTTACTTTCCTGTGTCTGGGGCGCTTGGGTATCGTCTGCGTTTTGGCCACAGCCAGCCATGGATGCGACCAGCAGGAGTGCGAGTGCAGTGGCGCGGGCGCGAGCGTAGGTCATGGCGTGGCCGGACAATAAAAGAGAGTTTTCACCGCTTTTTCGAGATCTTCAGGCTTGATTGGGCTCAAGATGAACGCGCGAACAATAAGGTCTCCAGCAACATCTTCGGAAACTTCGATAAGATCGCTCAGTGGATCGGTTGGCTGCAGGCCCAAACATTGATCCTTAACAAAATGCCCGTCGGCACTGGGAACAAAATGCCCGCTAGTTTCACAGTATTGAGTCACCTTAGTAAGTTGGCCGCGATCGTCAAAGCTGAATGTACTGTCAACGATATTGGTTTGCTTGGCGACCAATTTTGAGTCCTCATCATATACGTAACACTTGCGCTTCTCCGCGCCTTTGTGTTCTGGATTTGCGGCGGGAGCTTTGCCGTTCATGAACCTTTGCTTAATTTCGAGGGTTTGTTCCTCATGCGAGAGTGAACTGTTCGGATTGAAGCGCGGTTTAGGTGTTGCAACTTCGTTGTCTGAGGAATTGAGGAGGGCGTAAGTCGCATCCATCTCATTTAGGCGACAGCGAGTGATGCTAATGGCATAGCCGTCATCGAGTGGACGTCCATCTTGGCCAACGCGGCCTGAGGCGCGAAACAGTTCATGTGCAACATAGTGAGCAAATGGACGTTGGTCAGCCAAAACTCGCTCCCAAGAGTCTTCATCCTGGCGACGGCTATCGGTTTTGAGTTGGATGAGTCCTGGGCTGCCAAAGATCACTAACTTGTCAGGGCAAAATTCAGGTCCGTCGTCGCAGGTCAGCGGCTTTTTACTGGCCGGATTAATCAAGATTGAAGCTGTCTCTATTTTCGCACTCTTAAGAGCTTCATTCAGGATTCCGGCTTCGCTGTCAGTTAAACCATAGAGTTCATGGTGGGTTATCAATTGCCCTGCAATAGACTTAAAGCGTGCCACCAAATCATCGCCCCCGCCGTAACTTCCCCCGCCGTCCGCATTGAATGCGGCCGGGCTATTTTGCTTGTTGTTCTGCGAGTTTTCCCCTTTTTGCGCACAGCTGACCAAAAGATTGGCGCAGAGGAGGGCTGAGATCACGGTAAATTTGTAAGCACTACGGATGTCCATAATGCTAGTTGAGATTGCAACCGCTATTCCTGAAATAAGAAGTTTTAGGATGTGTCATCAGCATGCAGAAGATAGCCTATTGAAAACCGTGACTCGGCATAATGCTTCTTAATAATGGACGTAATATTAAAGTATTACTTTAAATAATCCGGACACAGGGAAGCGAATGACAAATTGAAGTGGAACTTAATTATCGAGCCGAAGTTTAAGCACCATTATGCTGCTTTGCGTCGTTGAAGTGGAGTAGTATCGGGCAAACTAAAGTGAGGTTTTTATGAAGCAGTACAAGTTTTTTTCGATGTTCGTGGCGTCGACTCTGTTCTTAGCGCAAATTGCGAGTGCAGGAGATCTGACTTTTGCTAACCCTCAAAGCGTTAGCATTTACAGTCAACAGATGGGTGCGGGAAAGTACATTCGTGTATCAACGCAAGCTGATGGTCGCTTGCATTTTGATGAATGCCAAAGGGATTCGGTGACCCAGAACGAATCCTGCCACTTCATTCAGCGCAATGAGGGCTATGATCCGATCGCGTTTAGTAATCGCTTTCAGAGTCTTGCGAAACGTGCTGAATACGCTGAGGTGATAGGTACCGTCACCAGCGTAGTTTTGGGATTATCGGGTTTTCTCATTGGATACGGGATGTTTTCGCGACTCGGAATTGGCGCTGGCATTGCCGCAAATGGTTCGGTTCCTGGCTTTGGCAGTGGTATCCTTATTGGCGGTGGTGGGCTATTTTTCGGTTCAGTTGCTGGTTTGGGATTGGGCTACGGGGGTGCCGAAATCGGACAAGGGCTTAAGCTCTTGATCGGTGCCGGAATTACCGAGCAAAAGCAAGAGGCACTCACTCAATTGGGCCAGGCCCTGGTAGCAGAACAGAAAGGCCAGAATTTCGTAAGTTTTGACGTTTCTTTCGCTGAACTTGAAACTTCTGTATCAGCACTTTTGATGGGGATGCCATGAGGCACTTTCTCGCTCTCGCTCTTGCGATGACATTTGTTTCAAGAGCGGTATTTGCCGGTGAAGGGACATCACATGCGCTGTCACTTCACCCGCGCGTGGTCAGAGAGGGCGAAACAACTATTGAGCTTTGCGAGGATGGGGAGTGCAAGGGTCTTGTTCCAGACAGCCAGGGTTTGACTAGTGAGGAATGGGATGAGGTTCGTGGCTATTGTGCCAACTATCAATACTTCGGAGCCTCACAGGTTAAGAGCGCTAAACTGATTGCGGCCGGCCTCATGGCGGCCGTTGCTTCCTGGCCAATTGCAGTTATTGGGTCTATTGTTCTAATTGCGGTAAAAAACCCGCCCGTCGAAGCCGTCGAGGCCACTGAAGTCGTACTCATGTCTCGAGGCGTGGAGTCTTCGGATGAAGCTCAGTACCCCATGAGCGCCGAAGTGTTGCTGTCGCTTTCGCACTCCATTCAAAAATGCGTGCTGGGATGGCAGCAATACAAACGTAATCAAGAATTCTATGAGAATTTGTATCAGCAATGTCAGCTTGGTGGCTGCGGTTAGACCGTCTACTGCTTAATGCAGCACCAGGCGCCGTTCACAACCACGGTTTTTGGTACACAATATTTATTTAGAAAGGCGCTAATCGCGAGATTACTGTCGGTGTACTCGGGCAGGCTGGTGCTCAAAGTCTGATTCAAAGAGTCCCCAGATTCGGTGATTTGGATGATCTGAATTTTTGAGCCGCGGTCGCTGGCCGTGGCGCAAATGTATTGTCCCTTTGCCCATGCGGGATCGGCGCTGGCTTTGGCAAATGACGACACTAATATAAGGATGAGAAATAGAGATCGATAGGCCACACGTCCCTCCATGGTCGGTTCAGCCAAAGGACTTTTATATCGCTTATGATGCATAATGTCAAATGGCTTGAGAATTGAAATATTTACAGGTCATATGGAAGCATCAGGATCAAAACGAATATATAGCATTTGGATGGATTATTTACCTCAGGTGTTAGCCCTTTTGGTCACCATCACCTCTATAAACAGTTATGCGGGCACCTACCGCCTGGGCGGATCCTGCATGTCTCAGGGGTCTTGGACCCGGTCAGCCGAAGATTTTGGCGACAGTATTCAAAAGAGTCTGCAAGAAATGCAAGCCGACCCCAATTGTAAGGGGCTGGCCGACGTTTTTGCCGCCCCCCAAGCCCCCCCCAAAAAAGCTTCGGGCGGAACCAAAGATGCCGAGGGCAACCCGGAAGACGCCGAAGTTCAAAAGGGAAATTTATCTGCCGTTGACGGAGCGATTCGCAGCAGTGGCGGCAATGCGTCTCCCGTTATGTTTTCGAGTCTATTAGGAACCCTATTGGAAGGATCGTCTTGGGATATGCTCTATGGTGGAGCAGATGTGGATCAAGCTCGTCAACGTATGATCGCTACTGGTCTCGCCAATCTAAATGGTTTGTTCGGCGCTCTTCCGAAGTACACCCAATGTTTGAAATCGCGGCCGGCGGTGAGTACGACCATGTTAGGTGGGGCCATCAAAATGCTGGCGGCCTACGCTAGCTCGGGTGAAACCAATCTTTCTGGTCTCGGCGAAACGATTAGAGGTTTAACCAATTACATGCGCGATTCGAGTTTTACCGATGCCTTTGTTAAGGTCGATCAAGCCGAGCTGGCCTTGTCTATTTCGTGCTTGGCCGAAGCGGCTAGCGAAAATTACTGCAAGGCTAAAGACGCCTATGAACTATTAAAGGTGGCCGACTCACTTAAGAAAAACTCGGGTGCACAAATCTCTGAGAATAAGGACGAGATTTATAATCCCACCGAGGGCTATTTTGTATTAACTCGTGAAACGCCAATTATCACTTCGTGGTTACAAAAGGTGATGTTCGGTGTGCAGCCGCGCACGCTCTCGGATTCTGGATTTAAAAATAAGGTTTTGGACAATATCAACGACTTTATTCAGGCACAGAACTTGGTCTACGGTTCTTTCGGACAGGCTCAATTGCGAATCCAGCCGCTGACCGATCAAGATGCGCGTAAGAATCTAGTCTTTGCCGAGCTCAAAGAACTCTTCGAGATGATGGCGGGAGTGAAATATCATGAGGGGGGCGTGCGTGGTGACGTCAATTTCTATGTTCAGGCGATGCCGACAATCCAAATTCCATTTTTCTTGATCGACAGCCCGGTTCCCCCAGCTGTTCTGCCCAATAACGAAGGTAAGATGGTGATGGATGTTTGGGACTATATGCAGAACGGCGGTAAGTATATGCCGCAATTCAACGAACCCGATAAACTGCTTAAGACTATAGGTTTGCAATTAGATAAATTGATTAAATTGGCCAACGCGAACGCCAGTGCGTACTTTCAGCAGCAATTGATTGTTGACCGCAATAATCTGGTGGACCAATCCCTGGCTAGCTCCACAATATCAGTTTATGAGGCTTTTACTCATATCGACGCTTATTTGACCAAGCTTATTGATCGCGCTGAGCGAGGTGAGGCCGCTCCTGAGATGGGTCTTTTGCCGAACTTAAATCGTACTCGCGACAATGTGCGCACGGTTTTAAAAACTTATCAAGACCTCTTTGCCGCGAGTCGCGTGCAGATTGATAAATTGCATGGTGCTAGTGCGGCCGATCATGATGCCGTTAAGGCGGAGGTCGAAAAAGAATTTCTTAGCGATAAATTTCAAGAAGATCTCACCAATATCGTGAGCACGGTCTATACCAGCTTCAACGTCATGCTTCAGCGCGATACCTTCTTGCTCAATCGCATGATCGCTTTCGTAAACTACGATTACAGCTACTACGTTCGTCATCCTGAGCAAATTTCGAAATATCAGCATGACCTCTTGGCGATTTCAGCGTCGGCACTTATGGCTACCTTGTCTTCGGCTTACAATTCCAATCCGAGTGAGGTCGCGCTCGACTTGCAGGGCGCACAGACCATGAACTTGACGAATATTAAAACAATTGAATTGTTTTTCCGTGACAAAATGATGGCGGACATCGCGCGTTTTAGACTTATCAGCGAAGGCAAAGGCGATTCCTGGTGGACCCAAAAGAAAGACTCCTACAAGCGCTGGTGGGTCGATAGCCAGAAAGACTCGACCATCCTCAAAGAGTCAATCCATCCGGAATATCTGAGTACCAGAATTTATAGCTGGTTCGCCCTATTTTCGCAGACCGGTCTTAGGCTCGCTTATCGCAATTGGGCCAATAGAGAACGCTATCAGATAACGTCGACCGTGTTTGAACAGGCGCCCATTGAGCAAGATGATGTCTATGGCTCAATCGATCAGATGAAGTCACGGCTCTGCCTGCAGTCGCTACAGTTCACCAACTACTTTGAATTTCATAACCTATGTTCGGGCAGTGTGCTGAAGAGTTGGATTCTTGACGATCAAGACGCTCCAAATCTGAGTCAAGACTATGAAAAGCTCTATCAAGACTATGTAGCGGTGGCTGTGAAGGCAAAGGCCAGTAAGAGCGCGGAGGATTCACAAAAGCAGAAGTCTGCCTACGATGATAATATCTGTGTGTTGAGGGATTATCGCCGTCGTAACTATGTTGAGTGGCTCACCAAGCAGATTGCGGGTCCTGTAACTCCACCGGTCGGCAGTTCTAACTAGGCGAGATAATCTAAAGCGATTTCACATTTGTTAAAGTGTGATAATTAAAGTTAACATTTTGGTAAGTCCTGTTGACATATTTTAAAGCGCTCACCTAGGCTGAACGTCGTTCAAGATTGGGGGAAGCGTGACGTTCGCGCAATTGAATGCGGTACTTGATGAAACCGAATTGTCGCCAGAGAAACTGGCGCCTATTTTTTCGGTCGGCAGCATGACGATTCGGCGTTGGCAAAAGGCGCCTGCTAAAAAACGTGTGCCTGAAGTGCATCAGTGGAACATCGTCGAGAGCATCTATAAGCTGGTACATGACGGCGTGGTCTCAACAGATACTGGGGCAGTTCGCGAAATTCTCAAAAGCGCTACGCCAGGTTCGTTCGAGGCGATCACCAAAGATCTCGGTGTTACGCATGGGCTACTTAACTCGAGTGGCGATCAGCAAGACAAGATGGTCCTAATCCTTTCTCAAATCGGCGTAAATGAGTCTCATAAAGACGAAGTCGACGGCGGAGCGCAAAAACTAAGTTATTTTAAAAAGATGGGGGCCGAGTGGCATTCGCGAATCACGCGGTTGATCGATGTGATTCGCTCGAATCAACTTTCTTCAATCGACAAGTTGGTCGCTTATGGAGCGTTATTTTATTTAATCACACCTATAGATTTGATCCCCGATCATATTCCAGTGATCGGGCTGATTGACGACTTTGGAGTTCTCGGTTTCGCCGTAAGCTATTATTTGCGTTTTCCTACAAAGACTTAAGACAGGTAGCGGGTTGGGATATGGATATCTCCGAATTGAAAATACTATTGCGTGAGACGGGCCTTTCGGCAGAAGAGTTGGGTAAGGTCATCGGCGTCTCGGGAATGACCGTGCGCCGTTGGATTGATACGCGAGGCGGGCAGAAGCTCGCTCCGATTTATCAGCAAGCGATACGCGACTCGATTATCAAACTTTTTCTTAAGGGGTATTTGAGCTGGGAGTCACCCTTACTTGAAAAAGCCATGGCCCAATGGCAAGCCCTAGAACAATTGGCCATTTTGAAAGCGCTGGGATTTGCCGAGGGTTTTGACTGTAACTCGCCAAATGTGGCTGAGCGGACGATTATTGCACTCACGCAGATTGGTTCAGCCGAAAGTCGCCGCAAACGCGTTGATCGAGGCCGTGATAGAATTGTAAGCCTTGTCAAAGAAGAAAATCAGTGGCGTGAAAAAATTCATGCGTTGCTAGAAGTGATTGATTCACCTTCGCTGCCATCGGTAGACAAATTTGCGGCCTATGGCGCACTTTTCTATTTCGCAATGCCTTTTACGATGGTCAAAAGTAGTCTGCCGGTGTTTGCCGAAATGGATATCTTTGCGATCTTGACCGTCGCTGAATCTCATTACCTACGTAAGAATGAATTGCCCGTCGGGCCATACAAGAAGAACAAGCAGTGAAAAAGTTGGTTTTTATTTTCTTATTCTTATTGGGAGTTGAGGCGCGGGCCGAAACCCTAACGCTTGAGAAAGCTGTGGGCATGGCGAGGGACTACAGCCCTGACCTTCATTCTTTGCGCGCGCAATACGAATCGGCAAGGGCGAAGGCTGCGTTGGCGGCTGCTCCGACTGAGCCCACACTTCAGGTTTCCTATAACGACATGGCCTCGGCGTTTCATGTGAATAATTCCGCGAGTACAACCTATCAGGTCAATCAGCCCCTCGGCTTTCCCGGAAAGGCATTAGTCAGTCATTCGGCGCTTTCCGATGCCGGCGAAGCCGTGGGCGCTCAGCTTAGAGCCATGGAACTGCAGGTTTCCGGCAACGTTAAGTCGGCTTTTATGGCGGTAGTGCAGGCGCGCGAGAATATCGCGATGAACGACGAGCAGCGCCGCTCCGTGGAACGCATTCTCGAGATTGCCAAGCGCCGTTACGAAGCTGGTGCCATTACCCAGGTCGATTTGCTCAACGCTCAAGTCGCACTCTATTCGAACGATAATGATATGAACGATCTGCGCGCCGCCGAGCGCTCGGCCTTGGCTCAATTGAACGTTCTCTTGGGGCAGCCTGATGAGAAAGAGTGGGACTTAGGAAAATTTAAATTGTCCAAGATGCTTCTGCCGACTCTCGAAAGTGCCGAGCAGCGAATGCTA
>Ga0207055_1096_pt1 | contig 20460 bp, 17 predicted proteins | sample Alteio_BWMinCont_57_FD_153293 | JGI IMG/M metagenome (GOLD analysis project Ga0207055, IMG submission 153293) | Enriched cells from forest soil in Barre Woods Harvard Forest LTER site, Petersham, Massachusetts, United States -... | ecosystem: Environmental > Terrestrial > Soil > Temperate forest >...
CTTTCGCGCAAAACACCAAGGCCTGCGCGTAAATAACTAGACGACAAAAGCCTGCGCATTTCGTTGAAAACTCGCTCCGCCGACACGCCAGAAATTGCTGCATGCTGAGCTTGAATCGCGCGCAACGCGGCCGAGTCCAATGCAAAACCTAATTGCGCGACAAAGCGCGGAGCACGCAGCATACGTAAGCGATCTTCTTGAAAACGCTCTTCGGCCGAACCCACTGTGCGCAAAACGCCGGCCGCGAGATCTTCGAGCCCTCCCACAAAATCAAAAACTTCTTCTGGTCGAGGATCGTAGAATAACGCATTGACCGTGAAGTCGCGGCGCTTGGCGTCCTCTTCCATATCGGTGAATTCGACATGATCGGGATGACGGCCGTCTTGATAAGGGCCTTCGCGGCGAAAGGTAGTGACTTCAAAAGTATGACCGGATTCGATGACCACGATAGTGCCAAAAGCTTTGCCAACCGCAAGCGTGCTCGCGAAGCTTGATTCTACGAGATTTGGTGGCGCAGCGGTGGCTATATCGAGATCTTTGGGGCGCGAACCGAGCAGGCCATCCCGCACGCAGCCGCCGGCCATAACCGTCGGGTAGCCCTTTTCTTGCAAGCGAGCGATGATTTCCAGCGCCGTCGCGAAATGCGGATGCTTATGTAGCTGATCTAGGCGTTGGCTTTGACGGGCTCTCATAGAATGGATTATGCCTTCTCAGGTGGATTTTGTCGCCAAACTAACTCAGGTCAGCGCGCGCTTTTCATTTAGCCAAGTCGGCTGGACTCGGCTCGAGACTCCCCTTTCCTTGGCGCTGTATAAGGATTGGCTCGAAGCCGGCCATCATGGCGAAATGGAGTACCTGCAACGACACTTGCCGCTTAAAGAAAATCCCGCGCTCTGGTCGCCGCGGGCGCGATCGGCGATTGTGGTGGCGAAAAATTATTTTCCTCACCCGTACTCTACGATTGAGACCTTTCCTTTGCGGACGGCCCTCTATGCAGCGGGCGAAGATTATCATCAGCATTTTCGCAGGGAGCTTGAAGGGTTAGCCGCGGCCCTCAAAGCCGATTTTGTGAATGAAGAATTCTTATGTTTCACAGATTCGGCGCCGGTTTTAGAGCGTGACCTGGCCGCACGAGCTGGGCTGGGGTGGGTTGGCAAGAATTCCTGCTTGATTCACCCCAAAAAAGGCAGCCTATTTTTTATCGGCGAAATTCTGACTTCGCTCGATTTAGAAAATCGCGAGCCAATGACACCCGATTTTTGCGGAACTTGCGAGCGTTGCATTCAGGCCTGTCCAACAAAAGCTATCGAGTCGCCACGCGTGTTAAACGCCAACAAGTGCATCTCCTATTGGACTATCGAGGCCAAGGGAACTGCTCCTGAAAACCTTCGCAAGCAATTCGGCGATTGGTTTTTTGGTTGCGATATTTGCCAGACGGTTTGTCCGTGGAATGAAAAGGCCTTTGGCAAGACCGCTATGCAAAAACTCTCAGCACCTCAGTCGCATGTTCCGCTTGAGGAGCTACGCTCAATCTTAACGTCTTCAAACAAATCTCTAGGAAACCGATTCACAGCCCTCCCCTATTCCCGCGCGCGAGCCCAAGGTCTTAAGCGCAATGCACTTTATGTGATTGGCAATCTAAAAATTGTGCACTTGAAGCCCGAGGTTGAAGCTTTGCTTGAGCACGAAGTCCTGAGCGATTTGGCGCACTGGACCCTTAATCAGCTTGCCTGAGCCGCGCCCCTGTATGAGCATAAACCAAGATGAGTAAGTTTATCCCCATTCGCGTGGCGAATTTACGCGGCGATTTAAAAATCGCCTTCGATATCTTTGTTCTAGTTGCGGGAAAGCACATTCACTATTGTCGTAAAGGCGAGTCGTTCGAGGGCACGCGTCTCGAGCGTTTGAAAACCAAGAAACTTAAAAAAATGTATATTCCCGAGGGCGACGAGCCGGCCTATCAAGATTACCTCAATGCTAGTATCGACGAAGCTTACGCCAACACCGACAAACCCATCGAGGTTCGCGCCGAAGTTATTCAGGGCTTCCAGCAAGCCGCGGCGGAACAATACATGGAAGATCCCTCCGATAAGTATTCTTACGAATACACAAAAACCTCCGTGATGCGTTTCACGCAATTCTTGCAAAAGGAGCCAGCTGCGCTCCGAGCCCTTCTCGGATTAAAAAATACCGATTTCAGCGTCACCCATCATGGCGTTTCAGTCGCAACTTTAAGTGTGGGCATTGCGATGGAAGCCAAGATCAATGTCACCGATCCCCTACATCTTTTGGCCTTAGGCTGCTTGATCCACGATATCGATCATTTTTACACCGAGCTACCCCTCGATCAGCCGGTCGAGTCTTGGGATCCAGAGAAGCAAGCAAAGTACAAAGACCATCCACTAAATGGCGCCCATCGCTTGCAGACCGCAGATTTTGTCGATCAGCTCGTGCATAAGATTATCATTCAACACGAGGAGCATATCGACGGCAGCGGCTTTCCCCAGAAATTGTTGGAAAAAGATCTGCATCCACTGGCCCTAGTTGCCGGCGTAGCCAATGCATTTGACCGCATGATTTCCTATGACCAAATGAATCCAAAGGACGCGCTTAAAGCGATGTTAGTCGATAAAATGGGAATGTACCCTTTACCGCTCTTGCAGACGCTTCAGGATATTCTTAAGAGACAAAAGATCGTTTAACCGGCCTATTCGGCCTCAAAATGCTCTTTAGCTTTCAATAGGCGCGCCGCTAGAAGCGAAGACATGTCCCGTTTGACCAGCAAATCGTCAGCTAAATATCCTAGTAATCCAAAAGGCATTTGGTAATCCACTAAATCTGAAACCAGAGTTCCGTTCTCGCCATGCTCTTCGAAGCGCATGGTGTGCGTCCAGCCTGCGAATAGGCCTTCCACCTGACGATAGGTCATGCGCGAACCGCGCAGCCAATCCTCGATGCGCAAGCGCACCGACTGCGTAAGACCCATGCGAGTCATGTTGAAATGCAGTTCGCTTCCCCGTTTTATAGTGCCATCGAAAGGGAAGACTTCCACCTCGATGGTTGGCTTAAGCAAAAACGCCAAGTTTTCGGTATTGGTTAGATAGTCGAAAACATCGAAGCGGGTTCCCGGTACCAATTGTGAAATCTGTAAGTGAGCCATGAGGCATCCTACTGAAAACACCCGAGCCTGACAGGCTGAAACCCAGCGCGTCATTTGCTTGTTTGGTGGACTTGTGGCCTTCGATTGGTCATTTACTTAGCTCATGGCGGATTTTATACCGGCGGATCCTAAGCTGTTTTTTAGCAAAAATAACCCCCTGGATCCGCGTTTAGGCGACCTGGTCAAAACTGCAGTCGAGGGCGCCGACGTGGTCATTCTTGGTTATCCTGACGATGAGGGAATCCAGCTCAATGGCGGACGCGAAGGCGCAGCGCTTGGCCCAATTGAAATTCGCAATTGGCTTTACCGCACAACTCCGCATCCGCGGCGCGCTATGAAAGCTTTTGCCGATTTGGGCGATCTCGAAATTAACGGCAGCGTGCTGGAACGTCACGAAGTCGCCCGCGCTTTCGCTAAGAAACTCTTGGAACAAAATCTTCAGCTCCTCACTTTTGGTGGGGGAAATGACTACGCCTATTGCGATGGCCTGGCATTTTTAGAGGCTAATAAGGGGAAAAGACCGCTCATCATCAACATCGACGCCCACCTCGACGTGCGCGATATGAGCGCTGGACCCACCAGCGGCACGCCATTTTATCGCTTGCTTGAAAGCGGCAATGTTTTTGAGTTCGTAGAGATCGGCGTGCAAGGACAATGTAACTCAACCCACCACTGGGACTACGTCGAAAAAAAGGGCGGCAAAATTATTTCGTTTGAAGAAATTCAAGAAAGTGGCCGCTCGCTCACCGAATATGTGGTGCAGATGCTTGGTGAATCTTTGTTGCGCAAACGCCCGACGTTCTTGGCTTTGGATATCGACGTGATGGCCTTCCCTTTCGCCGTTGGCGCCAGTGCTTCGTGGCCGATCGGACTTTTGCCGCAAGATCTTATGGCCCTTTTGCAAGTGCTGATGAAGCGTCTGGATGTGCGCGTGTTTGGGATTTATGAAGTGTCGCCGCCCCTCGATATGGCATCGGGAACAGCCAAGCTAGCGGCACAATTTGCCCACGGATTCCTGCATCATGTTTGAAGAATTAGAATTCAAAAGCAGCTTAGGTAGCGACAATCACTCGGGAGTTCATCCCCAGATCATGCAGGCTTTGCAGGCGGCCAATCGCGGCTCGGCTCATGCTTATGGCATGGATGAAGTGAGTGCCCTCGCCGACAAAGAATTTAAGCGGGTGTTTGGACCTGAAGCCGAAGCTCAGTACGTGTTTACCGGAACCGCCGCGAACGTTTTGTCGATGAGCGGTTTTCTGAAAAGCTATGAAGCCGTGATTGCTAGCGATGTGGCTCACCTGCATCTCGATGAATGTGGCGCTCCTGAAAAATTTTTGGGTGGCAAAATTTGGGTCACAAAGAGTGAGGATGGACGAATTTTGCCCGAGCAAGTCACCGGCTTTCTCGAGCGTCAGGGAGATCAGCATTACGCTCAGCCACGCATCGTAAGCTTAACTCAGCCCACCGAACTCGGAGTTTGTTATTCGCTCAATGAGCTGCGCGCGTGGCGCAAATTCACTCGTGAAAAAAATCTTATGTTGCACTTAGATGGCGCGCGCCTAGCCAACGCGGCTGCGTTTTTGGGATGCAGTCTTCGCGAGTTAACGTCCGAAATTGGCGCCGACGTGGTTTCGTTTGGGGGAACTAAAAACGGCTTGCTTGGCGCTGAGGCGGTTTTGCTTTTTAGTCCGCAAGCCAAGGCCGGTTTTAAGTTCTATCGTAAGCAGGCCATGCAACTCTCAAGTAAAACTCGTTTTTTGGCGGCACAGTTTTACGCTTATTTAAAAGACGACCTCTATGCGCAGATCGCCCAGCATGTAACCAGTTCGGCGCGCCAATTAGCCGATGACCTAAAAGAATTCCCAGAAATTCGCCTGCCCTTCCCCGTGCAAAGCAATGGCCTTTTTGTGATGTTACCCAAGGCGTGGATTCATCCCTTGCGCGATCAGTTTTTCTTTTATGTTTGGGATGCGGAAATAAATCTATGCCGCTGGATGATTAGCTGGGACTGGTCCAATGAAACTCGACAACGGCTGCAGCAGACAATTCGTGAGGTGCAAAAATGTTTTCCGGTAAAATGAACTATCACGATTATTTGCAGATCGATAAACTGTTGAGCTGTCAAAAGCTTGAGAGCCAGGTTCAGGGCAAGCCCGCCCATGATGAAATGTTATTTATTGTGGTTCATCAGGTTTACGAGCTGTGGTTCAAGTTGATTCTTACCGAAATCGATTCGGTTTTAAAAATATTTGCCGGTGACCGCGTTGATGAAACGCTGATGGATTTAATCGTGTCGCGCCTGCAGCGCATTGTTTCCATCCAAAAGTTACTCGTCGATCAGGTCGATGTGATGGAAACCATGACTCCCCTCGACTTTTTGGAGTTTCGCGATCTGTTGATTCCCGCCAGCGGTTTTCAAAGTCTTCAGTTTCGCCAACTCGAAGCCAAGCTGGGTTTGAAACGCGATCAGCGCCTTAAATATAATCAGGCCGACTTCGACCAATCGCTGAAACCTGAACAACGCCCAGGTATGAAATCTACCGAGGGTGAGCCTTCGCTTTTTGATCGCGTCGAACAGTGGCTTGAGCGCACGCCGTTTTTAAAAATGCGCGGTTTTGACTTCTGGCAGGTTTATAAAAAAACGGTTGAAGATTCATTAACTAACGACTTGAAAATCATTGAGCAAAATCCGAGTTTGGGGCCTGAAGATCGTAAGCGGAACCAGACTTTACTCGAGGGTTCGTTAAAATCTTTCCGCTCACTTTTTGACGAAGGCAGTTACCAACAGTCACGGCAGGGCGGCGATTGGCGGCTTTCGTATAAAGCTATCCATGCCGCGCTCTTGATCCAACTGTATCGCGATCAACCCGCTCTGCAGTTGCCTTTCCGCCTACTCACGGCACTGATGGATTTAGATGAAGGCTTTACCACCTGGCGCTATCGCCACGCCTTGATGGCAAAGCGCATGCTGGGCTCTAAAGTCGGAACTGGCGGATCGAGCGGCTATCAATACCTGCGTGATGCCACTGACAAACATAAAATTTTTCAAGATTTGTTTCAGCTGACGACGTTCTTCGTGCCGCGCTCGAAAATTCCGGTGCTCCCGCAAGAGGTTCAGCGTGAATTGGGATTCTTCTACTCTAACTCTGCAGGAAAATAACTCGACGGCAACAGCACTGCCCGCACAGGTGACGCGTCAGCATCTTCAATCGGCAATGGCAAGGCAATCAGCGTATAAAGTCCTTCGGGAACATTTTTAAGATAAAGCCCCTCAAGCACAGCGAAATTTCGCTGGTAGAGCACCTGATGGGATTCGAGTTCTTTTGAGTCCTCTGGGTCAACCGACGGCGTATCAATTCCCACCAGCTTCACTTTTTGATCGGCCAGCCAGTTGAGCAATTCCGGCGACAGGGAATTGAAATCTGAATTCCACTGTTCAGGATTTTGAAAAGACTGGGTGTCGAAAAGAATGCGCGGACACGAGATCTCCACCCGCACATGTTTAGGCAAAACTCGCTCCTTAGGCTTAAGACCATTGATGCGTATCACCTGGGCATGCCCCAGATAGTAAGACAAAGGCCGCTTTTCGATCGTCTCGCCGCCCGCATGATAGTGACTTGGGGCGTCGGCATGAGCCCCGAGGTGAAGCGTCGTGAGCATACTCGAAAGCTCGAGGTGATTGCCTTGCTTGAAACTCATGGCCACTTTGCGTTCAAAGGGCTGGTCGCCCGGAAAAACTCCTAGTCTTGGCGAGATTTTAGGGGTGAGATCGTAAATCTTTGGTTTCATTTTCGACTCGCATCTTTTAAACTAGCGCATGCTTCAAAGCGTACGCGGCACACACGATTTATTGCCTGAACTTCAAGCCAAGCATAACACCATCATCGACACGGCTCGATCTATTTCTGAACGCTTTGGCTTTAATGAAATGTCGACGCCGATTTTCGAGTTCTCAGAGGTATTTAAACGCACACTTGGCGAAGCTTCTGACATTGTGAATAAGGAAATGTACACCTTCAAAGATCGCAACGAGGAAGAGTTGACCTTGCGACCAGAAGGTACGGCCGGAATCGCGCGCGCATTTATTTCTGAGGGTTTGAGTCAGAAGATTCCTTTAAAGATCTTTTATCAGGGCCCGATGTTTCGCTATGAGCGCCCGCAAAAAGGTCGACAACGGCAATTCCACCAATTCGGTGCCGAGCTCTTGGGAGTCGCTTCGCCTTACGCCGACGTCGAATGCCTGACCTTGGCTTATGAGATTCTAAAAGCGTTGAAAGTCACCGACAATTCGCGATTGGAGTTAAACTCAATTGGCGATAGCGAAAGCCGCACGCGTTACACCGATGCGCTGGTTAAATTTCTTCAGCAAAAATCTAGCGAGCTTTCGCAAGACAGTCAGAAGCGATTGACCGTCAATCCCCTGCGCATTTTGGATTCTAAAGACGAGCGCGACCAAGCATTACTAAAAAATGCGCCTTTGATTTCAGACTTTTACAATGAGACTTCAAAGTCGATGTTTGATGTGATTTGTACGAGTTTAAAAAATTTGGGTATTCCATTTGAGGTGAATCCATTGTTGGTGCGCGGCCTCGACTACTACTCGCATTGCGTTTTTGAATTCCGCACCACGGCTTTGGGCGCGCAAGACGCGATTTTGTCGGGCGGGCGCTACGATCAATTGATTGAAACCATGGGCGGCCCGTCTACTCCGGGAATCGGTTGGGCCGCGGGCATCGAACGCTTGGCCATGCTTTCGCCGGTTCAGCGTGCCGTCACCCGCCCCATTGCGGTCATCCCCGTGCACTCGACGGCCGAACAAGCTGCGCACGAATTGTGCTATCGACTGCGCAGCTCAGGCTTACCATGTGAAATTGCATTTAGCGGGAATTTGTCTAAGCGTATGAAACGCGCATCAAATCAAAACTGTCGTAAGGCTGTGGTGATCGGCCCCGACGAATTGGCGCGCGGCGAAGCTATGGTGAAGGATTTAGATTCTGGTGAGCAGAAGGTCGTCCGCGTTGCTGATTTAGAACGCGAACTCGTCTGAACCAAATATAGCGAAATGGCCATATCCGTCGGACCCTGAATTAGCGCCAGAGTTGATCCACCGGCGCTTACGCACGTTAGACAGAAAAAAGAACGCCGTACCTCTAATCACCCATATCCATAGCTTGGCAGCTTATAGTTTGCGGAGAGCCATCTGCATCTGGGGCGATGATTGTCCCACCATATGCGGCCGGATTGAAAAGCGAATCAGAGACCGCCGCCCGTCCAAACCAGTGGGCGGGGCCATATATTGCGACATTGTCGCCCGAGCTAACAGGAGCCCCCATTTGCTGTACAGCCCCGTACTGCCCCCATGAGAACCCGCAGGTATTGGTAACATAAACATCACGACGCTGATTGGTAAAAGCACCCCAGACGGTAACGTAGCAGTAAAAACCACGGCCCGAGGTGTATTTCGAGCCCGTCATCAGGCAAGTGTCGGCGAAAGATTGAAAAGCCAGCAGCGAAAGAGAAAGCAAAATAGCGTATTTCATAAGCATCTCCATATTGAGTCTCGCGAATATAACGCATGGCGATGTTCCGGTAAAGACAATCTTGAGGGTTTCGCGGAACGTCCTCACGAGTGACAATTTTGGTCTTCTTTTTTGATTCAACTAGGTTATTGACGAAGCAGGCACTGGCACTGCCCTTGCTCATTGCGGATCAAACCTTCAAGGAGTCCCGATATGCGCACTATCGCGTGCATGCTTTTGCTTGTTGCCTCCACCTGCGCCATGGCGCTGCCGGCATTGCCGAATAGAGCCGAGATTCGCGTGGCCGCCGATTTTTGTGAAAAGGGCCCCAACTGGTGCCTCTCGATTTCGGTGAATTCGGCTAAGCTTCCCCAAACGAAACTTGAGAAAAACGTTTTGGTAACCTACCAGAACAACCCTATCTATTTGCTCTCTTACAAAAGTGATGGACCAACTGGTTTGCAGCAGTGGGTGAATCCCTGTGCGGAAGGTCCGTTAAGTTTGGCTGAAAGGACTGACTCCATTGCCTGCAGCGCAATTGCCGACTCTGATGTGCAAAAGGTCGATCTAGCGCAAGAGCTAGAAGCGTTACGCAGCCAAAATCCTGCGGAGTATGCAAAAATCAACGTTAAGCCAACTCACATTCCAACTCCTCAATTTGTGAAAAATATTGAGACCTTCTTTGTGCAAATAGAAGGCGTGGCAGGACTCGTATTCCGCGCGGCCGTAGGCGACCCCGGAATTGCCTGCCCCTAGTTAACGCACGTTAGACAGAAAAAGCGTTCCTTTTCCCATTCCGGAAAAGGAACGCCGTACTTACGTAATAATCGGCAGCGTAACGCTCATGTCGTTCAGCTGATAGTCGTAGAGAAAAGCCTGAGTATTGGTGTTTCCAATATACATTGACTGCTGATACGGGTGCCCATAGCCGGGCACCGTTCCCCGCGAGGTGATTGGGATGCGGCCTGTGCAACCGCTAAACAAACTCTGGCTAAGCTCGTAAGTGGTCGGCGGCACTCCCATCGCTTGTAAAGCGGTGGCCAAGAAGCGATTGTAGGGAACGCCGACATGACCTTGGATCGAACTCCACTGCCCGATGGGCGCATTGGCGTTGCGTAGGTCGACGTAGTTACCGGTTTTGAAGAAGCCGCCGGCTCCCCCAGCCATAATCATCGGCAAGCCATTGCCCATATGCGTGTTAAAACCGCATTCGTGAGTCCAGAACATCATGGCCTGATCGAGTAAGGTGCCACCCTGAGGCGCACTGACCGCATCGAGCTGTTGCATGAGATCGTAGAAGCCATATTGGAAATAGTAGCGATGACCCTTCACCATAAAAGGCTGGCGATCGGCCCAGTTGTGCTCGTGGAACAGCGCTTGATGCGAGTCAGGTCCCGTGACTCCGTCAGTGAACGTCTGCCCCGGAGAGCCACTTGGCACAAACACGTCGAACAAACTCGGCATTCCGACAATAAAGCTCTGTGTGAGTCCGCAGTTAAAGGCCGCCGTTATCAATTGATTGTACAAATGAAAGGTCGCCGCCGATGTCGCATCGCCAGATGCTGAAAAAACACTGCTCGTGTCCGTCGGAGAAATAGAAGGAATGGCGCACGCACCTGACGGAGTCATGCCGCCAATAATGCTCATCAGATTCGCCATGAACTCTTCTAAACGACTGCGATCGGCCTGACCAATGCGACGACCGGGACCATAAGCGCCCTTGGCAACTCGCGTGTAATCGTCATGAACTTTGTTAAGGATAAATCCCTTTTTAGCCGCCACAACCGGATTTTGATTTGCAACCAGATTTCCAAAAAGCAATGAAAAGAGCTGGCCCACATTATTGGGCGTGAACGAGTTATCCACCACCCCACTCGAACTCGGATATTTCGATAGCAGAGCTCCGTAGTCTTCGGCAGAAAGATAATACGTGTTAAGCATAACCGACGGCGCGACCGGATTTGCCGTGCCGTAGAATCCAGGATACTTAGCACAGACCGCATCGATGGAAGGAACCCAAACGTTGGTAAAGCTGTTGGCCGTCGGCGAAGTGGGGTTATTGCCCGCATAATTACAAAAATTTCCGAGCGCACCCCAGGTGTGGCCGCTGTAGTACATGTAGTCCAAACCGGCCACTAAATTCATTTTATTTAAAAGCGCATCGCTGACAAAACTACCGACGATCGGCGTGACTCGCGCCGCTCCGGCGTCGAAATCATTCCCCTGCGGATCAATGGCGTAAGAATTTGTCAAAGGCGCACCGTCGCCCTGGGGACGGATGGTTCCATCCAATACCGTGCCAAGATAAGGTAAATTCGCAGCGCGGGTGGATTTTAAATTCACCAACTTACCCGACAAAATATTGTGCGACTGGGCCGCATAAAGCGTCGATGTCTGCAATTGCGAGGCGATGGCGGGATTGGTGGCCACTGGACTCATATTCTGAATGTGGATGCCGCCGTGACCCGACCAGAATGCCACCATAAACTTCGGGCTCGGCAGAGTGGCCGCTTCGGCCTTGGACATCAAGGAGGGCAAGAATGGAAGTGCGAGCGTCGCTCCCCCCGCCCCTTGCAAAAAATGTCTGCGACTCATGCGATTATAAAGCATTTCTAGGGCCTCACGTAACGGATTTTAAAGCTCGAGTCGGTGGCCAACGCCTTCACCATATTTTGAATCGAGCCACTGTTAGGATCGTTAATCACTGCGCCGAGCATTTTATTCAGCTTACAACCATCGACGACTGGATCTTCATAGCGCGCTTCCGCGTAGCGGAAGAAGTGCTTCACGAAACAGCTATTGAACTCGCGACTATTACCGATCTCTTGGCTAAAGGTTATAGGATCGCTCACGTCCGTCTGATTGCCATCGTCAGCCAACGGTTGAGATTCGGCATTGACGGGAACGGTGGTGTTAATCGTGCCGTCGGTATTAAAAATCGGTTCCGTCAAACGATAGCGCCCGAAGGCATCGTAATTTTCAAGCGCAAATCCCAATGGATTGATATGTGGTTGATGACACTGAATACACGCCGAACCCGGCACTTCGGTGTTTGCCACCACGATATTGCGCACAGTCGGAGGCCCCTGCATGGTCACATTCGGGGAAAGCACAAAGGCGGCAGGCGGCACTAAGTTTTGACACATATAATCTTTGCGAATACGCGCGCCGCGAATAATCAAATTGTTATCGCGTGCTCCAGAGAACGCGTAACCCGCTCGAGTAAACAAACCGGCGCGCGGTTGATCAGGGGGAAACTGCACCAAGGTTGTCGCATCATAACTGCCATCGGTATTCTTTCCAGGCCAAGCCGTCACACCATAAAGCGCCGTTAGATCCGCGGTTTTGGCGAAAGAAATATTGCCGGTGACTAGGTCTGCAGGCCGGCCATTGACGCCAAAGGTGTAGTACTCCGTCAAATCTACCATCTCTTGAATCGCGTTGATGCGCAGCTGATTGAGATCAGTCGAAGCCGGGGAATTGCTTGAAGCCACGAGTTGAGGAACGGCGTTGGGGCGGATCCACTGTGTGTAAAAATTGATAAAGCGCGAACGCGCGGGAGCAGACGTGAACAAGCGATCAGCTTGCTCAGGCAAAGTGTTGCCTGAGCCGGTAAACCCAGATTGGGCTGCGGCAATCAAGGTATCGTCTGGAGGATTGTCGGTATAATAATAAGAGAATTTGGCCGCCGTCTCATAATTGGTCAAAGTGATTTGACCGCCACTCGCCGTCCCCTTCCACGGCGCCAAGAAGACTGAATCGGGCGCGAGCAGCATAACGGTGATCAATGAATCGAAGCCACCATTAGTGGCATCATTGTAAACGCCTTCATAAAACGCCAGATCATTCCCGGCCGCCGGATTACTCGAGGTGGCATCGATTGAATAATTCGCGGTTTCCACCGGGCGCTTCAAAACTCGCAAACCAAAACCCTTGATGAACGCATCGACGCAAGCCATAGGTACGCCAGTGTTAGATATTGACGACGGACAACTCGAGCTATTCGCATAGTACTTCACAAAATTCGTGAGCCTTGGCTGATAGGCGATAATAACACTCGCAGCTTGATAGGCGTAATTCATCTGCGCTTGTAGGAGCGGCTGACTTAGTCGCTGATCTTGAGTATCATAGACCATCGAATCGCCTTTGGCGTAACTTCCCTCTGAGGGAAACGACTGCACGATCAGCCCGGTGGCTCCGCTAATTAAAAAATTATTCCAGCCATTGTCGGTGCTAAGGATAGCAGGAGAAACCAGGGCATTAATCGTATTACGGAATTGCGCTCCGGTCAGACGCTTAACACTGTCTTCAGCCTGCGGCTGATTGGGGTCGCAGCTGAAACTGAGGTCCGCCGAGGTCATCAGCACGTCGTATTGCGTGGGTTTAAATTTTGCCGAACAATTATTGAAGCCCGCCATACCCAAACTTAGTAGGAGCAGACTGAGGATCAGATTTCGGTTACGACGGACTTTTAGCACAAACATGCCTTCATTTTACGTGACGCGGTATCGGTTCTTCGAAAACAATTTGTTGCTTGGTTTTCTGTGAGACACCTCGTCTAGTTCTTCGGCATATTTCACGAATCCACCAAGCGACCTTCGACAGTTTTTTTGAAATTTCAAAGCCTAGGTCCTAATTTGAGACATAGCCCTCTAGGCGATGGTGAGAACTCAGCTTTTTGGGCAAACTAAAGGAGCATGCGCCGCTATCTTTTTCCATTTTTAGCCTTCGTCGTGCTGAACAGTCTTATGTTCGGCTTTAACAACTGTTCGCCCTTACACGATCCAAACATGTCGAACCTCTCTTCGTCATCAATAGACACCAGCAGCCCAGCCGCACTGCAGGCTCAGGCGGTGCTTACCGCCAACTGTGCGAGCTGCCACGGAGGACCTTCGGGACAAGGCGGAGTTTCTAATATTACAAACTTAGCGGACCTCGTTTCTGAGGGTTTAATTGTTCCGCAAAATCCCGATGGCTCATTGCTAATTCAACAGGTGAAGGCGCACAACATGCCGCCAACCGGGCCATTGTCAGACACCGATATCGCGTCACTTGTGGCGTGGGTCACTAATCCCGACGGTGGCAGTGCCACGCCTGTTGAGCCTCCACCAGCCACAGCTCCTACTTACGCAAAGATCTTCACCAACATTTTAACTCCGCATTGTTTGAGCTGCCATGGCGCAACTTCTCCCAATGACGGTCGCCCTCACTTTGACACTTATACCGGGACTATGGCGGTTGTAACCGCAAGCGATTTGACCGATAGCCTGCTCTATACCCAAACCGCCAGTGGTGCTATGCCACAGGGTGGGCCGGTGTTGGGCACCTCGGATCTCGAGGCGATTTCACAATGGATTATGAATGGTGCGCAGAATGACTAATCGCACTTACATTCTCCGCAAGAACGCTACCATCATCCTGGGCCTAACCATGCTGCTCTTTGGATTTCAAAATTGCAGTCCCTACAAGTCTTTGAGTGCAAAGCTTGATGCGTCTTCTAGCGTCACCTCGCCGCACTTTACGCCGCCCGTACAAGTGTTTATGGCCAATGGTCACGTGGCTCGCACCGTGATGTCATGTGACGATGGCTTGACCTGGATCAATGACCGCTCCGACAACGACGCCACTCGCTGTTGGGTGACCGGCGATCCGAATTATTTGGAGTGTGACCACACCCCGACTTCAGGCCACGGCGTTGATGCTGGCTACGGTTATTTCTACGCAAATTTCGGCTGGGGCTACAATGGCAGCATTCGCCGCACGCGCGACGGCCTCAATTGGACCACCTTGCGTACCGATGGTTGGGGCGGCGGTGTCGCGACTTGGAATGGCGTTGTCACTTTGCTTTGGGGTTTATGGACGACGTCGAGCGATTTCGGCACCACCTGGGCTAATGTTGCCAGCTCGCCAACCGCGATTGTTTACGATCATCCCGATTTGGTACGCGCCAACAATCTGCTGTTCTCGACTTCAAGAGCCAGTGGTGTTGCGATCAGCCGCGACGGCGGGTTGACTTGGGAAATCCCCGCCTCGCTCCCTAGCAAAGCCGGAGGACTCTACGCCATGGGCAATGGTCTGATCGTATCCGCTGGCTACGATCCACAGACTAGCGGCATGCCCTATTTAGGGTACACCGGTGTTTCAAGTGACAATGGTCTGACTTGGACTTTTCAACAAATGTACTCAGGCAGTGGGCAAACTTGGGATGGCCTGGCCTTTAACGGTACGAATTTCATCGCATGGTCCAATATGCAAGCTTATCAAAGTTCAGATGGCGTAACTTGGACCGCAACTCCAGTCGTGAGCAATCCGCGACTTTCAGCGCCGATAGCGTTCAACCCGACCACTGGCACTTACGTTGCTATTTCCCAAGGTTGGGGAGGCTATTACGCGGCCCAAAAAGCTTTGCGCAGCAAGGACGGGATCAATTGGACCGTCTTAGATAGCAGCCATTTCACCGGTGGGCATCCCTTGAGTATGATTACGCTCGGGTATATGGATGCGACTGAGGCCTGCCCCGCGACCCACTAATGATTCCAAGCCCCTTCAGACGCTGGCAAGCAGGCCGCTGCTGACGTTACATCAGTTTTCTTATCATAAGCCCAAGCCACCATTTTGGCGTCTTTGCCTTGATTAAGAACGTCGCCCACGGTCACTGGACCTTGATCGAAGGCCATTTTCCAACCATGGAATAAAAACGCGTGATCGCGCGACTCAGCCTTCGAATCCTTTACCGGCGCTGAAAGCAATGGCTGGGTCAAATTGAAATCCGAGAGTGACAGCCAGCCGTGAGCGAAAGCATTGATCATGAAATTCTCTAAGCTCGCGCCCGGGCGTACAAAACCGCACATAAACTCGTTGATCGCGCCGCTGTCGACCGTGGCCTTAGGCGCTTCGTTCACTAAGACTTTGCTGGACTGAGAGGTGTCCACTTGCTTGGTCATCGCCGTGCTATTGCAAGCTTCGATCTTCTCTTCAAACTCGTCTGAGCGCTTTTGCAAAATAATTTTGTAACCCTGAAAACGCTGCAAGCGATCGCGCAAATACTCTTGGCTGACGCCAACTAGATCTTTATTTTCATCGAGTCCAATTTTTAAATCTTCCTCTTTGTCGGTCACGCGATCGAGAGGTTCAGTCCAGGTCAATGTACCAGAACCGCCGTACTGTTTTGAGGCGAGCTTGCGCATGCAACTCTTCAATTCGCCGTAAAGACCTAGACTTCCCAATTTTCTGGTGCCGTAAACCTTATCTTCGAGCGAATAAACTTGATTTTGTAAGTCGCGTAGCTTTTCAGCTATCTCAGCTTTATCGAGCACGACCATCTCGCCATTTTTTAACCCGACCTTTTGCGTACCGGTAATGGTCGAGGGCTTGTCTAATTGTGTTTCAATTTTTTCAGCTTTATTGGGATTAGATGAACATCCAGCAAGTGCTAAAGCCGCCAACCATAAAATTTTATGTTTCATTGATTAATCTCCAAAACTTTACCTCTCGAGCATTGAGAAATTAAGACAACCAGTCAAAATATTTTGACTTTACTATTTGACGCGAAGCGCTTCAAATCGGGGCACGAATTTTTTTAAACAAAACAGATTCTTAGCTTCAAGGGAATCTTAGCCCCTGTCTCAACTGTGGAAACTAGACCGCTAAATTCCTGAAACGACTTAAGACCCCTTAAGAACAGGCCGAATAGCATATGTGAGAACTTTGTGGCCGAAAGGGAATCTATTATGAGTCAGCACCGAAAACTCAAAATACTGGCGAGCAGTTTTGCGATTGCCTACGTCTCAACGGCAACCGCACAACAGTATTACCCCGATGCTTCGCTAACCCAAATTTACACTCAGGAACAGATCGAACAGAAGAAGGCAGACGAACTACAAAACAAAGCCCTTGAACAGCGTGACCTTTATGAAAAACGCAAACGCGAAGTTGAACAAGAGATCGCGTCTCACCGCTTCAACATCGAAGGACTTAAAATTCAGCAAGACAAAGCGCAAAGCGAACTCGATCTCTTAGCGGTTGATCTACAACACGTGAACGGCGACCTCGCTTCTTATCAAGCTGAACATCAACAACTCGACGAATCCAGCAAAGCCACCATGGCTTATTTGGAACAACAACGTAAAGAATTCTCTGACAAACAAAGAGCTTTAGAGGCTGAACTCAAGTCTCTGGCTGAAGCACGCAAACGCGCTGAACACGACATATATGGTATGGCCATGGACATCGAGCACTTTAAGGCCGATATCGCTAAATTGGACACCAAAGTTCAAGAGGCTGAAGCCACGCGCGCCTCGATGGACGCTGATGAGATGAAAGTCCGCAGCGAATGGATGCAAACCAAACTCGCGGTCGCTGAGCACATGAAACAACGCGATGTCGCTCTTGAGCAACTTTCTGAAACCAAAAAACGTTATGACCAAGCTGCTAAAGAGCTAGGCGTAGCGCACGCTGATCTCGTTAAGGCCGAAAAAATTCGCAACGACACCTCGAAGAAGGTGCAGGCTGACGTTGAAAAATATGAGCACGAGATCATGCAAGCTAACAAGACCCGCATTACTAATGAAGCCGAGCGCATTCGTCTCGAGAGCGAAGTGGCCAAGATTCAAGAGTACGCCACCCGCATGAAAGACAATCGCGATCAAACGCTTGACCAACAGAACACATCCGAGGGTCTGGTACTCAAGTCAACTTTGGCTCTTGAAACCGCACGCACAGCTCTGACCCGCTCAGTCGCCGATTCCGATCAAAAGAGTTATAGAGCCGAGCGCGAACAGCATCGCACGCGCGGATTGGCAGCTGCCGAAGAAGCCTCACAGCTGATCCAAGGTGGCCGCGTATGGGTCACCACTGAAAATTGCAAAGCCTACTCTGCCCCCAATACCAAACACGCTGCTGGCTACTTTGATACAGGCAAGAAATTGCTTGGTAAAGACCATGGCAATCGTTGGGTTGAAATTATGAATGGATCAGGCGCTTCGGTTTATGTGGAAAGCCGTTGCGGACGTTACGATAACTAAACTTGGACAAAGAGATGAAGGCTATGAACTTTAAATCCTTAATGAACCCTGCCCGCGCGACGGTCTTCGTTGCCTCGCTGGCGTTCATTATGTCATGTACCAAGGGCGGAGGCATCAGTGGCAACAGTGCGGCCTCAAGCATCACTGGATCCCTTGGTCTAACTGCCGTCTATCCGACTTCCGCAGGACCAACGTGGACACCCATCACGGCCAGCAATCGTTTCTATATTAAGGGACTTGATCTCACCGTCACTGGAACTTGCACGCGCGGAATTGTAACGATTCAAGCCAACGAAGGTGGATCGAACTACAGTGAAACCGCAAGCTGCGGCGTCGATGGTACGTTTACTTTTAGCAAGACCTACACTGCTGGTTCGGGAGAAGGCGATAAGACGCTTCACTTTTTAGCGGTAGACAGCAGCGGCCTTACCATCTCTGGCGCGACTTTGACTCAAGATGTTCGCATAGACAACACGCCTCCCGCGGTTCCTGTGGTCACAAGCCCGGCCAGCACTCCTTATCTTTATGCAGGTGCGGTTGCGAGTTACGATATCACCGGAACGGTTGTAGTTCCTGATTGCGATCACCTTACCGGTCCTGGTGGCGTCACTATCACTCCTGACGCAACAACGGGCGCTTGGTCATACACCGCCACTCTGGTTTCAGGAGCGTCCTTAAACTTTACCTTTTACTCGTGGGATTTGGCTGGCAATCAATCGGCCGGCACCACACAAAATATTCAATGGTCGCCGACCGTCGTGCTTTACGCTGCCGGCGTTTATTCGGGTGGTCCAGTGACCGATGGGTCGACTGGCTTTAGCATGGAGGCGTCTCACGACACCATGCCGGGAACGCAAACCGATGCGTTCACTTCATTTTCGCTCTTAAGTGGATTTAATTACATCACCAATACTTTAAGGGGCCTCTAGTATGAAAACACTAAACCTATTAACCATGATGGTTTTGTTTATGGTTGGGATGACCCAAGCTGCGGCAACCCCCACCATCGACACGCTGAACGTGCAGGGCTACATGAAAAAAGCCAACGGCCAGCAAGTTCCCGATGCCACCTATAATATGGCACTCGGTGTGTTCCAGAACGGAACAGCGGTGTGGGCGAAGCAGTTTTCGGTGACAACCTCAAACGGTTTATTCCAAGTTGCACTAAGCGGAACCGGAACAGCCCTTGGCTCACTGCCCGGTTCCACGGGAATGAACGCTGACTACCACCTTGTTACGCTTAGCCCCGCCTTACTCTCGGGCTCCGCCAGCGGTGAAGTTTCGGTACGCGTTTACCTGATCACTACGATCGACTCTGTGAACCCGCAATTCGACATTTCGCTTGGCGCTGTGCCAACCGCAATGGTTGCCGCTCTCGCACAAGGTGTTGAAGCCGGATCTGTAGGTCTTGCGGGACTTGCAGCTGCCGCAAAGGCAACAGCCGGTGGAGCAGGAAATGCCGGAAGGATTCCCCTTTTGGACGCTTCCACAGGACTTCTCGAAACCACTATGATCCCCCCTCTCGACGCCTCGGCGATCACCACCGGTGACGTAGCTGTTGGCAATGGTGGTACGGGTTCATCAACGGGTTCTATCACGGGTACAGGTTCTGTCACTTATCAATCGGCTTCGGGCAGTACTACTACTGTTGGTAACAATGCCACTACTTCTGCGGTGGTCATTCAATCTGGTACGGGCGGTATTTCTGAGAGTGTAACCGGTACTACTGGTAACATTTCTTTCACAGCTGGTTCGACTAGCGGTGGTTTGACTTTAACTCCCGGTACCACTTCTGGAACCGTAACTGTCGGTAGCGGCAGTTCGAGTGGCGCGTCGACTTTCGGTAACGCCGGTGGCGCAGCTTCGACCACCATTCAATCAGGCACGGGCCACATTTTGTTGACTCCTTCGGGAGCTGGCGTGGTGCGCGTGACCAACGGCAATGGTATTAACGTGGTCAATGGAACTGGCAGCATTACCCTTAATGCTCCTTTGAATCCGACGTCGTATACCCTGCAATTTCCTGGCACTGCTGGAACAAATAAATTTGCGTTAACTACTAACGGCTCCGGCACGACATCGTGGAGCCAGATTGATCTTACCGCGGCTGTGACCGGCGCATTGCCGATCGCTAACGGCGGTACCAACAATGGCTCACTTGCTGTAACTGCAGGCGGAGTTCTTTACACTGATGGATCTGCGGTCCAGAACGTAGGCGCAGGTACCTCGGGTCAAATTTTGACTTCGGCAGGAGCTGGAGCTCCGACGTGGGCGACAGTTAACCTCGGGAGCCTTGGCGCCGCTGCAAGTGGTGCTAATACTGATATTACGGGATTGAATCCAACCGGCGTTCTCTCCGTCGGTGGCGCAGCTACGACTTCGGTTCAAGTTCAACCGACTGGCACCAATGCCAGCGTGTTGATCAACCCCACCGGCTCTGGCGTTCTTACTGTTGGCAGTAACGGAACTGGTAATGCGACTTTTGGTAATACAGGCGCAGCCGCAGCGACCACAATCCAATCTGGTGCGGGCGGCGATATCGTCCTGACCGCTGGTGCTGGCAACTTTGTGAAATTAACCAACGCCGATGGTTTGAAATTGGTCAACGGAACAGGTAACATCGCAATCTCCGCTCCGCTCAATCCGACATCATGGAGCATGGTGCTTCCCTCTAATGCTGGCTCAGGCAATCAAGTGCTAATGACTGACGGCTTCGGCACGACATCGTGGACTTCCGTGTCTTTAGCAGGTTCGGGCG
>Ga0207055_1100_pt1 | contig 19685 bp, 21 predicted proteins | sample Alteio_BWMinCont_57_FD_153293 | JGI IMG/M metagenome (GOLD analysis project Ga0207055, IMG submission 153293) | Enriched cells from forest soil in Barre Woods Harvard Forest LTER site, Petersham, Massachusetts, United States -... | ecosystem: Environmental > Terrestrial > Soil > Temperate forest >...
TGATTTCCGAGTTCGATGATGAAGAGGCGTTGCCGGTGATACGCCCCTGCTTGATCAGGTTTTCGAAGGCGTCGAGTGGCATCTCCGTGAACGCATCGGTTTCTCCAGCAAGACTGATTCGCGTTTCACCTGTGTTCACGACCGTCCAGGTTCTGCCATCCCACGACAGCGAGCTGCCAACTGCGAGGTCGACCCACCCACAGAGCGTCTGCTGCCGTGCCCCTTCGATACGCTGAAAGGCTGTGCTCCGTTCTCGGCTCGAGAAAACATGGACCTTGTCGGGCTCGGCCAACGCGTCGGCGTAAAGATCTACATAAACCGCGCCTGCGGCGATTAACCGGAGAACATCGTCGCGGGTCGCATCAGCAGAAGTCCTTTGAAACAGATCACTCAAGCAAAGGCCTGGATCGGCGGAAACTTCAGCCAGAACGAGATCTCGGACACACGCCGAGGGGACGGCAAAGTCGAGACGGAAATAATCTTCCAGGAACAGAGTGTTCCGCTGATAGACCCAATTGATTTCCGCTGAAGATCGGACGCGGTAGCGGAGGCGGAACTGTGCGGCGTAAGCCTCTCCAGGAGGACATCGCCATGCTCCATCAGCACCACGACAATACCGGTTGGGATTTTTCTCTCCGAGCTTACCGAGGTCCTCTTCGGTCTTGCATTCCTCCCAGCTGCCTGTATTCCTGCGGATGACGAAATAGTCCGGCGTATGCCTCACTTTCAGACGCCTGCCGTTGGCGCTTCGGTATTCCAATGGGATAGCGGGCGGCTGATCGTAATACTCGAGCACGTCCGGGTCATGCTCCATCTCATGGACAAAGGCAAGTTCGACGCGATGGCTTTCGAACTGAATCGTCACCCCCATTTTCTTGCTCGGATACCGGCCACACACATTGGACCGGCCTCCTCCTACTCGACGTGAAGGGGGCGATGAGCGGATTCGAGTAATCAGGGCGCGCGTGTCTTCTGAGAGTCCTCGGGACCACAGCGACATATCCTCCGGGCTGAGCATGTATCGCCTCCCAGAACCCGATGCTTCAAGCGCTGCTGGGTCGTTGCGGCTACGCCTTCGCGCCCTTCTTCACACGCCTTTCCAGCTTGCGTGCCTTCAGGTAGCGAATGCCCGCCTCCTTGATGAGATCCTCCAGCAACCGGCCATTCTCAAGGGCCTTTTGAGCCTCCGGGGCCAGATCGTCGGGCACGTAGATCGAGAATCTCTTGTTTCCTCGGTATCCCGACAGGGCATAACTGCTGTGCCCTTTGCCAGAGGCGCAGGCCGAACAGTTCTTTCGAATGCAAGGGCTTTTTCGCAACGAGATGGAACCCAACGCGAGCGGCCACCGCTTCGTCAAGCTGTCGAGAAACCATCGCTTGACTGCCTCAGGAGTTTGTCTCTTATTCGTACGCACAGGTGTTATATAACACCTATACGACGGCATCTGTCAACAACTTTTTTCATTCAAGTCCCGGCGCCTCTTTAGCGAGTGATCTGCTGGCCCCGAATCTATAGCGGTAGGTGGGCAGACCGGAGAAGAGGCCGCCAATATATCTCGATCACCACACGACACTGGGACTCCCGTACTCGCGGCAACTTTATGGTTAAAAACCGCACTCTCGGCAAGGTTATGGTTTAAATAGGTGCCGCTCGCGGCAGGTAAGGGCTGCTGAAACAAAAGACTTAGTTGAGCTTCGGCGGCAACATTATGGTTTAAACCCGGCAACTTTATGCTTTAAGTGACATGCCCAAAAACTTTGTCGTGTATGAGGGTTTATGGAGGTTTTGCGTTATGGGAAGGGGAGATGGGAGACCTGAGATACCGGGTCGGGGCCAAGATTCACTGAGTACTCCTGCATCGTTCAGGGAGGCCGAAATACGGATAAATTGCCCGAAGAAGCCCAACCGGCAGGGCGAGAAGCACGGTTTAGAATTAGGGTCGTCAGTGCGTCTAATTTCATCTGCGCATTAACAGCCTACCGCCTCGCCACTATCACCGCTGGAAGCATAGTTTACGCCGCGCACATTCACGAATTCCGTGACAGCCGCAACAATCACCCGCGTAATGGACTCGCATAATCCAAGAACGCCCATTGGACATTCGATCGAAGGCTATGGACGATTGTGGAGGATTACCGAATTATCGTTGCCGATTGCACATTATGGCTATGAAAAGGCATCAAACATAGAAAGCAGGTCTACGGCACCTGCCAGTTGACGGTATCAATCAGACGTGGTACACAAGTGTTGACCTACATCGTAGGGGGAGGACGATGGACATGAAAAGTTGTCGCCTGTGTTCTGACCAGGTCACATACGGCAGAACCGAGGTGTGGAATGAACCACTATTCGAATCTCTAAACTTTGTCGTGCTGCCGTCCCTGGGAGCCCTCGTTGAAGGCTGGCTGCTTCTTGTCCCGAAACAGCACTTCATCTGTATCGGCGCGCTGCCTGACCCGATGGTGACCGAGATGCAGGAAATGAAACACATCATTTGTTTAAATTTGCAGAAAAGTTACGGGCAGGTGTGCGCATTCGAACACGGCCCGAGCAAAGCAAATTGCAGTGTTGGATGCGGTGTAGATCATGCACACTTACACTTTGTGCCCGTGGCGTTCGACCTGTCTTCCGCGGCCACTCCATACTTGCCAGAAAAAATATCCTGGTCCGATGCCGGGCCGGAGGAATGTCGTGCTGCATTCAATCGGGGTGAGGATTATTTATATCTCGAACAGCCGATCGGCGCCGGTCGCATCGCCACTGGCCAAAATTTCGGAAGTCAGGTATTCCGGCGCGCGATCGCAGCGCAGGTCGGGGCTGTCAACCAGTTCAATTGGCGAGAATATCCACAGCTACAAAATGTGTCGGCTACAATAGAGGAAATGCAGGCTTGGGACAGAACGAAGCTTGCATATGAGAGCCGACCCGAAGTCGCAGCGTGAATAAGCCTTCGGGAATTCCTGATTTCGCTCCGGCAGATCCCACCGATGGTCGTGAACTCCTAGACTGGCGCTCAAAATATACCGAACCTGGAGCCCAGCGGGCCATCAGGTTCGAGGCCTGCTATTTGGCAGTCCTCTTATTTGGCGTTCCCATCACTATTGTGATTCTCTGGCTTGGCCAATCCAAGCATTGGTTGGGCCTTTCGGATGAGCAATATAAACCTTTCCTGAGGTATGGCTTAGCATGGGTCGGTGGTGTTTTGGGCGGCACGCTCTTTGACGTGAAGTGGTTGTATCATTCGGTTGCGCGACAACTCTGGCATCTTGACCGCCGCCTCTGGCGACTGTTCACCCCACATATTTCCGGTGGTCTGGCGTTTGTTGTTGTCGCTCTCATCTCATCGGGTGTGATGCGAGTCTTCGATCGCCAAGCAGTCGAATCGCCTTCTCTGGTGGTTGGCATATCGTTCATGGTTGGATACTTTTCTGATAGCGCGATTGCGAAGCTTAGCGAAGTCTCGGATACCCTTTTTGGCGCGAGCCGGGCAAAAGAGAAACACAAGGACGGGCCCAGACCAGACGGCGGCGGAACAGGGAAAGAAGGCTCTGGCGCATGACGCTCGGCTAACTCTCCTAGATGCCTCACAGGTCTAGCCGTCGTTCCCTCTGCTTGGTCTTGACTCGACGGACACGGCCCCCAGCTTCTAATGAACCAGTACCATTCCCATCTGATATATAATTTTACCTGATATGAGAGACGCCTCGCCTCTTCGGTATCCTGGCGGAAAATGGAGAGTGGCAGCTTTTTTTGAGCGTGTCATACAACTAAACCGGTTGGGTGGCTCCCTTTATGTAGAGCCGTACGCAGGCGGTTCTAGCCTCGCGTTAAGCCTGCTCTTCACGGAGCAGGTATCAGAAATCCACCTTAACGATTTAGATCCCGCCATCCATGCCGTTTGGCACTCTGTACTGACACACCATAAGGAATTCGTTCGGCTTGTCATGGAGACTCCGGTGACCCCTGATGAGTGGCTAAGGCAGAAGGATATCTATTCCAAGGGATTAACTGTGGGCAAGTTTGCATTAGGCTTTGCAACATTCTTTCTGAACCGAACAAACCATTCTGGCATATTGAACGGAGGGATGATCGGCGGAAGGAAGCAGAGCGGACTTTGGAAACTAGATGCGCGGTTTAATCGCTTAGAGCTTGGACTCCGCATAAAACGGATCGCGACTTTCAAGTCGCGTATTCATCTTTCTTGCGAGGACGCTATTCAGTTTTTACGTGGGCACAAGTTTCCAATGAAAAGCCTAATCTACCTCGATCCGCCTTATTATCGGGCCGGTAGACGCTTGTATCTCAACGCTTACCAGCCCGATGATCATTCGACTGTAAGCGAATGTACTCAAAAGTTGCGATCTCCTTGGATCGTCTCTTATGATAACGTCCCCCAGATCCGAAAACTGTACAAGAGTGTCAGGTCTCGGCGGCTTCGATTGCTTCACACAGCGAGGTCTGCACGGACCGGTGATGAGCTTCTTTTTTTTGCACCAGGGCTGCAGGTTCCGGCGAACATGTGGTGAGAGACCTTTCGATCCCCCCGATCAATGACTGTCCACCCATGAACTCAGTTCCCGCCGAGGATTAAACAGACCCGCATGGTACTTCTTAGAGTCCTCGATGCCCAAAGGCGAAGACCATACCGGCAAGAACCAAGAAAAGCGGCGAGCTAAACCGCCGCGCCGCCTATCTCCGCTCCGGCCTCTCACGGTAATCACTGAATCGGGTCCGATCGAAATTGCGGTTGGAGAGATTTCTGAGGAGCGTATTGGAAGGAAGGCCTATGGCCTCTGCTCGTTGCCTCCGGAATGGGTTCCGCCGTTTTTTCTGATTACCGCTCCTTGCTTCGAAGGCCCCAGCCCAGATGAAAGGCTGGACGCGTGGATAACCCAGAGCCTTACTCACATAGGAATCAACGAGGGTGCACGCGTCATGGTCCGTTCAAGTGGAACGATTGAGACGATGCAGCACCGTGGGCGCTTGAAATCGGCACGTTGCCTTTCATATGAAGTGGAAACGACGATACGGAATCTGATACCACAGTTGCCTAAGATGCATGGCGGCAAGGTGCATTGGATAGTTCAGGGATATATCGAAACAAGAAGAAATGGGCATCTGTCCAACGAAAGGAGACTTAACAAGGAGAACCGCGACTGGATTGCGGAATTCGAGCCTCAAGTAGACCGACCTGGATACACGGCACCCATAGCGGTTCGGCTATGGCGTGATGGAACCGACCTAACTGATTTGAGTCTTAGCTGCACATCTGAACCCGAGATCACTCTTCGCTTAAAACGGGTAGCAATATGGGCAACCCAGATTCCTTCACGCACCCATTTCGAATGGGTGTGGGACGGCCAAGTGATCCGCGTGGTTCAAGCTGATCCGGCGGAGCCGGCGACTGGAATCGATCCGAATTCGTTCCTGTCAGGTCAGATAGCCACTGTTGAGCCCGCTTCCTTAAAGATGTTTCGTTTGGCGAGGAACGAGGATTACGAACGGTACGGCAAGCTGCGGAATGCGCAATTGTACACCAAGCTCGGCTACAACATGCCTGTGTTTTACCTGATTGATGACCCTGAGGTGATGCACGGCCTTCTGGTCGGTGAGATTCCGACTGGCCTAGAGCACGACCTCATCGAACTCACGAAACGCTATCTAATGATGCGTACTGACGGTACGAGTATTCCCCAAAACCAACGCGAAATGCTTCCTCGCAGCGACGAGCTCCGCTCATATTCTGAAGCGAGAGAGTGGCTGCTAACCAAGTTTAAGTCTCAAATTGAAAGCAACAGCTTAGATGGCTGTGGCCTTTGCATAATCGCTCATCACTTTATTCCCTCAGTCGCGTCGGCATGGGCGCGCGCGGAGCCGGGCAACAGGATTGTCCGTGTTGAATCGCTTTGGGGCGTTCCAGAGGGATTGTACTGGTACTCTCATGATACCTTTGAAGTTGATACACAAACAGTTGAAGTTGATTCCAATTCTCCAACCGCATCGCTGACATACAAATGGTGGGGGCGCCTCCGCCACAAAGGAACCATCGTCGGCCCAGACAAGGACGGGAAATGGATACCCCACCAAACGATGGCCCCGTACGACTGGAGAAGAAGTATACGTAAGCGAGGCTGGCTCTTGGAAATCGCGCGCACGACGAGACAAGTGGCGGAACGCGAGAAGCACACGGTGTCTTTGATGTGGTTCGTCGATAACCATCCACAGGCCACTTCGCACAGAGTACTCCCGTGGTTTCACCACAAATTAGATTTACCAGAATCTCCCAAGGCCGCGCCCAGACGAAAGCAAGCGAGTGCGAACGATTTCTATATTAAGAGTGCCGCCGATTGGGAGCAACTGAAGCGGTACCTCCAGTCGGGGAAGCCCGTTGAGCGTGTTGTGGTCGAGCCAGTCGACCCAGAACTCATCAGAAATCTTCAGTTCGTGCGCGAGCTTGCTGATTTAGCCAGAGCAAAAAAGTTTGTGGTCGAGTTGTCTGGCGGGGTACTCTCGCACGCGTATTATATTCTCGAGAGCAGCGGCGCCCAAGTCGAGTGTGCTGATCTGTTCGGTGCCGATGAAGAAGTAATTGAGTACAACAAAATAGTTCGCGACAAAATTCCCGCCCTGATCGAGGCGCGAGGCGAGCGCGTAGAGAGTGTGCGGTTGGCGGGGGATGCACTCGTCGCAGCCCTGCGCCAGAAGTTGGTCGAGGAAACGTTTGAGGCGCTCGATGCAAAGTCAGGATTGGAGCTAATCGGTGAACTTGCGGACGTCGAAGAAGTCGTAAGGGCGTTATGCCAGGCACTGCATGTTACTCCTGACCAAGTCGAGTCGGAACGCGAGGAGAAGCGGAAACTTCGAGGTGGCTTCGTCGATGGTTTAATGCTCACAAAGACCGCAAGCCCACACTCGATCCAGAAACAGCCGAGACCTTCTGATCCTCCTCTTCTTGAATTGAAAGCGGAGCAGGCCCCCGAAACTGTCATTTCGAATGAGAACGAAATTCCCGCAACACCGCTATATCGGCGGCCAGATCTCCGTCAAGTCGAACAACAGCTTGAAAAGCTGTTTACCTTCGCGACAGAAATAAACAGAATCAAAGGGGAAGTTAAAGCTATGTTAAATTTCTCAATGCCCCTGGGCAACGAAAGGGAGCAAGCGTTCACTTTGACAATTGAGTTGGAGCGCAGACACTCTTCGGTACGCGGGGTTGTACGGTTACGTCCGCAAATTTCACAGCTTGAAATCGAGTTTCCAGTTAATCAGCTTCAGATTGAATTCCCTGAGCAGTAAGCAAGAGATGGGCCTGCCGCATCGCCCCCCTTCCGTAGGTGGCGCGCACGTGCTGCTGTTCGGCTGCGTGCGGTCAGTGAATCTCCAGTTGGTCCGGACCCGGACGAGGCGCAGACGCCTTCTTTATCGAGGAGGATGAGCAGCGCTTCGGATTGGATGCCGTGGAAGCTGATGTTTGTCGTGTTGGTGAGGCGTTGCGTTTTGTGACCGTTTAACTCGGTGTTGGGGATCGAACGCAAGATGCCATCCTCCAGTTCATCCCGCAGGGGACGGACTTTCTTGTCATAGCAGGGCAAGTGTTTCCGGGCCAATTCTGCGGCGCGCCCCATGCCGACGATCAGCGGGACATTCTCGGTGCCGCCGCGACGGTTGCGCTCCTGGTGGCCGCCGTAAATTAAAGGCGCAAACGGCGATTTGCGGCGGACTTACAGCGCGCAATCCCTTTCGGCAAATGAAACTTATGACCCGTCAGTGACAGAAAGTGAGCCGGCGCCATTCGCGATTTGGGATTTGAAACTCAAGTGTAAATTGAAAAAATCGCGGCTAACCAGGGACGTTTTGGAGTAGCCTGTTGGATCGCCGGCGCTCGGGACACCGCCCATTAAAACTCGTCCAGCCGGAACTTGCGCCCAACGCGGTCGGAGACCATCGTCTCCAGCCGTTCTGCGACTTCTGCCATTCCATTTTTGATTCTGGCGCGCAATTCAGCCGTGTTGCGGATTGCGTCCGTGCTCACACCGCCAAGCAACTGTCGCGCTCTTTCAACTTGCTCCTTCAATTCCCCGTCGTCCGTCACGTTCCGAAAGTCGAACGTGTCCAGGAAGCTCCTGAGCTTCTGAATCGTGGACTCGCGGATCCGTTGCGGCTTGCCGTCAGCTTGGTCCGTCAGCCGGTCACGCAGGTGCGCCACCATCTCAGCCATCGCGGCGCGGAGGACTTGCTGGATTTCGGAAGAAGCTTCCGCCATCATCTGGGATGCCTTCTCGCGCTCGTCCTCAAAGATGCGTGCGGAGATCTCCTTCAACTGGCCTGGCACGCCAAAGCTTACGTACCGCCAGTCGAAGGTGAAATGTGATCGGACGATGTCCACCGAAGGATAGTCCTTCGGGTTATGCAGCGTCCGCAGTCGAGCCGCCGCCTGCTCGCACAGCCTAGGGTAAGCTCCAATGAACGCTTCAACCAACTCCAAACGCTTCAGCGCATATTCCCGGAGCTTCTGATCCACGGTCTCGATCTGGGGAAGTGGTACCAGTTGAATCCCGGACTCGAACGGCAGGCAATTGTCATAGAGATAACGGCGAACCTCGCCGTCGAGGGTTTTGATGGCCTGCAACTCGACGGAATCAAGCAGGGTCTTGGACACCCGAATGAGCTGCTTGTCCGCATCCACCTCGACTTGAGAGTTGCTGACCTTCCGGCTGTTGCCAACGAGCCCGAGGTGAACTTTCAGGCACACTGTTTTCTGAGCCAAGTCCTGGCCCCTGTCTTCAATTGCAATGATTGGCGCTAGTGTCGCCACAGAATGATCCTCCTTCTCTTGAATCAAATTAGGCGGGCTGTCGGCCCGCTCTGGTTCAACGCAAAATCTCCAAGGTTATCGGCGACCCAACCGGCGTCACCCCCCTTCTCAGAGCCTTTTCAGCCCTTCTGTTCAATGCGCGGACCGTGTGTGTGCTCGTGGCCGTGATGATGATGCGGCTTCACGTCGGTTCGTCGCTCGCGCTTCGTCTCTCCACCGGCGAGATGCGCCATCGCTCGCAGGAACTGCTCCGCATTGTCATGGTTGGCGGCGCTCACCGCGTCCGTTGTCGTCTTGATCGTTCCGTCTTCCAGTATTTCGATTGTGAATCGGTCGATTTGCATGGATTTACCCTCTCCGGAGCACGGTAGCCTCGCGGCGACCGGCTTTGTTCGTGCTCCACTGCAATTGCCAGCCGAACTTGCGCGCCTGGCTCTCAACGGTCTGCTCGGAGTATGCTCGCTTGATTTCGTTGATATCCCATCCGCTGTAAAGCTCCAGCCGCCCCGTCTTCGGGTTATAGGATCCAGAGCGGAAGTAGCCGGAGGTGTCCGGTCTCCGAAGCATAAGCTGGTCACCGAGCGTCACCACCTCGTAACCAAGACGCTCAAGCGCCAGGGTAAGCAAGCCCGTATCGGTACTATTGGGTAGGAACTCAATTTCGGATCGCTGAATCGTGTCACACGGCATGGTATTGAACCTCATAAAGGAAGAAGTGATGTAAGCGGAGGAGGTGCCTTCACTGAGCGAAAGCACGGGGCTATGCCAAACTGCGCAACGCCCCATCGTGGAAGAAGGTTAGCGCTTATGTCGTCATGTCCCGGAAGACGCGTTTCACGCCCTTGGGCATTGCTGCGGCTTCTTCGTACTGGTAAACACCCGGTGCCGAGGCACTGATAAATTTGCCCGAAGCCTGCAGCCGCAACGACTTGATCTCCTCGCTCGCAGACCGCGACACTGGAACGATGTATTGGGCCGCATCCTGCAAGGAAATCTTCAGCCGGTAAGCTTTCCGGCAGCATTCTTCGATTTCCGCGCCGGTCCAGCCCTCGTCGTCGGGCGGCTCACCCGAAGTGACGTATTTGCGCGTATAAATTTTCCAGATCGTGCCCCGCTCCTCCGTCGAAGGCAGGTCAAAGAAGAACGTGCCTAGCGTAAACCGCCTCCGTAGTTCGGGCGGCAGCGTGGCGATTTTGTTGCACGTGGCAATGAACAATGTCCTGCCTTGCGACACCGCGTCAACGATCTTGAGCGCGGTCCGCAAGCGGTCTCCCGAAGCTCCAACGAGCGAGCTCTGCATCCCGGCCAAGTCAAAGGCAATCGTTGGAATCCCCGCCGTGTTGCCCGTGGCCTTTGCCACCGCGGATTTCGCGGCGCCAGGAGGACCGATGAAAATGCAACCATCGGCCCTGCGGTCCTGCATCCAGGTAAGAAGCGCACCGGTCATTTCCGTCTTGACACCGCTCAGGTCTGTGCCGGTGCCCGCCAGGTGTTTCTCAATCTCGTCAATGAACACTACTACGCGGGGTGGCTCCGCGCCGGCGACAACAGCCCGCAAAAACGTCTTGACGTTTTGGACTCCACCAATTTCGCCGAACGTTTCACCGCCGCGCCATACACTCAGGCCCGGCGTCTGCTCGATGACCTGCCGCTTCCGTTCCCACAGTCCAGCCATATCCAGTCCGTTTTTGGTTACCGACATTGCGAGGGCTTGCTCTGCCGGAAAAGCCGCCAAGCCGATCACGGCGTCGATTGCCTTTCCACTCACCTCTGTATCCGGTTCTGGCAATCCCGCCGAAGCGAATGTCGAAGCGACGATCCGACCCAAGTCCTCCGCTGAAGGCAGTGGCTCGTCCATCAAGAACACGTCTTCCGCCAGCTCGGGAGGAAGCGTTGACCCCGCCGTCATCAAGAGCGCCAGCATGCACCCCTTGGCCTTGAACGAGTCCCGGAGATTCCAGATGCCCTGGGCAACCACAGCGTCGGTGAAGAAGCGCTGCCCGTTAGCGAAGAACAAAATCGCGTCCTGACCAAGCTTCTCGGCGATGGTCAGGGCATCCGAGGGCCGAACTGAGACCAGAGCAGGATCGCCGCCGTCGAGCACACGTCGGGCTTCGATCTTTCCCGCGTCATTAATCCCTGCAAGGCCGCGCATGATGTCCCAGTGGAGCACCGGGATGTCATTCCCCTTGCCGTTGAGGACAGCCAGCACCGTCTCGACGGTGCTGGCGGGGTCCGGCGTACGAACGGCGACGAGCGGCGTTGATACACGCAACGCGGCCTTCAATGTTTCTACAAAATCCTGCATGGTGCGAATCATGGTCGACAATCCCTTGTGTTTGGATTTGGTCCGTCGATGTACGGGAAGAAAGTTGCTGTTGAGGTGGAAGGCTGCATCTCAGGAATAGGTTTGTGTCAAGAAGCCAAACAACTATGGCACTTCACACGGTTCTCTTTCGGAGTCTCCGAAACTGCTCCTGCGCGCTGCGAAGGATTCCTTTGATTTCGCCTTCAACCTCCATCGTCAGACAATCAAAAGGTGGCAGACTCGCCTTGAAGGTTCGGAGGCACCGTTCAACTAACTCGTCCCACTGCTCAGCCTCAACCAGCTTTGCGCACTGGCGGCATGCGGCCCAGCCGCCCGTTGAATTGAGGTACACTGGCTGCCCATCGGGCGCCGCGAGTTCAACCGCGGTGAAGTTCTCAGCCATGTAGACCTGGAAAACCTCCCGCGAAGAACAAAAGTCACAAATCGCACCGCCGATGGGCGGCGCGATGCTTACACTCACTGCGGACATGTGAAATCCTCTCCTTTCTGCACATGAGGCTAGACGGAATGCGTCAGCCTCACTACAGGATCCTTCCTGCAACCGTGGGGACATCCCGGCCTCAGAGCCCCAAAATACCACTGGGTGTTTGACTCGCTGCTAGCCGGAAGTCCGGGACAATACAAAACGTAGATGGTCCTCAAACTCTCTCTCGTGTGGATAACGGCTCACAATTTCTCGACAGTACGACAACAAAGAGACTCGTCCCTATAATGCAAACCTCGAAAACCGCCCCGCGGAGACCACGCGAGTAGGGGATTGTTTTTTGGTGAGACTCGCGAATTTTGGTATTCAGGAATGTGCTCCAATCCCATGCCAGCCCAATTCAATCCGTCACCAGTAGACGGGTAGCGAAAGAAAGAGTACCTTGGTTGCCCGTGTTGCTGGTTAAAGGACAGAAAATCGCCGACTATCCGGCTCCGGAAATCCGGAGGCTCATGCAGAGGATCGGCATGTTGAACGCAAGCGTTCCCTTCATTGGTCATGTCCTCGGATGTTCACTGACGAACGCCGAGAGAGTTACTGCCCAGCTACGAAGCGAAGGCTACCTCCGCGTAGACGAATCCCCAGGGTTCGTGTGCTTGACGAGCAAGGGGTTGGCGCTTTCGAGCGCGACGCTACGGCCGATTTCCCGGGCCACGGCCACAAAACACCTCGCCGAACTCCTACGTCGGATCCCAAACATCAACGCGGACCCAATGCACGCCTTCACAGTGAATGCGGTGATGGTGTTCGGCAGCTTCCTTTCTGAGAAGCAGAAACTTGGTGACCTCGATGTTGCGGCTCACTTGGAAGCCAAAAAGCTTGCTGACGACGAATACCGTCAGCGCTTGGACGGACTCCTGGACCGGGCCTGGCTCGAAGGCAGAACTCCGAGCAATGTGGTGGAATCGAGCTGCTGGCCGCGCCTCGAGGTCCTTCGAGACCTGCGCCGCGGTCTCAGACAGCTCCGGCTGCACGAGTTTTATGGACTTGAAAAGCTAGGTGATCTGGAGTGCTCTGTTGTCTTCGGAAATTCGGACACCGTCAAAGCGATCCTTCCAAAAGCCAGAATCGAAGAATCACTTTGTTTGGAGGACCAGAGGTGACGCTGAAAATTACGACGACACCATATCGCCGTATGAAATGCAGGGTCGACCGCTATTCGGATGTCGAACCGGGTCGGCATACCGGAGGCCGACATGGATGAGAAAGACCACGCCATGCGGGTTCTCATCACGGACCCAGTTCTGCAGAAGCGACTGGCAAAGTATATCGTTCATCGGTGCTTTCGCAATTCCGTTCTCGAGGACTTGCATTCAGGCATAGCACCCGATTCCAATGCGGGAGATTATTCAGATGTTTTCGTATCTACCCCATCCGGGCAAATTCCCTGGCGCAAACTCTCCCGATTTGATGACGAGGAGATGAGGACGCTCATGGTCGATGCGGTGCAGAAGGTATACCTCTTCATTCAGGAGCTTTTCGACGTAGAGAATGGCGGTGAGCTCGTTCTTCGATTGGCCGCGCACGACCCCTTACCCCGCTGGCAAGACCCGAGCTAAGACTCGGAAACCGTTCGCAATTCGCTTCTGAATCTTGTGGTGGTTCTCGCCCAGGCACTCTTCTAGGTCGCACGTAGGTTAAGAGTGCGCCGGTTGAGCACCCTGATTGTGGCGTTCGCTTTGACCTCCATCGTCGTCGCATCTCGACCTGATTATGCCCGCATCGGCATCACGACATACCGATACCGGTAACCATCCTCCTCAGACGGCCGAAGCTCTGCAGCACTTTGGCCGTCCTTCAGTTCCAGCCGGACAGCCCCTGCTTTCCCCGCGACGTCAAAGAAATCCAGTAAGTAGCGGTAATCGAATCCGATGATCAAAGCCTCGCCGTTCTGCGCATCTAGAACTTCGCTTGCCTCACCGTGGTCGCCGCCCGAAGATGTAATCTCCAGTCGGTCTTTGTCCAACTGAAACCGGACGGCGTGGGACCTTTCGTCCGCCAGCACTGCGACCCGGCGCAGCGCCGTGCTGATCCGCTCCCCATCCAGTCCCACAACTTTGCTGTTTTCACGTGGCAACACGGATTCGTAACTCGGAAACTGTCCGGTGAGCAATCGAGAGATAAGGAGACGATCCATGATCGAGAAGAACAGGTGGCTATCGCTGCTCGCGGTCTCCACCTGTGCCTCTTCCACGGTGTCCGCGAGAAGGCGCCGGAGTTCGACCATGGCCTTGCGCGGAACGAGCATCCGCAATTCTCCGTTGACACCCGCGATCTCGTTCCGATGCTCGGCCAGCGCCAGGCGGTGACCGTCAGTAGCTATGAGAGTCACTGTCTCGGGCTTCACCACCAGCAGGGCTCCATTCAGGCAGAGGCGGCTTTCCTCATGGGAGATGGCAAAGATGGTCCGGTCGATAAGGTTCTTGAGAACACTAGCCGGAATCTTCGCTTGAGGTTTCGGGACGGTGGGCAAAGCGGGAAAATTGTCTTTGGCTATACCCACCAGCTTGAACGACGACCGCACGCAGGTGATCTGAACCCAGTTGTTCTCCAAGACGCGGAATCTGATTTCTGCGTCCGGCAGTGACCGAACGATTTCGAGCAGCCGACGCGCCGGCACCGTGACCGCACCCGCGGTTTTCACCTTGGCCGGGCACGTGCATTGCGCGCCTAACTCGAGGTCCGTCGCGGTCATTCGCAATTGGAAGCTTTCAAACTCCAGCAGCACGTTCGACAGGATCGGGATCGTCGTCTTTTTCTCAACCACGCCTTGTACCAGGTCGAGCTGCTTAATCATGTCAGACCTTTGTGCAAAGAATTCCATCTTGAACCTCGATCAATGATTTTACCGAGTCCATTTGGACACCGGCCTTACGTTTCTTCGTGGAAAAAGCTGGCTATGGAACGTTTACTCACAATCCTCGAATCAAAGGCGGTGTCCGCAAAGCGACTCTCCTCTCTCCTGAAGTAAGCATTTGCTGGCATCTGTGAAGTCCGTTTAGGCCCATGCTTGGGGAAGCTGGGAAGTCCAAGCTACCGGCTCCAGCAGACGCCGCATGAGGGCGTCCTTCAGAAGCGACGCATCAAAGGGACCTGTCGCGCCGTAAGGGAAAAGTCCGTGGTAGTCGGGATAGCTCCAGTACCAGTGACCTGTTGCGGATTTCATCAGGCACACAAACTTTCCATTGCGTTTGCACCGGAAGGTCGCAACCCAACCCGTCTGGCGTTCGATGTATTCCCTGGTCATATTCCGGTACTCCCGCCTGCGTTGGAGTTACGTGCGCTATCGATAAGGTCTCGAAACTCAGGGCCGAAAGCGTAAAGCAGGCGGAGCGCGTAGCCCAAACCCTCAGCCTTGAGCCAGAGCGCATGGGCAGACTCCGGACTCGGCTCGCGGACTGCACTTCGGTTCCAGGATTCTATCTGGCATTCGACGTGGCAGAGCAAGTTCTCGTACAAGTAGGGATTGAATTGCGGCCTCGTATTCCCAGCATTCTTGCGGCCGCCGCCTGTCTCGGCCTGTTGACCCAGTCGGACTGCGCTTGTCGTTTCCTCCGCTGCCTGGTGGCCATTGAATTCCTCGGTCATGACTGTTCTCCTTTTCTGCGCCGTTTCTTGCGGAACAGCCCAAAGCGAGTGGAGTCTGCTCACTAGTCCAAGAATGGCCGTTTTAGAGTGGGCCGAAGTTTTTGCGTTTGGGCTGGTTTTTTGGAGTGACCAAATCCCGGAAAATTTCTCTGAACGGCGGGGCAAGAAGCACCCGGCAGTCAAAGTTCTAGTCTCGATCTAGACAAGAAAAACCTCGTACCACTGAGAAGGCAAAGAGCAGGTTTATTTCTGCTCCTTAAGGTGAAGATCGTCGCCAAACTTATTGAGGCACCCGATCTTGATAATGCCGCCCACTTGGTCTTGAGTAAATCAAGATGGCCAGTAACTACCCTCTATCCACTTTAAGCGCCCTTTGTGGAGGTCATCCGTCGAAGCAAGCATGATTCGAGCCTCTGTGGTATTTTTAAGTTCCTGAATTAATTTTAAAGCGGCCTCGAGATGGGCGTGATGGTGGCAAAAGTATTTGCTTGGTGCCGCAACAAGCCCCCAGGTACCCCGAGCTTTCTGGAGATTTTCGTAGGACAAGCTTCGCTTAAGGGCGTGTTGCTCGATATTTTTGAGATTAAAGCGGGCAAGCCGAATTTGGATCAGATTTTCGACTACAGCAAACCACGGATTTTGGTCGGTAGTTTTAACCTCAATTGCAATGGGATGATATTTGCGTCGATGCTTAATAAACCCAATCGCGTCACATAATACCTGTCCCTTGGCTTGCTTTGCCATTGGGAAGTTCTGGTCGGTGACTTTCAAATACAGCGAACCACCCTTCCGGCGAACTATTTCAATTGGAGACCGTTCAAACAACAGCCTTTCGACTTTTTGTTCGCCCCGGTCTAATCTATCTTTGGATTTTTTGCGATAACCTAGCGCATGAGACCAACCCTCTCGCTGGGCTTGCTCACTCTTGGTAATGGATTGCGAATAGTATTCAATCACTTGCTTGATTGCTTTCTCTGCCGGAGGCATAAAGGCTTTTAGGGATTTAAAGCCCGCAGCCCACTCGTGATAATTGTTGCTCACCTTACCTCCCAGTTCGACGCTTTTACAATACGCGTGGAGAATCTCGCCTCCAGTTCCACCGCTGCGGTTGTGTGGATTGGAATCACCTTACGCGGGTTGGCGCGTTCAATAAATTCCATGATGTCCTGATAATAGATGTGACCACTGGCATGGATGAGATCAAACGCATACCCGGATTTTTCCAGCCGAGCCCGAAGCTCTTTCAGCCGGGATTGAGTGACGAGATAGCCGGGCCAGTACGAGTAGAAGAACCTCGATCCCGGAGGCAACTCCCTCTGGAATATCCGCTCGTACATCCATTCACGAAAGCTCAGTAGGAAGTTTTCTGGGGCACCGAGAATTTCGGCGCGTGAGATTTCCACATTTTTCATCCGGGGTATCAGCTTTTGTAAACGACGGCCCGCCGAGCTCTGCGGGAACGACTTTGCGACGAAGATTCTGATGTGTCTGTCCTGAAGCGGATCAGGAACTGCACACTCGTTTTTGATCAGGTGCAGGATAAAAGCCGCATAAGGGTCGAGAATGAGGGTTCGAGCGGAGCGGACCGCTGCACGGTAATAACTTACCAGACGATCCACGTTCTGGGGTGAAAACATCGCCAGCGCCAAACCAGGAGTCTGCTTTAGCGAATTGACCAACCGCGTCTCAACGCTCTGTTCGCTTAATCCATGTTCCTGTCCCCGAGACAAGCTGGTTCCCTCCATGATCAGCAAATCCAAAGGTGCTTTGCGGATGGCCTTTAACAAAACCTCCGCCATTCCCGGTTTTCGGCCATGCAAGCGCAAATCGCCGGAATAAACGATCCGTTTTCCTTCGGCCTCAATCAAAAACGCCACCGAGCCGTAACTAGAATGATCGATAAGGTACGCTGTCACGCGGAAATTGCCAATGCGCCGTGGCTCGCCAGGCAGGAGTATCCTTTGCCGCGCCCTGGGTACATCATGCTGTTGCGTAAACAGAGAGCCGGACATGAGCATCTTGCTAACTCCGCGACTAAGATAGACGGGGATTTCAGGAAGCGTGTGCTCGATCAGGCCAAAATGATCGCCATGAGCGTGGCTTAGAAGGATGCCGTCGATCGTTGGGCCGAGGCTGAATAATCCGGGTATGGGCTGAATAACGCCACGTCGGATCAGGTCATCCCGATCCGGTTTGCGCCTTCTGGAAGTGCTGTCATCCGTCATCTCGGATAAGGGCATGCCCACATCAACAATCAGGCGCGACGTGGCCGAGGCCATTTCGACACAGTTGCCCCCGATTTCGTTGCTCCCGCGATGAACCGTGACAGAAATCGATGGATCTGCCATTGCCCCTCTTACAAAATCCCGATACACTGCTTGGCGTCGAGATTATAAACGCGAGTGCGACCATTCTTGAAAGTTACCGTCGCCACGTGGTCGTTGGCCGATGCTATCCTTCCTGCCAGAATGACCAGTGATTGGACCAACCGAGACCCAGCATAAACCCAGGCGCGGCGGTGCCCATCGAGGGAAAGCAGGCTTAAACCTCGTTGGATACAAGCGTTAGTTCAGGCAAAACTGGATCGGCCGTATTTTATGGAGTACTAACCGAGACTTTGGCGCTAAATCACGACTACACGCCAGTCAAACTTGTCGAAACTCACGGGAGATCTCATGATCGAGAAAGAAGCGCAGAAAAGAAGTTTTTGGGTTGTATCCCCGAACGTCGACAACAATAATCTGACTGTGTCGCATTGGAGGCAGGCAAGCATAAAGCACCAAGCGGCGTTCATGGGATATGCTCCCGACGATCAGAAGCACAAGCAGATTGGCTACAAGTTTGCTCACGTCGTGCGCGAAAACGATGTCCTCTTAATCGCCAGACGCTATAGGAATAAGGCGGAAGTCGTGGGGTTCGGGGTTGTGGTTGGTGCGTTCAAGACGAATTTGAAGGGTTCTGAGTTGAAGTGTGACTCTCTCCGCAAGCTCTCGCCCTTCAAGCCACAGAGCGCAGCGCCACCGAAGCTGCCCATCATGGACACACTGGGCCAGACCACTGCTTTACGCAAACTTCACCCAGACAAGAACCCTAGCCATAGGCTCATCTGCGAGTGGATGGAACGGAAGCTTGGCGAGAAAGCAAGCGCCTACGGGCGTCGACCAAGTACACAACAGAAGAGGGATCCGCAACTGGCAAGCCTGCGCCATGAAAACGAACTGGAATACGAAGTCAGGACGCCGCGAAAGATCACTTTCGCCAAGAAAAAAGAGGCCGAACTGGTAAGTAGATATCGCGGGTGGCTGGAGGACCAACAGCGCAAACTCCTGACGGTTAAGTACAAGAACCTTCAGTGCGACGCATACGAAGACGAGCGCGGAAATCTCATCGAGGCAAAGTGCTCTGCCAGGCGGGAGTACATTCGGATGGCGGTCGGGCAGTTGCTTGACTACGCGTATCTTGGAAGAGAACGCTTCGGCAAACCCAACATGGCCATCCTCCTCCCCGAAAGGCCCGACCAGGACTCAACGGAGTGGCTTTCCCATCTGCATATTAGCGTCGTCTGGAAGGAAAAGAACGTGTTCCTCGACAACGCAAACGGGCTGTTCACCTGATGGCCCACCTACGACTCCTCATTCGTTTACTAGAAGCCATTAAATGGCTTCTTAGAGCTTTTTCATCGTTGGTGTAGATCGCTCCCGTTGAGCCCCGTATCCGGCCATGGCGTAAGGTGCGATAAGCTTTTCAATTGCTCGTTGGTTCTGCGTGGGTTAAAACTTTCTGTTTGATTGGATTTATTTCAACGTGAACCCGTCCGTTTCGCTTGCGTTTCTTCAAGCGTCCGTCAACAAAAAGTTGTGACATTCGTCGGTGTTCGTTTATCTGCGTGGCTTCATGGGCGTCGGTTATGCTCTGGCACAGGTCCCAGACAAGTGAAGGCGTGAGGAGCATAGAGATTTGCTCCCAGCGCTCGGCGTAGCCTTGCAAGTAGTACGCCTTAATCCCAGAGCCGTTACTTTCGATGATTACAGCGCGGTCGTGGACTGCGCAGCGGTAGCGATAGATGCCGAAAGCGGTGGCGTCTCCGGTCCACTTCGTACCATCTGGCCTCGATAGGTCGCACGGTCGTCCTGGACCAAAAATGCCTGCGGCGATAAATTGCAAGTCTGCAAGTTTAACGGTTCTGAGTCCGTGTCCGTTGAAGGCGTCGAAGTGGTCCAAAACAGTGCAATTGACCTCGGCCGGCGCCTCTGGCTGGCGGTCGGTTTTATACCAGTATAATCCGGCCTCATCGTCGGAAATCCAGCCGTGTCCGTGTGGTGCAAGTGTTAGATTCAAAGTAGCCTCCTTTGTGGGTTGCTCCCAGGATAAGCCGGCTCTTTGGAGTAGAAGTGATCCTCCTTCGATTGCTAGAGACGCACTGGGCTGGACGAAACTGAGCGAGACCATTTTATTTTCAGAACAAAGT
>Ga0207055_1097_pt1 | contig 19608 bp, 15 predicted proteins | sample Alteio_BWMinCont_57_FD_153293 | JGI IMG/M metagenome (GOLD analysis project Ga0207055, IMG submission 153293) | Enriched cells from forest soil in Barre Woods Harvard Forest LTER site, Petersham, Massachusetts, United States -... | ecosystem: Environmental > Terrestrial > Soil > Temperate forest >...
TAACTCAATACTTGGGAACTCGTCACAAATCCGATCAAGAAAAACAATGCGATCAATTCATTGAGGGTTAAATTCGGTGCAACTGATGATGCTGTGAAATACGGTGACGTGGGCGCAGATACACTTCGTCATATTGCTGAATGGTGCGCAGCAGGAAAAGCAGATAAAGCCGGTGTGCGCAGCGGTCCATTACATCTTCCCAATTTAACCAGACTCGGTTTAAATGGCGCTGCGATGATTAGTGGCGGACAACCTGTTCTTGGTTTGCAAACCGATGTTGCGATTGAAGGCGCATACGGTTGTGCCGCTGAAAAAAGTTTTGGGAAAGATACGCCCAGCGGACATTGGGAAATTGCAGGAGTGCCTGCTTTATTTGATTGGGGATATTTTCCGCCCGAGTATCCGAGTTTTCCAGATGAATTATTAGAAAAATTAATCGAGCGCGGTCAATTGCCCGGCGTATTGGGAAATAAACATGCTTCTGGAACTGACATCATTCAAGCATTAGGCGAAGAACATCAAAAAACCGGCAAGCCGATTGTTTACACCTCAGCAGACAGTGTTTTTCAAATCGCCGCGCACGAAGAGAGTTTTGGGTTGGAAAAATTACTCGCGTTGTGTGAGTTAGCACGTGAGTTAGTGGATGAGTATAACGTCGGGCGTGTGATTGCTCGTCCGTTTAAAGGAACTTTTCCCAATTATGTGCGAACGGGTAATCGTCGTGATTATGCCGTCCCCGCGCCAGAGCCGACCTTGTTAGATAAATTGGTGGAAGAAGGCGGTCAAGTGATCGCGATTGGAAAAATTGCGGATATTTATGCCCATCGTGGGATTTCAAAAACCGTCAAAGCCGATGGGAATATGGCGTTGTTCGATGCGTTATTGAAAGAAATGAAAACCGCGCCCGATCATAGTCTTGTTTTTGTGAACCTCGTGGATTTTGATATGTTGTACGGTCATCGTCGTGATGTCGCGGGTTATGCTAACGCATTGGAAGAATTGGATAAACGATTGCCTGAATTTGAAAAAGGCTTGAAGCCGGGCGATATGGCGGTGATCACAGCCGATCATGGGTGTGATCCAACCGCGCCGGGGTCAGACCATACTCGGGAAAATATCCCTGTTTTATTCTTTGGGCCGGATGTTAAACCAGGCCCTATCGGTAAAAGAGAGACTTTTTCTGATATTGGTCAAACCCTTGCGAAGCATTTAGGAATGAAATCATTAAGATGTGGGAAGGCTATTTAATAAAACCTTAATTTTTGCGTTGTATACTATTTGACAATAAAAACTTAAACGTTTTACGAGGGCTTATTAATTATGCCAAATGTTATAGAAACTCTTGCCAAGCTAGATGCCAAAACGCTGCGTATTTTAGCTCGGGATGCAAAAACGCTTGACCTAAGCTCATCATGGAAGACGATCCCTCCTGTTGAGTTTAACGACCGATCACAGCCTATTAAGTTCGAAGACATTTCTTGTTCTTTAGCGGACTTACTACCACCAGAGGTGCTTGATGTTTTAACTCAGGAAGTAGACGCAAAAAGCGAAGGGAGTTTGGCAGCGACGCTAGTACACTATTCGTTTGAACAGACCCAAGAATTACTTAATAAATCGGAAGATTTGGTATGTATCCTCAAGGTTCTAGAGGCAAAGTTTCCTAAGCTTGAGCTTGAGCCACAAATAAAAGAAAAACTGAGCCATTTTTCTGATTTTAGTGATCCCGAAAGTGATGGGGTAGTAGCGGACGCTTATCGTAAAAAAAGGAATAAAAAGATTTTGGACTGTGTTCCGGCGGAGTTACGTGCCTCTCACAAGGATAAGAGGGAGGAGTGGTGGACAGACCCAACGCGTACGCCTTGGGAGGTTCTAGTTGAGGTTCGAGACTATGTCTACGGTTTCGTTGGTTCTTCTCTGCAAAAGCAAGCAGAAACCGCTGCTGGGCAATTAGGAGCTCTGCATGGTATTTGTAAAAGATCCGATGAAGCTCAGAAGGTTGGCGAAAAGGAAAAACCATTATTGCTTTTCAGAGAGGTCATTGCTGTAGAGCGCCGAAAAGCGGCGGTTAAACTGAGCCTTCCTTATTTGTGTGCTGAGAGGGGTAAAGTGTTTTCCAAACACGGAGGCTCACCTGGGGGATTGGACTTTGTGTCGGACCAGAAAACCAACGAAGAGGAAATTAAGAAGATAGAGAAAAAAAGCGGCGACTTCATATTTAAAAAATATGATCTTGTCGTAGCATTGGAAAAAAAGTTAGAAAAAAAAGGATTATCGCCTTCTCAAAAACTTGCAGCATGTGATGATATGCTTAAGAGCGGGTATGAGGACAAGGACCACAACCTAACGTATTCAAATCGACGTTTGCTCTATGACCACCGCGATGATCGATATTTCCAACATTTTTTAAGATTCCTGGGCCGGTGTTTTACTTTCGGGCACTGTAACTTTTTTTCAAAAAGCGCAGCTGTTGTCAGGGAGTTTGATACAAAACCAGAAGACGCTGCGGCACCGAAACCACTGAGAGCAAGGTGGTTTGATTAAGCATTCTCCCCTGCACGATAAAACAACTTACTTAATCATTGTTACTGAGCCGCGACCGTGAGGGAGCGTCACAGGTCCAAAAAAAACAACAGTGGTGCTTAATGATCAATATCGCAAATTAAAAGCTTGTGACGCTCCCTCACGGTCGCGGCTCAGTAGTGTAACGGTCACAACCTCACTCCAATCGCATGTGGAATTCCATCCGTGTTTTCAGCTAACCCAATAATCAATCGTTAATTTTCCACAGAGAGCACGGTGGTTTGATTAAGCATTCTCCCCTGCACGATGAAACAACTTACTTAATCATTGTTACTGAGCCGCGACCGTGAGGGAGCGTCACAGGTCCAAAAAAAACAACAGTGGTGCTTAATGCAATCAATACCACAAATTAAACGCTTGTGACGCTCCCTCACGGTCGCGGCTCAGCAGTGTAACTGTCACAACCTCACCCCAATCGCATGTGGAATTCCATCCGGCTGCTCAGCTAACCCAATAATCAATCGTTAATTTTCCACTGAGAGCACGGTGGTTTGATTAAGCATTCTTCCCTGCACGATAAAACAACTTACTTAATCATTGTTACTGAGCCGCGACCGTGAGGGAGCGTCACAGGTCCAAAAAAAACAACAGTGGTGCTTAATGTAATCAATACCACAAATTAAACGCTTGTGACGCTCCCTCACGGTCGCGGCTCAGCAGTGTAACGGTCACAACCTCACTCCAATCGCATGTGGCATCCCATCCGGCTGCTCAGTTAACCCAATAATCAATCGTTAATTTTCCACAGAGAGCACGGTGGTTTGATTAAGCATTCTCCCCTGCACGATAAAACAACTTACTTAATCATTGTTACTGAGCCGCGACCGTGAGGGAGCGTCACAGGTCCAAAAAAAACAACAGTGGTGCTTAATGTAATCAATACCACAAATTAAACGCTTGTGACGCTCCCTCACGGTCGCGGCTCAGCAGTGTAACGGTCACAACCTCACTCCAATCGCATGTGGCATCCCATCCGGCTGCTCAGCTAACCCAATAATCAATCGTTAATTTCCCAGTTAAAAACCCATATTAAAGTATGGCTAATTATATGTATTTCTGTTATAGTAAGGATTATCAATAATGAAATTCGAGTGGAATAATGAAGAAAAAAATCAACTTAACCAAGAGAAGCATGGTGTTTCTTTTTACGAATCGCAGCAGGCTTTTTTAGATCCTAATCGTATTATTGCGGAAGATATGGAGCACAGTTTGCAGGAAGAGCGTTATTATTGCTTTGGAAAAATAGGTGACGGTATTTTAACTGTTCGGTTTACGTATAGAGGCGAGATTATTCGCATTATTGGCGCAGGCTACTGGAGAGAGGGGAAAAAAATTTATGAAAAATCGCAAAAAAATTAAATATACGAATGAATCCGTCGGAAAAGTAAAAGTGATTGCTGATTTTTTGCCATCGCCCGACGAGTTAGTACTCAAGGAAGAAACTGTTAAGGTAACTTTGTCATTAAGCAAATCAAGCGTAGAGTATTTTAAAAATCTAGCTGCAAAAAAACATACTCAATATCAAAAAATGATAAGAACACTGTTAGACAAGTATGCAGCTCACTACCATCAATAAATTACAACTTCATTCCAATCGAGCGAATGTTGCAGAGCCGCGACCGTGAGGGAGCGTCACAGGTCCAAAAAAAACAACAGTGGTGCTTAATGATCAATATCGCAAATTAAAAGCTTGTGACGCTCCCTCACGGTCGCGGCTCAGTAGTGTAACTGTCACAACCTCACTCCAATCGCATGTGGAATCCCATCCGGCTGCTCAGCTAACCCAATAATCAATCGTTAATTTTCCACTGAGAGCACGGTGGTTTGATTAAGCATTCTTCCCTGTACGATAAAACAACTTACTTAATCATTGTTACTGAGCCGCGACCGTGAAGGAGCGTCACAGGTCCCAAAAAAACAACAGTGGTGCTTAATGATCAATATCGCAAATTAAAAGCTTGTGACGCTCCCTCACGGTCGCGGCTCAGTAGTGTAACTGTTACAACCTCACCCCAATCGCATGTGGAATCCCATCCGGCTGTTCCGCCAAATACGCCACCAACTGCCAATTCACTAACACCACTTGATCGCGCGGCAAACTGGCTTCAATACTTCGCACCACACCTGCCAACGTAGCTGCTTCCACATCACTGCGTTCTTCCAATGGCCTGTGCGCTTCCAGATAAAGTTGATTCTCATTCCATGCCACTTTGTAAGGCATATCAATAATTTCAACCGGCGTGCCTGGCGTCACAATCGGAAAAAATTGTTTGATGTCACTTTCATTCATACGAATACAACCAAAACTCGCGCGTCTTCCAATGCTCTCTGGAAAAATCGTACTGTGAATGAGATACGTCGGAATTCCTAAATAAATTCCATAAGGACCTAATGGATTATCCGGTCCTGCAGCCATTACTTTCGGTAATTGAATCCCTTGTGCTGCATCGAATTGACGAATATCTTCAGGCGGTGTCCAAGTAGGATTTATTTTTTTCCGAGCGATAATAGTTTGTCGAATAGGGACTGTTTTACCGATGCGACCAATTCCAATCGGAAATGTCATCACTTTGTCACTGCCTTCGGGATAATAATACAAACGCATTTCCGGCAAATTAATCACAATTCCTTTGCGTGGCACAGGCGGTAACATAAATCGTGTTGCAATGGCTAACGACGTTCCTGGCGCGAAAACAGAGCGTTCATTCACATTAGAATTCGCTTCGACAATCGTGTTGAGTCCAACGTTATAGCGTTCTGAAACCGTGGTCGTCGTATCACCCGGTTGAGTTGTTGTGTATTGCACTTCTCCGATGAGCGAATCACCATTTTGCGGCAACGCAAAATCTTTTGCATACGTGTTCGATAAAGGAAGAAGCAATGAAATTGTGAGCAAACCAATCGTTTTGCGAAATCGTTTTGTGTACATATTTTTATTTTCCTTTTTAGAGTGTCATTCCCGCGAAGGCGGGAATCTATCTTAATGGATCCCCACCTTCGCGGGGATGACAAGCTGGTTGCGACTAAACAGTTAACCCGCGGCTAAAAATGACGAATGTGTCAGCCAGATTCGATCCGGATAATAAGCCACTACGAGCGTATTATCCTTGATGGTATTGATTAATGGCCGTGCGGTGTCTTCACTCACGGCAGGACAGCCCCAACTTCTTCCGAGTAATCCATATTTTCTGATCATGACGTTGCCTGCTGCATACCATGCGCCATGAAAAACGATGTCGCGCCGAAACGCATTATCATTGATACCGTGTTCTAATCCTTCCACGCGGAGGGAGTAACCATTTTCGCCAATATACGGTTCTCGTGTCGTCAGGAAAACACCGATGCTGGATTTTAAACTGCCTGGTTGATTAGAGAAAGAGGTCGCGTTAAGGTTCCCACTATTTTTTCCATGAGTGACCCAAGTGTTAAATAAAACTTTGGCTCTTCTCAAATCCAATACCCAGAGACGTCGCTCAGTGGAGGGTTTGGAGTAATCGATGATGGTGAGTAATTGTCTGTTGTCTAATCCTTTCTTTCTGGCATGGATATAGGCCACAAGACTGAGTTTTAATACATTGGCATCCAGATTACTGGCCTGTGCATTAATCAGTCGTGTTTCTTTTTCTATCCATGCTTGAGTTCCCACGGGTTCCTGGATGGAAGGTGATAAAAAACCAAAGGGGCCCCAGCCGGTGATACAAAAAAAGATAAGAAAAGATATTGTGTATCGAAATGCTTTCACGGAGTATCCTACTCGGCAGAAAAGTAGCGCATGTTAACCACTTTATGTGCATATGTCAAATAAATAGCCAGCCCCTGATTTTTTTACACAAAATAATGGCAGTTACTTTGGGAAAAAGGTATAGTGGCCAGTTTCACAAAATGACTTATTAATGATGGAGATGAGAAAATGAAGAAGATCGTACTCGCATTAAGCATGGCTGCATTTGCATTAGTTTTAGCAAGCTGCGCGAGCAACAAAGCAGCAGACCAAACCGCTGCTGCACCACAACAAACCACCGCCCCAGTCAAACATCATCACCACCATGACTACAAAGGCGAAACGAAATAATATGTTGGTGTAGGGTGGATTAGCCCCGCACTTGTTGCGGGGGCTAATCCACCCTACGCTTTGGACAATCCAATGACCCCATCCAAAAAAATTCGAGTTGCTGTTTTATACGGCGGACGCTCGGGCGAGCATGAAGTCTCACTCGCTTCAGCCACGAATGTCATTCAACAGTTAGATCGAACTCGTTTTGATGTGGTTCCTATCGGTATCGATAAACAGGGTGTCTGGTTTTTAGGTGATGACACCCTTCGTCTTTCGCGCGATGCAGAGCGCATGTTGTTCAAACCGGATTCCATCGGTCAAGCCTTGCAATGCGTGCAACCGACTCAATTACTTTCTCAAACAAAAAAATCAGAACGTATTTTCGATGTGATTTTTCCAGTGATTCACGGCACATTGTGTGAAGATGGTACCGTGCAGGGATTATTGGAATTGGCCGATGTTCCCTACGTGGGATGCGGCGTACTTTCATCTGCGATTGGAATGGAAAAAGATATTTCCAAGCGCTTAGTCCAAGCTGCAGGGATCAAAGTCCCAACCTATCGTGTTATCAATCGTGGTCAGTGGGAAAAAAATCCAGTGCAATTCTCTGAACAGATTGCAAATGAAATAGGCTTTCCTGTTTTTGTAAAACCCGCTAATACCGGCTCAAGTGTCGGTGTAGAAAAAGTAAAACGTGCAGAAGATTTAACTTCCGCCATTCGCAACGCATTTCGTTACGATACCAAAATTATTGTTGAGCAGGGAATTGATGCGATTGAATTAGAACTTGCTGTATTGGAATCACAAGAATATGGATCCGATCCGCAAGTCAGTGTCGTCGGTGAAGTGAGACCCAGTCATGAATTTTATTCTTACGCGGCAAAATATTTGGATGAGAAAGGCGCAGAACTTTTGATTCCTGCTCCCATCAGTCCAGAATTGCAATTACGCGCGCAAGACATCGCAAAAAATATTTTTAATGTGCTGCAATGCGAAGGCATGGCGAGAGTGGATTTATTCCTTGAACGTCATACGAATGAAATTTATTTTAACGAAGTGAATACCATTCCAGGTTTTACTCAAATCAGCATGTACCCCAAATTAATGAATGCATCGGGGGTGAGCTATTCTGCATTATTGACTCATCTTGTGATGTTGGCGGTTGCGCGTCATGAGCGGAAGTCGCAATTAAGTCGCGAGTATCTCTCGGTGTAGCAAGTGGCTCTCTTTTTTGATTTTTTAAGCCAAAACTGTTAAACTACAATTGTAGCTAATCAATACTTTTGTAGGTTAACAATATGAGCATTCCCATTCGCATTAATGAAACCATTTATAAAGAGGCCAAAAAAGTAGCTCGCGCAGAGTTTCGCTCTATTCCCAATCAGATCGAGTTTTGGGCAATGGTTGGAAAGTGCGCGCTCGACAATCCTGATCTTCCTATTGAGATGGTAAAAGACCTTTTAATTTCAAAACACCAAGATCGATCATTGGCAGAACCTTTCAAATTCGAGGGTGAGAGTGACTGATATTATTGTTGAACAAATGCCTGCTTTCAAAAAAGCCTACAAAAAACTTCGTACAAATGAAAAAATTGCAGTTAATAATGCTATTCGCGTCATTATGCAAAATCCCGATATAGGTGAGGAAAAGAAGGGAGATTTAGCAGGCGTTTTTGTCTATAAATTTAAAATACACGCTCGAGAAATGTTATTAGCCTATGAGTGGAGTGTGCGGGAGAGATTGCTTCTTGCTCTGGGTGTGCATGAGAATTTTTATCGCGATCTGAAGAAGAAATGAGGTTGATTATTAATTAACCATATGTTACACTATTTGGCTATAAATCAATAAGTTACACCCTCACGCCCACGAGAAAACACCATGGTTCCGGCAGAACACATCGTTTTTGTAGACCCCTTTTCTTCAACCCAATTTCTGGCTGAAAATTTAAAAGCCGCTTCGATTAAAACCAGCGTGGTTTATACGATGCGTCCAGTGTCCGGTTATGTGAAACAGCGTCCTGAATTATTTGACGACTGTTTTTATCTGGATAGTCTTGATGGAATATCCGCCTTAGCTCAGGAGTTGATCGAAGCAAAGGTCACGAAAATTTATTATGGAAGTGAACACTCCGTGACGATCGCTGATCAATTAGCAAAACAAATTTGTCCGCAGTGGGCGAATGATGAAGCCACTTCATTATGCCGTTCTGATAAATATGTCATGCAGGAAGCGCTCAAATCAGCAGGGTTGCCGTCGATTAAAAATATGAAAATTCCGCGAACTCTCACGCAAGAAGATGAAAACCAATTGCGAGACTGGACATTTCCCGTGGTCGTCAAACCCATTAATCACGGCGGTGCGTATGGCGTGATGGTATGTCATACGATCGAACAAGTGAAAGAAGCAGTGAGTGCGCAACCGGCGCTTGGACAGTTTTATGATTATGCGAGCGATTTTTTTGTTCTTCAGGAATATTTATCTGGCGAAGAATATTTTATCGATACGTTTAGTCATCAAGGTAATCATTGGGTGAGCGGTATCCAACGTTATCAACGTCAGTTAACGAATGGCCGACCGATTAGTCGTTACGCAGAAGTGATTGATCCACTGAGTCCTATTGCTAAAACGTGTATTGATTATGTATTAAATGTTTTGTCAGCCGTTGGAATGCGCGAGGGTTTTGCGCATACCGAAGTGATGCTCACACCTGATGGCCCACGCTTGATCGAAGTCAATCCGAGAGTTTCGGGTGCGCATGGAAGCAGTAATAAATTATTTCAGTATTGTGGTTTTCCATCGCAAGTTGAATTGTTGATTGCAGCTTGTCAAAACAAATTAATGCCGAAAATCACTTCAAGTGCGGGATATTATGGGCGCAAGGTGTATTTGCAAAATCAGCGGGAAGAGTATCAATTGCGATCGTTGAATGTGGAATTGCTGCAGACATTACCGTCTTTTGCAGAAGCTCTCATGTTACAATCACCCGGCGCGAAAGTGACATTACCAACGACATTAATGGATACGATTGCACTGGTTTCGTTAGTCAATAAAGATCAACAACAATTGGAACGAGATTATCAGCAAGTGATTCAATGGGAAAGTGCAGAGCAATTGTTTTGAACAACCTGTCACCCCGCAAAATTTTTGCGTTAGCAAAAATTTGTGCGGGGTCTGGTAATAATGGAACTACTTTAAGGAATAGTTTTTGACAAACAATGAGTCATTGCGAGCGAGAGCGAAGCAATCTAGGCATTATTGTTCCAATATTAAAGAAATATACGGATAAATTTTAGATGTTTTCTCTTTCTTGTTAAGGAGACAATAGAGCCTAGATTGCTTCGCTCTCGCTCGCAATGACGATGCCCCGTTGTTTATCAAAAAGTGCCATTGGGGTCTGGTAATAACTTTTAACAATAGGTAAATACATGCTTTACAGCTGGCTATACGTTTTCATCAATGCTCTTTCAGGATTACTGCGACAAGTGATCGGAAGCGTGGCGCCGCCTTCTTCCGTATTATTGATGGGTGCAATTGCTTCCATATTGTTTTTCAATATCTTAAATATCCATCGTTTAAAAATAATTTATCAATCGTGCTGGGAAAATAAATCATCCTGGATTGTGCTCGGAATCGCTGTCGCAGGATTGTGGTTACCCGCATTTTATGTGCCTCCCATGATTGGCGCTTCTTTGTATACGTTCATCTTTTTTTCTTTGTTGGGATGCTTAGGAAAAGGAATGCTTTATTTAAAATCCCCACAAAAAACGAAGATTTCACTATACAGTCTCATTGGATTAAGTGGATTGCTTGTCACAGTGATTTTGATCAGTTTGTATTTGTATCCCACTCAGCAAGAAGTCGAAGGAATTGGTTTATCTATTTTCGGAAGCATCATGGGATTTATTTATGCTAAACAAAGCGCGCAATTTGCGACAAAAACACACTTAAGTGCCAGCAGTGTATTAGCCGTGCGATTTTATTTAACAATTCCCATCAGTTTTGTTTTGTTGCCCGCGCAAGACCATTTATTGTTTGGCAGTGCGCATCCTATTTTTGTCATTGCGGTTGCTATTTTTTGTTTGATTGTTCCGGCGTATTTTTCTCAAAAAGGAATTGAAAAAGCAGGCCCAGAAATGAATGCAGTCATCATCAGCGTGACACCTTTTTTCACCGCCATTTTACAATCACTTTATTTTAAAAATATCGCATGGCCGTATTTTGTGATTTACAGTACTTACGTTTTTGTCGCTACATTACCTGTTTCTGTCGATTGGTTTGCTTCGAGACGGCAGGCGGATTTGGCACAGGAAGTTTCTTGATGTTTTTGGAAAAAATATAAAATATAGTTTATACAAACAGCATTTTTTTACTAAATATAAAATATAATTTATAAAAATGTTATTGTTCAATACAAAAACACAGGATTTATAATGCGCCTCTCCGCCATCGTCGCCATGTCAGAAAATCGTGTGATTGGAAAAGATAACCAATTGCTATGGCGTTTGCCTGTCGATTTAAAAAATTTCAAACAAATCACCATGGGAAAACCCATTTTGATGGGACGAAAAACATATCAATCGATCGGGCGTGCATTGCCCGGGCGGTTGAATGTGATTATCACGCGCGATAAAAAATTCACTGCACAAGATTGTATGGTGGTTCATTCTATCGAAGAAGCACTTGCGGTCGCGCAAAATGAAGAGGAAGTTTTTGTGATCGGCGGTGCGGAGTTATATCAACAAATGCTACCGTTGTTGGATCGAATTTATATGACCATCGTTCATCATACATTTTCAGGCGATGCGTTTTTTCCTGAATTGAATCCAGCCGAGTGGCAAGAAGTTGAGCGCGTCGAATGTGCGTCGGATGAAAAAAATCAGTATTCCTGCAGTTTTTTGGTGTTAGAACCCGCCTAATATTCCCTTAAGCTTCGTGTTATATACTGGACAGCTAAAAATCCGGTGCCGAGAATCGATGTAACCCCATGACTAATAATAGAGAAATTAAAAACCACGAGGAGACGAAACACGTTGCAGCCAAGATGCCAATTGGCACGCTGTCTCATCGAGCCCAAAAGTTACAGGAGTCAATCGGTGAGTTAACCCCCCGCGTTAAAATAGCTGAATTGAAACATCCGGATTTTGGTTGTCTGGTTCATCAGGCTCTGGAAAAACAAAAATGGGATGATGATCTTGAACTTCCTTTGCTAATTTACGATCCCACAGATAATTGTTGGATCAGTGTGCTGATTGATTTAATTATACCATCGAGAGATAACCCATCTCAGCCAATTGTTAGAGTTCAGGGGATGGATTCCAGAGCGGGTCAAGATGAATTTTCTGATCGGCATCAAGCATTTTTTATCCAGGCGCTAGGAACACTTCCTCATCAAAAACTGAATTCGTTTAAAATTGAATTTATCTATGAAGCACGCAATCGTTCGCTCGCTGATCAGAGCTGTAGTCTGCAATGGGCGTGTTATGATTTATTAAAAAAGTTAGAGGATAAGGATGAAAGTGAGGATAAGGATGAAGGTGAAGATAAGAAGATGTTAAAAAAAATTGGACTCAACCCTAATCCAACATCAGCAGAACTGATGACTGCGATGAGTCGATACATTTCTTTTGCTAAACAAGATGTCGTAGATCCACAAGATGACCCATGGCTGCAAAAACTTAAGCGTCCTGAGACGTATCTTGGGGAATTGGGTCGTTCATTTCGTCAAGAACTTCATGCTCGGATCAGGCAGGTTCATTCATCCATACTCGATCAGCAAGCGGTTGTTGAAGAATCTAAATCGATCTCGCCAGCTCTTCCCAAAAAAGTGAGACAGACGGGCGGTCACGTCCGGATAGCTAAGTTAACAAGCAACCCTGTTTTTGCAACAGCGGTTGAACATCAACACCAGCGTGAAAATCAACAACAACATCATCAAGAACATGGTCAACTGTATGAAAGCCAAAATCGATATGAAGTGACTTTAGAACATGAAATCGATTTCGGTTTTGAATTTGATCTGGAATTTTCAGCACCGACTTCTTCTTTTTCGCCAGATCAGCTGATTACGCGCGATAAATTTTTGTTAGCCCCAGATAACAGTTCAAATTGGGGTAATGTGGGGGTGAGGCTATTGGCCTTTGACCCTTTAAGTGACGGTTTGCACGAATACGCAGCTCAAATAAACCAAAAACAGAATCGTGTCGGCGATGAAAAAATAGCACAGATACTGAAAAATTCCTTTGAGGTTGTTTTGAGTAACCCTGATCCACGCATACGTGAATACGATTTCTATAATTGTCTGTGGGATCTTTTAATTTGTAACAATGATCACTTGGAAGGTGGCGTACGCGCTGTTACCTATCCCGCTTTATGGCATATATTCGAGCGCGCGAATTACTTTTTAGGTGGTGTTCCGCAGATTGAAAAATCTATCGGTCAATTTAAAACGTATCCGGATGGCGCAGGCGGAACCATTTTACATTTTGAAATGAGTCAGCCATCCGATGAGTTCACTGAAACCAATGTGCCGCAAACAGAAGAAAAGATTCAACATCCTACATTTCCTGATACCGAACAACATTGGTGGGACACTTTGGTTGAACAAAACAATACAAATTCTTATCTTGGTAAATTGAGTGAAAAAGAATTATATGAGGCGTTTACTCGCTTTACGCAAGCGATAAAGCGGATGAAGGTATCTTTGCCCGTACACTGTATTAACATTCTTGTAAAATTTAATCCAAACCAAGCTCCATTTTTTGATATGCCTATCGCATTGAGCATTCCCAATGTGCTTAATTCATTTTTGTCTATGTTGAGCAAAGTGCCACACACTCACCGAGACCAGCAAATGGACTGCGCACACGAATTATCCTGGAATCGGGAAGATGTGCCGCACGCTGCAAAATATGATGGGTATCGATTTTTTCATCCCGCCATGCATTTGCGAGCAGAAGAAATTGATGAAAAATATGAAACCAAGGTATTAGAAAAAAAACGAGATGGTTTAAATTATAAAATTACCTTTGACCATTTGCTTAAAATGGCGAAACACCCTCCTCGTGATGATCGAGAAAAAAACTATGCGGTCACGTTGTTTCATCGTTATTTGGGTCGAGCGAGTCATTTACATCGGAATTATGATTTTTATCTCGGTTTAGTTCATCAATTACAGACCTCAAAATTAAATACACTGCAAGAACCTTTGTTAGCTTTGTTAGCACTGTGCACAAGCGGTGAACGTGGACATAAAGTGAGTGATGATGCAGTCAAGCGTTTCTTTAGAGAATTGAAAAAGAAACAGGATGAACATCCTGATCAATTGAAAAAGGCAATTTCACGTCTTCTCGAACACATTGATCAATTTCCGGTGAAGCCGAATTTGTCTGAGTTAACTGCGTTAATTCATTTTTATGCGGCGTATGATCAATATATTGATGAACTAGCACAATACAATCATGAAAAAAAGAAAGAAAAAGAAGAGAGGCGAATCGAGCATCAGCTTAGAAAACCAGAAGATAAAGAAACGGAATTTAAAAGACTGAAAGAATTTCTATGTTTTCCCGATATGATCGATTCGATTCGACTTTGGCATGAAAATCCTGATCGGCTCGATGATCAAATGTTTATTACTCTTGCCAGAGGGCTTTTTTGGCGTCATGCCAACTTTTCCCGTAAGTCTGTCGGTAAAGCAGTTGGTATAGCAGCTGTTTCGGGTAATGCTGACGTAAGACTTAAGGATAGTCATATACCAGGATTTACTCTTTCTGGCTATAAGTATGAGTCTCGGCATGGCACTCTGGTCTTGCTTCCTGAGGAAGCAACGCGGCTAAGCACAGATTGGAAATCACGTATGCGGCAATCTTCTGCAATGGCCAAAGGACTTGTGCAAAGAATGGTTGACATCAGTTATAGAGAAGCATATGGATATCGAAAGTTTTATCAAATCAGCGCCTATTTATCGTCAGCAAGTTATTCGCATGTTGCCTATAAACAACCTTCTATTGTAGATGTGTACGATGTTCTTTCTCCCCTGCGGGATGATCCATTATTTATTACATGTCTCTCTCAGCACTCGTCGTCTGGTTCGTCACGCCCACATTATTTATTTGTTCAGCCAGAGCCTGCAACACCCTTCATGCTTCAACCCGACAAAATAACGGAAGCTATGTTGGCTGAGCTTAGTTCCTTTTTAAATAAAGAACCACCTTTTACCGTAGAGGATTTTAATAGTCCAGATTTTGCGAAACGACTTAAGGCGGCAACTTTGAAGGGACAAAGCTCACAGGTTATCGATATTTGTTATCGGTTTTTAATTACAAATGCGTGTCATACGTATCATCAAAAACATCCTAAATCTGCTAATTTCAGTACGTTGTGGCCATTAGAGTTGGAAAGTAGATTCAACAAAGATATACAAGACATCGTTAATCGAGGAAAAGAATACACAGCTCTTTATACGTTATTCAACCGGTTCAAGAAAAAATGGCCTCAGTTTGATGGCAGTATGTTTTTAACGATTGGATTATCTGTAAGACTACACGGCAAAGTGCGACGTCTATCCCTGTCAGAGACGATTACATTACTGGAGTCTATCGAGCATGCTGCTAAAGATGCTTCTTATCTTGAAGCGGAAAATTTGATAAAAAAAATTTTTAATGATAATTATTTTCAAGATTCACGGGTGGAAGATATCGGCGTAGTGTTAATGGATGATCGTTTGTCACTGTTTAAAAAAATGCAACGGGTGGACGCTGTAATAGAAATAATATCTCCTGAAGCAAAAGAGTTAAAGCCACAAGAAGTCAAAAAAGCAGCCGAAATAAATCTGAAAGAAGGAGAGCGAGATTTTAGTTTAGACGGCGTCGTTACTCAACTTAATCAAATAAAAGATTTAAATAGACAGAAAAAACCGCTGTCTTATAGTCATCGTGAACAACTATTAGATTGGATGTCGTATGTTAGTCATGTTGGAAAAGACGGACCGCTCGCAGGAATTGATTTCGTAGAACTGGCAGATGAAAAAGACGCGGAAATTAAAGCCGATAAAAATAGTTATCGCACAGCAGTGAAAGATTTGACAGATGGCCAACTGCCAATATTAGCGGCAGCGTATCGTAAAAAAATTAAAGAAAAATCATTACCAGCCGCGCAAGATGAATTATTAAAAAAAGAATATGTCGCATTGATTCGTGATGCCATGTATCGAGCGACGGATGAATTTCCCTATGTTGAACAAATCGAAGCTGCATTAGCTTATTTTTTACATGATGACAGTATTTTATATAAAGTCGCAACGGGCCAGGGGAAGGGTACGATCCTTGCTTTAGTGAATGCATTGCAATCGTTAGGTGATACAGAACATGTGCTTTCTGCGACCTCGAGTTTAGATTTAGCGAATTCAGATGCGGAAAAATTTAAAGGATTTTATCAAAAGCTGGGTTTGAGTTCAGGGGTAACGACGAAAGATGATCCGACTTTTAAACATGATGTTTGTTATATAACGGTTTCACAATTATCGTTAATTGCACAACGATTATTACTCGTTCCTGAAGATGTCCCCACTTTTGCATTAACCATCGATGAATTCGATGCGTTGTATCGCAGTCTCGAATTGTACAACATGGCGATACCGGTTGATGAAAAAGCGGCTGTGGATGATACCAATCGTCATCAGGGTGTTTATTTAACGATGTATGATTTTGCATCGACAAAGGTGGCGCAATCGAAAAACGAAAAAAACTGGGATGACGTCAATAATTTAATAGAATATATCAATAATCCTCCCGAAAATTCCCCACCTATTCCCGGGTGGGTAAAAAAGGCAATCGAAAAGGCGGACGATGATCGATTGGATTTTTGGCTGGAAGCGGCGTTTAACGTCAAAAAAATGAAATTTCCTGAAGATTATCGAATTGTATTCGTTGATGATGAACCGATTGTGATGGTGAAATCATCTGAAACGCAACAGGATGCACCCGGTGCATTATTCAGAGATGCTCAACATGAAGTATTATTAACGGTATTAAATCGTGAAATTGACCGAGAGCTTCGCGGCGGCTACGAGTCTCCTCTTGTTCCTCATATTTCAGAATTGACTAAGCCGAAAAAATTTAAAGTTCGCGGTGAACGTATGAGTTTATCTTCGCGTACCGCCAAAGTGGAATTGGATCTTGTCTGCAAACGAGCGAAACGTTTCATTGCTGCAACAGCAACGACGACTGATCATGAGCGATTACAACGCGATTATCGTTGTCAAATTTTGGAAATCCCATCGCATCATACGTCAAACCGCAAATCTTTGCCGCATTGCGTAGCATGGATCAATTCAAAATGGGCATTGAATAAAAAGGAATACAGCGATAAAGCATCGACTGACGCACATCACGCCGCCATTTTGCGACGTATTCGAAGCTGTATACAATCTGGCAATCCCATTTTAATTTTTTGCAAATCGATTAAAAAATTAACTGCGTTGCAAGAATATTTAAAACAGCGTTTAACGCCAGAAGAACAATATTATTTTCAAACGTATGATGGTAATAATCCAGAAATGTCATATGAAGAGGTGCGGGGAAAAGCCGGAAATCCTTCCATGATTACCTTGACCACAGCATTGATGGGGCGAGGTACTGATATTAAAGTACGTCCTCCCACAGAATTATTTGTGTTGCCGACAGACATCGTTAGCGCATTAAATTATGAACAAATGATCGGTCGTACTGCGCGACAAGATCAGTCTGGGAAGTGTGAATTATTAATCAGTGAACAAGAGCTTAGTGATTATCGAGAAAAATATCCTAAATATGAAAGATATAATGTTCACGATCCAAAAGAATTAGAAAAATTTATTACTGCTGTGCAACAGAAAATGGATGATGAGCGATCACAACAAGTGCTTGTGCACCACAGAAGTGGTGATGTTATTGAGCAATATTTTCAAGATTATGTCGAAACATGTGGTGCTTTTAAGAAGCATTTGGGTGCTGATCAATGGAAATTTGGGCAAAAAAAAGAACGGGAACGGTGCCATTTCCAATGGAGAAAGTTTTTAAAACAACTAGAACATCGTTGGCATGAATTAAAAGTTGAGATGTTGAATGCTGAAAAAAACGGTGTTGATCCAGATTTGACTCCAGAAGAACGTTTAGACGCTCAATTAAAACGATGGGTCGATGAATTTAATCCGAAGTGGATCGCAGCTAAAAAAGAAATGTACCAAACAGCGGAATGCGAGGGGGAAGTGCCTTTTGCTGAATTTTTTGCAACAACAAAGGTTGATCTTACACCGCATCTTGCTCCACCAAAATCGATTGCAGATTCGGATATTCGTCCGCTGGATCCGGATGATTTGAATCCAGCCAAAGCGTATGTGGATGGTGTTCGTAAAGCGAGTCCAGAGGCTGAGATTAATGAGGAAGTTTTGAAACAAGCGTTTGCTCAAGAAATGCGTTTTCTTCATCTTAAATTATTTTATCGTCCAGTGGGTAAACTTATTCCCTCTCTTTTAATCAAAAAATGTCTGAATCATTTGCTTGAGCAGCTGCATAGTATTTATGAACAAGACACCGAAGTGAGATTGTCTCAAAATCGCTGGCTTGGTTTGTACGAACGATTCATGTTGGCGGTAAAAAAATATGGAAATGACAACACTAAAAGAATGGTTGTTGAGTTGTTAGAGAGTCATTTTAAAAAATATAAAAAGGATAGTGATTACATACAATTTTTGCGATTAAATATATTGCAAAAAAATCGTGAAGGCTATTGGGGGGATAAATTAAATAGCATTCGCGCTATATTGAGCTCTTCATTTGAAGGCACACAGTATTTGAAACAACGATATGAATCATATTGCGGTTTATTTAAAGCCAGCGATCGAAAAAAAGAAGTTAAAAGGTTGCTTGAAGCATTAAAAACAAAAAATCTACCATCTGATGTGATTGCTGAGACCAATAAAGGCGCTTCTAACGCGATTCAAGATGATATTAAGTATGATGCAGCAAGATCAAGTTTCTCGCTATTTGGTTATCGAAATACATCGGGTAGTGAATTTCAGAAAATGGTGCGTGCTATGCATGATAAGGCAATGCTTTCATTGGTGAATTGTAATGATAAAAAAAGAATGGATGTTGCTTTAGCAAGCGATGCTCAACATATCAACCAAGTCAGAGCAACATTATTGGCGCGCGCAGAATTGAAGAAGACTTCTTATAAATGGATGCGTGAAGATGCAATTTTAAAAGACTCCATCCTGGAAAATGGGGAAGCCAATCTAAATAAAATAATTGCGTTAGATAAGAAACTTCAAGAGTGTATTGAGCGTTTTCGGTTTCCCAGAAATAATTCAGAACGCGCTTTCGTTCACTTTATGAAAGATTTGCAGCAACGGACTTGCAGTTATATTGCAATAGCAAAACATATCGCTCCTGAAAATGTTTCTGCTCCTATGATTCACTAGCATTCCTATTTGTCATTGCGAGCGAGAGCGAAGCAATCTAGGCTCTATTGTTTCTTGAACAAGAAAGACAAAACAAAACATCTAAAATTTATCTGTATATTTCTTTATATTGGGGCAATAACGCCTAGATTGCTTCGCTCTCGCTCGCAATGACGATAACCCGCCCAGTGACTTTAAAAATTACATTCCACACTAAAATATTTTTCATCCGCATGTCGTGGAAAATGGGAAAGTCGATCTGGATAAAATGATCGCCTTAGATAAGCAACTTCAAGAGTGTATTGAGCATTTTCGGTTTCCCAGAAATAATTCAGAACGCGCTTTCGTTCACTTTATGAAAGATTTGCAGCAACGGACTTGCAGTTATATTGCAATAGCAAAACATATCGCTCCTGAAAATGTTTCTGCTCCTATGATTCACTAGCATTCCTATTTGTCATTGCGAGCGAGAGCGAAGCAATCTAGGCTCTATTGTTTCTTGAACAAGAAAGACAAAACAAAACATCTAAAATTTATC
>Ga0207055_1028_pt1 | contig 19394 bp, 17 predicted proteins | sample Alteio_BWMinCont_57_FD_153293 | JGI IMG/M metagenome (GOLD analysis project Ga0207055, IMG submission 153293) | Enriched cells from forest soil in Barre Woods Harvard Forest LTER site, Petersham, Massachusetts, United States -... | ecosystem: Environmental > Terrestrial > Soil > Temperate forest >...
CACGAATCACGTCGTATTGATAATCAATTACGCGGCCGTTCAGGTCGTCAAGGTGATCCTGGAAAATCGCGTTTTTATCTTTCACTCGAAGATAATTTGTTACGTATTTTTGGCGGCGATCGTTTGACCAGCATGATCAAATATATCGGCATGGAAAAAGGTGCTGCGCTGGAATCTCGTTTATTGACGAATAGCATTGAGAATGCGCAGCGCAAAGTGGAAGCGCATAATTTTGATATTCGCAAACAATTATTGGAATACGATGATGTCGCGAATGAGCAGCGCAAAGTGATTTATAGTCAGCGCGATGAATTACTCGCTGCAGAGAGTATTTACGATACGATTGAATCGATTCGTCATCAAGTCGTGAATAATGTGATTACTCAATTTATTCCACCACACAGTTTAGAAGAGCAATGGGATGTGCCTGGATTGGAAGCGCAGATTGAAAAAGATTTTAAATTGCGGTTATCGATTCGTGACTGGTTAGATAAAGAAGCGGGATTACACGAAGAAAATTTGCGTGAACGTATTCAACAATCCGTGAAAGACGTATATCAGAAAAAAGAATCGCAAGTAGATCCTTCAGTGTTACGCCAATTTGAAAAAGCGATTATGTTGCAAACGCTCGATGCTCTGTGGCGTGAGCATTTAGCGGCGATGGATTATTTGCGTCAGGGAATTCATTTACGCGGCTATGCTCAAAAAAATCCAAAGCAAGAATATAAACGCGAATCGTTTGAATTATTCGTGGATTTGTTAGGACGCATCAATTACCAAGTGATTTCATTGCTGAGTCAATTTGAAGTGCAGGAAGAAAAAGATGTCGTCGCATTGGAAGCACAACGCCGTGAAGCCGCTCAATTTAAAATGCAGTTTGAACATGCGAGTGCTGCTGCGTTGGATGCACCTGTAAATGCAAATGAAGAACCGGTTATTGCTTCTTTCTCACGCGAAGGACGCAAAGTAGGGCGGAATGAATTGTGCCCATGCGGGTCGGGTAAAAAATATAAACATTGCCACGGCAGTTTATCGTGATCCATGTGGTTGTGGGTGTTATTCGTAATGCGTCGGGTGATATTTTAATTGCGCAACGTCCTGAGGGTAAATACAAAAGTGGACTGTGGGAATTTCCCGGCGGAAAAGTTGAAGCGGGCGAAATGGTTTTTCATGCACTGCAGCGTGAACTCAAAGAAGAATTAAATATTGATGTGATGACGGCAGAGAGTTGGTTACAACATCAATATGACTATTCTGATCGCAGTATTTTGCTGGATACATGGAAAGTGATTACGTTTTCTGGGGTTCCCGAAGGTGCTGAAGGGCAGGCGATTCGTTGGGTTTCTCCGCAGGATTTGCAGCAGTTTCAGTTTCCGGAGGGGAGCGCGTTTATTTTAGAAAGAATGTAGGGTGGGCAAAGCGCGCAGCGTGCCCACCACTTTGCCAGGTTAATGGTGGGCACGCTGCGCTTTGCCCACCCTACATTATGCTAAGTTCGCAATGCGGACCAGTTTTGCAACCGATGATTCCGGAATATCAACGTCACATTTTTTTCGGTTGTTTTGTCATAAGCCGGTCTGTACGTATACACATAATCAATTCGATTATTATCAAACGTGTTCAACAACATGGGCGTACCCATGATGTTTTTTACTTGTTCTTCTGTCATTCCCGTATGTAATTTATTCACCATCTCAGGCGTAATAATATTCCCTTGTTCAATATCCATTTTATGAACGCAACCTGATAGGGCAGCAATCGTTATCATCGCGAAGAGTGTCTTTTTCATTCTTTTTTTCCTAGTGGAGTGACTCGAAAGGCCAATATCATAACCGAATCCAACCTGTTAGAATAGGCCCTTTGTCAAGGGAGAGGCGCTGGTGGATGACTCTGATTTAAAAAAAGCAGGATTGAAAATTACGATTCCTCGCGTCAAGATTTTAGAAATCCTTGAAAATGCAAAACTGCATCACGTGAGCGCCGAAGACATCTATCGCATTTTATTAGAATCGGGTGATGATATTGGCCTTGCAACAGTGTATCGCGTATTGACTCAATTTGAAGAAGCCGGTTTAGTGATTCGACACCATTTCGCGGAAGGGCATTCTGTTTTTGAATTGGATCATGGCAATCATCATGATCATTTGGTGTGTGTGAAATGCGGGCGCGTGGAAGAGTTTATCGACGCGGTGATCGAAGAGCGCCAGCAATTTGTCGCGAAACAGGCGGGTTATATGATTACCGATCACAGCCTGAATATTTATGGAATTTGTAAGGAATGCCAAAAGTCACGTTGAAAGGAAAACAGTTTTTTTAGATATCCCTAAAATCAAGAAGATATTTGATCTAGGCTCTATTGTCTCTTTAACAAGAAAGACAAAACAAAACATCTAAAATTTATCCGTATATTTCTTTATATTGGAACAATAATGCCTGGATTGCTTCGCTCTCGCTCGCAATGACGATAAAGTAGTGCCATTGCTACCAGGCCCCGAACAAATTTTTGCGATATGCCTGCTTTCTTGTCTGGAACAGTGGGCAAAAATAGTGAAAGGAAAACAGTTTTTTTAGATATCCCTAAAATCAAGAAGATATTTGATCTAGGCTCTATTGTCTCTTTAACAAGAAAGACAAAACAAAACATCTAAAATTTATCCGTATATTTCTTTATATTGGAACAATAATGCCTGGATTGCTTCGCTCTCGCTCGCAATGACGATAAAGTAGTGCCATTGCTACCAGGCCCCGAACAAATTTTTGCGATATGCCTGCTTTCTTGTCTGGAACAGTGGGCAAAAATTTTGCGGGGTGACAGGCTATTCACAATCCGGTGTAATTTGCAAAAAATCCTTTTCATAATCCACCATCCACTTATCGACTATCTCCCATTTTATTTCTTGAATAGTTCTAAAACTGGAAATAATGTGCGAGAAAAGTTTAAGTTGAATGTCTCGATATTGTTTTGCATGAGAATAAGCAGTGTGATCAAACCAAATTAAATTTCGATACGGAATAAATAAGCCCGGATATCTTTCCGCTAACATTTTTTCAAGCTCGATCATCCACATATGTTTTTCAGGTGCATAATCTGCGTTGAGTTCGATATATTTGTTAGAAGAGATCTCCAGAATAGCATCCGTGTCTGATTTTCTGCGCAATGCAAATGAAGACATTAAATTTTCCAACTCCCTGCCGGGATGTCTGGAGATCAGTTCATTCAAAAGCCTGACATCTTCGAGTGCGCAATTGACTCCCTGTCCACCGAACGGCAGCATGGTGTGTGCAGCATCCCCTAACAGCAGTGCATTTTTATACTGTTGTTTTTTAACACTGATAGTTGCGAGTTGCCCTATAGGTTGATCAAAAAACTGTTCAGTCAATTCAGGAATGATGGGAGATAAATCAGCAAAATAGTGATTAAAAAATTTTTGCACCGCCAGTTTGTTTGTCAAATTTGCAAAACTATTCTCACCGGTATTGGGAAGAATGAGTGTGCCGGTAAATGATCCATCTAAATTAGGATGAGCCACTAAGCTTAAATTAGAGCGGGGCCATCTGTGCATATGTCGATTAGAAAGATTTTTAGAAAAAGAATAAGGAAAATTAATTTCTTTGTAACTGTGAGAAAATATTAATTTGTTCGTATTATCAGGGAAAATTTTGCTAAGTTCTTCTCGAACACGTGAAAACGCACCATCACAGCCAAATACCCAATTACTTTTTATTTCTACTTTTTCTTTTTTGTGACGGTCTTCAAATAAAAAAGATTTTTCTGAAAAATTTGCCGAAATGAGTGCATGATCGAAATGGAGTTTAATGAATGGATTACCTTCGATTGATTTTAAAAGAAGATCATTTAAACGCTCGCGGGAAATACTATAAACCGGCTTTTGATGTACGACATCATAGTCTTGAGTGAATTGTTTATCATTGGGTAAGTGAATCACCCTGCCGTATGTGGGGATGGCAACTGATAAAACCTGCTCTAATAATCCAACTTCAGAAAGCGCCAATAAACCTCTCGCGGATAAATCAAGATTGGCAGCACGTTGAATGGGGACAGATTTTATTTTGGGATCATGACTTTTTTCGTAAATGCTGACCTGAAATTTTTTCTGGCTAAGATACAAAGCCAGAACAATTCCGCAAGGTCCTCCTCCTACTATGATTTTATCAAAGCAGAGCACAACCAGGCCTATGAGAAGGAGCTGGAGAACCAGGATTACCTTTTTGTTCTTTCTGCGGATCAGTCTTTTGAATGTTGTCAAAAAATGCAATCCCTGCGAGTCGCGTCGGAGAGGGCTCTTTTTCCCTTTTAACTTCTCTATAAATTTCCGAAATGCCTGTATAAACAGCATCAGCGCCTGCCAGTATCACTAGGAACATACTACTCACAATACTTATCGCGCCCGTTGCGCTGAGAAAGCTTGCTCCGACTCCGGTCAACTTGCCGCCCGCAACGCCTATACCGGGCGCTACTGATAGAGCAGTCGAGTTCATTGAGAGTCCACCGAGAACATTTCCGATAGAAAACAATCCAGTACTGGCTAAGGTTATGCGAGCATAGTCTGCTGTGTGTTGTGCTGCGAAGCAGCCAGGACTGCTAGTGTTAGCACCTACATAACGTGCTAATTCGTTAAGTTGTTTATAGCGGGTATAGCGGGTATATATTTGCCTCCCAAGATAAGCGACAGCGAGCGTTAAGGCTTCGCTATTAAATGAAGCAGCGGCCGAGATGAAAGGGGATATTACACTGTCATAACCCGATGCAATCGCCAGACTTCCAGCTGCTATCAACACAGCTCCAAAGAATACAAGAGCCAGATTTTTTGCAATTTTTCCCCAATTGAGAGGGTTGTCAGGATAAAGTTTATTATTCAAGTCGCGGCAAAGTTCAATGTGGCTAGGAAATGTTACAGGTCCACTCTGGAATTTCGCTTCGCTTTTTTTTGTGTTTAAAGCCCAGCCCGGAAACTGTGCCATAAACAGCATGAAATAGATTTGTTGTGTCAGAAAAAGGTTCTTTTCATCCGTCAGGCTCCTAGCGTTTGGGCGTACAGCATCCAGCCATTCCTGTAACGAGCTGTGGATATCATCCCTGAGAGTAGTAGGACGACGCAGGTAAGCGTCGAGACTATCAAATGCAGCCTTCACATGTGTTGTTGCCTTTTTTTCATCTTTAAGCCAAGCGCAGTCGTTTCTGTTTTCCAAAAACTCATAACCAAAGCCTGTAAAATAAGGGATCAGACTAAGATAATTCTCATCATAGCTGAACGCATCATTTGCCCCAGCTGACTTCGCCCGCCTTAAGTCGTCCCCAGATAACTCATAGTCCTGCCTGGGAGGAGGGGTTCCTTTTTGCTTGGTTTTGGCCAAGTCTTGGGTGATGTCACAGCCTAGGATATTCTCTCGAACAAGCATTTTTCTCTCTACCATTTAAGTTACAAAAGGGTTTCGCTATTTTATCGATTTTTCCTTAAGAAAGTCTTAAGGGCAGAACCTTTGATACCGTACTAGACGTGTCATTCCCGCGAAGGCGGGAATCTATCTAAATGGATTCCCGCCTTCGCGGGAATGACACGGGGCAGACGTCTTTAAGGTACTGCACTTTCCACCATCTCCCGCGCATGCTCGATCGTCTTTTTCGTAATCGCCACCCCTCCCAACATCCGTGCGATTTCATTAATTTTTTCCGTGGGCGAAAGCAATTGAATATGCGTTTTTACCGTATGGCTCTCACTGATTTTTTCAACCCGCACATGATGATGTCCTTGTGCCGCCACTTGCGGCAAATGCGTCACACAAAAAACCTGATGTGTTTTTCCAAGATCACGCAATAATTTCCCGACGATTTCCGCCGTACCGCCGCTGATTCCCACATCCACTTCATCAAAAATCACCGTTGAAATCCGATGTTGCCCTGCGGTTGCGATATAAATCGCTAAACTAATCCGCGACAATTCTCCGCCCGACGCAACTTTTGCAAGCGGTTGCAGAGGCTGCCCAACATTCGTCATGATTTGAAAAACCATTTTTTCTAAACCATGCGGCGATAATCCCGCCGATTGAATCGCTTCAAAAACAATTTGAAACGTGGCATGTGGTAATGCTAATTCACGAATGCTCGCTGTGACTTGTTCACTTAATTTTTTCGCTGCTTTTATTCGGCTCTGAGACAGTTTTTGAGCGGTTTCCTCATAATTTTTTTCGATGATTTTTAATTGCTGAGCCAATTCATTTAATCGTCCATCGCTACTCGCTAATTCTTTTAATTCTTGCGCTAATTTTTTTTGAAACTCATCCAATTCGTTCGGAGAAATTTTATGTTTGCGCGCGAGATCAAACAACGTCCCAAGACGTTCTTCAACCCACTGCAAGCGTTCTGGATTTTGTTCGACTGAATTTAAGTAATGACGCAAATCACTTTCCGTTTCACTCACTTGAATGAGTGTTGTTTTAATATTTTCTATCCACACTGCAATTTTGGGATCCACTTGCTGCACAGACTCCAATGATTGCAAGGCGTGATGCAATAATCCCATCGCATTTTGCTCTTCATTTTCTGTGAGCGCATTGACAGCATCATTGATATTTTTCAGTAACTCTTCCGCATGCGCGAGTTGCTTATGTTCAAGATCCAGTGTTTGAAATTCTTCAGGTTGAATGTGTAACTCTTCCAATTCACGCAATTGAAAAGCAATAAACTCACTGCGCACACGACGATCTTCTGTGAGTTTTTTCAACGAACAAATTTCATGATTAATTCTATTCCACTCATCTGCCAATTCTGCCACGTGAGACACGAGCAGGGGATGATTCGCGAAATCATCTAACATTTCCCGCTGTTTTTCTGATTTTAATAACGTTTGATGTTCATGTTGTCCATGAATATCCAACAGTAATTCACTGAGTTCACGCAAAGGGGGCAGTGTCGTCGGCATTCCATTGATGTAACTGCGTGAGCGACCATCTTTGTTAATGGTGCGGCGAATAATGCATTCTGAATTATTTTGATCAAGATCATATTGCTTGAGCCAACGAATCGCAGAGGGCAGTTGGCTGATATCAAAACATAAACTAATCTCTGCTTTTTCCTGTCCGGGCCGCACCATGTGTTCAGAGGCGCGAGCACCCAATGCTAATTCAATCGCATCAATTAAAATGGATTTTCCCGTTCCTGTTTCGCCAGTTAAAACAGTCGTGCCAGACGAAAAATCTAACTGTAATTCATGAATGGTAATTAAATTATGAATGTTGATTTGCATTAACATCTCATGTTACTCCACATATTTTAATTTTTTTCCCCAATGCAATTTACTGCGCAAGGTTTCGTAATAATGATAATCAATGGGATGAACGAGTTGTAAATGATGCGGTTTTTTTCGGATATTAATGTGACTCCCTGCCGGTGTGTTGATATACGCACGACCATCGCAACTCACGCGAGGTGATGTAATATTGTTCGGTGGAATAATCACGTTGATTCGGCGATTACCTTCTACCACGATAGGGCGGCTGCTGAGCGAATGAGGAAACATCGGTACCAATACAATCGCATCGAGTTGAGGATGAAGAATCGGGCCGCCGCCCGATAAAGCATACGCAGTCGATCCCGTCGGTGTTGCAATAATTAAACCATCTGAACTTTGACTGCAAACGAATTGATCGTCGATGTAAATTTCAAATTCAATCATGTGTGGTACGGCATCGGGAATAATCGCCACTTCATTCAATGAATCATCTTGACCAATGTGATTTCCGTGAACCTCGATGGAAGCGGTGAGTAAAAATCTTTTTTCAATCGTGTATTCGCCTCGCAAAATGGCTTCGATTTTTTTTAACTCCGTCGGCAAAATATCCGTTAGAAATCCGAGGCTCCCGCGATTAATCCCTAGAACGGGGAGATCTTGATTGACGGCAATATGGGCTGCATGCAATAAACTCCCGTCACCACCCACGACAATCAATAAATCACAATGTTTGCCGAGTTCTTCGCGCGGCAAAATCGTGAAAGGTGTTTTATCCAGTGTTTCAGCCGTATCTTCTTCAATATAAATTTGCAGGTCTAAATGATGTAGATAGTCAACAAGCGCCTTGAGCGTTTCTTTCACGCTGGCATTTCTCACGCGACCAATAATACCTACATTTTTGAATGGGACATTCATGTTAATTCCCTTATAATGCTCCGACACATATCATAGGTGAGTTATGAGCGAGACACCAGTCAATCAACGTGCTCAGCAAGTCTTAAAAATTTTGGTCGAACGCTATATCCAAGAAGGTCAACCCGTTGGGTCAAAGACCATTGCGGAAGAATATGCTCTGGGCCTGAGTTCAGCGACCATTCGCAATATTTTGGCGGATCTGGAAGACGCGGGTTATTTGTCATCGCCTTATACATCGGCAGGGAGAATTCCCACGTCTCAGGGTTATCGATTATTTGTGAATCATTTGCTGACCATGAAATCCCTAGATACCCTCGATGTTCAAGAACTTAAACACCAGCTTAATCCCGATATGGCGTTGTCTCATCTATTGCAATCCGCTTCCACTGTCTTGTCCAGCCTGACACAATTGACCGGTATTGTGGCTTTACCGAGACGCAATCGAATCCAGTTGAGACAAGTTGAATTTTTACCGTTGTCATCGAATCGCGTATTAGTGATTCTCGTATTGAATAATCGCGAAGTGCAAAATCGTATTATTTACACGGATCGGATTTACTCTGCGAGTGAATTACAAGAAGCAGCCAATTATTTGAATGCCCATTTTGTGGGAAAAGATTTATTGGCAATTCGTCAAGAAATGGTCGGTGCATTGCGTGAAGATCAGTATAATATGGCTCGTTTATTGCAAACCGCTATGGATGTTGCCAATAAAATTTTTATTAATCCGCAAGAAAATAAGGATTATCTCATCGCTGGTCAAAATCATTTATTGAATTATTCAGGCGAAGCGGATTTGGAACGGTTGCGGTTATTATTTGATGCTATTTCACAAAAGCAGGAAATTTTAAATTTATTAGATCAAGCATTGGATGCAGATGGTGTGCAGATTTTTATTGGGAAAGAATCGGGCTATCAAGCGTTCGATGGCTGCAGTATTGTAACGCAGTCTTATTCAGTAGATGGTGAATTAGTGGGAAGTTTAGGGGTGATTGGCCCATCGCGTATGCCGTATGAACGTGTGATTTCTGCGGTGGATGTGACAGCAAAATTGTTGTCTGCGGCCTTGAATCAGGGGTGATTGACCTCATATTAACGTCTTGTCATGCCAGCATGCTCTTAGCTGGCATCCAGTGTCTTTAAGTCGCTGGATGCCAGCTAAGAGCATGCTGGCATGACAGGATTTATTTTTTGACTCGGAGGAATAAACGTGCCAGCGCATCGTGATAAAGCAGGAAGTACAGCATCTTTGCATGACAAGTTAGGGTCTCCTGATGAGCAGTCTGACGAAATCGTCGATGCAGAATTAGAAGAACAGCCTTCTCTTTCGTATGAAGCCTTACAAAAACTGCAAGCCGAAACAGAAGAAAAAGCCAAGCAATCCTGGGAACGCTTATTGCGCATACAAGCGGATATGAATAACATACAGCGTCGCACGGAGGTGGATATCGCCAATGCCCATAAATACGGGCTGGAAAAATTTGCGCTTGAGCTATTGCCGATGGTGGATGGTTTGGAACGCGCTATGGCAGCGCATCAGGAAGAAGACTCCGGTTCGGGAACGTTGCTCGGTGGGGTGAATCTGACTTTGAAAATGATTTATGCAGCGTTTGCGAAATTTGGTATCGAGGCAATCAATCCTGAACACCAAATGTTTAATCCAGAATTACATCAGGCCGTGTCGACGCAAGTGGATCCCAAGGTAGCGCCGAATACGGTTTTAGCGGTTCTGCAAAAAGGTTATTTATTAAATCAACGATTGATCCGACCGGCATTGGTTGTTGTTTCAAAATAATATTGAAAATTGAATAAATGCCCTCATATAAAGATAAGAATGTCATTCCCGCGAAGGCGGGAATCTATCTTAATGGATCCCCGCCTTCGCGGGGATGACAGAGCTTAACTTACCGCGGGGATGGCAGAGCTTAACTTACGTGGAACAGAGCTTAACTTACGTGGAAATGACAGAGCGATGGTATGCAGGGTAATTATTTTTTTTGGAGAATAACATGGCAATGAATAAAATTATCGGTATTGATTTAGGTACGACCAACTCCTGCGTCGCGGTAATGGAAGGCGATAAAGTTCGCGTCATCGAAAACGCAGAAGGGGACCGTACTACACCTTCCGTCGTTGCTTATTTGGAGGGCGGTGAAGTGCTGGTGGGCCAACCGGCAAAACGTCAGGCTGTCACCAATCCTGCCAATACGGTTTATGCTGCGAAGCGGCTCATTGGTCGTCGATACGACGAAGAAGTCGTCAAAAAAGACAAAGAAATTGTACCGTACAAAATTATTCGGGCGGACAATGGCGATGCGTGGGTTGAAGTATTGGGCAATGAAAAATTAGCGCCGCCGCAAATTTCTGCACAAGTTCTCATGAAGATGAAGAAAACAGCCGAAGATTATCTGGGTCATCCCGTCACAGAAGCCGTGATCACGGTTCCAGCGTATTTCAATGACTCTCAACGTCAAGCCACCAAAGATGCGGGTCGCATTGCCGGTCTCGAAGTGCGCCGTATTATCAATGAACCGACAGCGGCTGCACTGGCATTTGGTCTCGATAAAAAACCTGGCGACCGCAAAATTGCCGTTTACGATTTGGGTGGTGGTACGTTTGATATTTCGATTATTGAAATTGCAGAAGTCGATGGTGAGCATCAATTCGAAGTGCTTTCAACGAATGGCGATACTTTCCTGGGCGGTGAAGATTTCGATTTTCGTTTGATTAATTATTTGATCGATGAATTTAAAAAATCATCGGGCATTAATTTGCGTAACGATCCACTCGCGTTGCAACGATTAAAAGAAGCGGCAGAAAAAGCGAAAATTGAATTATCGTCGGCACAACAAACCGATGTGAATTTGCCGTACATTACAGCGGATGCGAGCGGACCTAAACACTTAAACATCAAAATTACGCGTGCTAAATTGGAATCCCTCGTGGAAGATTTAATTCAGCGCACCATTGAGCCCTGCAAAACAGCGATTAAAGATGCCGGTGTTAAAATTGAAGAGATTGGCGATATTATTTTAGTCGGCGGACAAACGCGTATGCCGCTGGTTCAAGAAACGGTTAAAAATTTCTTCAACAAAGAACCACGTCGTGACGTTAATCCTGATGAAGCGGTTGCGATTGGTGCTGCTGTGCAAGGCGCAGTTCTTTCTGGTGCAGTGAAAGACGTATTATTGTTAGACGTAACACCGCTTTCTCTAGGGATTGAAACACTGGGCGGCGTGATGACTAAACTCATCGAAAAAAACACGACGATTCCAACGAAAGCAGCTCAAACATTTTCGACAGCAGCAGATAGTCAAACCGCTGTGACGGTACATGTTTTACAAGGTGAACGCGAAATAGCGTCTGCCAATAAATCACTGGGCCGTTTTGATTTGCAAGATATTCCGCCCGCACCGCGTGGGATGCCGCAAATTGAAGTCACGTTTGATATTGATGCAAATGGTATTCTTCACGTCTCTGCAAAAGATAAAGCAACTGGAAAAGCGCAATCCATTGTGATTAAAGCATCCAGTGGTTTATCGGAAGATGAAATTAAAAAAATGGTGAAAGATGCGGAAGTGAATGCAGCGGAAGATCGTAAATTCCATGAGTTAGTCGGTGTGCGCAATCAAGCCGATAATATGATTCACGCGGTGACAAAATCATTGAAAGAGGCGGGCGATAAAGTGTCTGCAGAAGAACGTCAATCGATTGAACACGCTGTTGAAGCATTGAAAGAAGCGGTCAAAGGCAACGATAAAGATTTGATCGAAGCTAAAACAAAGGAATTGACAGACGCTTCTTCTAAAATGGCTGAAAAATTATATGCTGCAGGCCAGCAACAAGGTGCACAACCTGGTGCTGAAACACAATCCACAGGCGATCAAACCGAAGCGAAAAAAGGTGACACGGTTGTGGACGCAGAGTTTGAAGAAGTGAAGGACGATAAGAAATAACAATCTCCCCTGTCATGCCAGCTAAAAGCATGCTGGCATGACAGTGTTTTTTTAATTAACCGACTGAAACTAACATGACCAAACGTGATTATTATGAAATCCTCGGTGTTTCGCGCAATGCGAGCGATGAAGACATTAAAAAATCTTTTCGCCGACTTGCGATGAAACACCATCCCGATCGAAATCCACACGATACAGTCGCTGAAGAAAAATTCAAAGAAGCACGCGAAGCGTATGAAGTGCTTTCGGATGATCGCAGACGCTCTGCGTACGATCAATTTGGTCACAGCGCTCAGGAAGCCGGCGGATTTGGTGGCATGGGCGGTATGAATTTCAGTGATATTTTTGGCGATATTTTCGGTGATATTTTTAGCGGTGGCAGAGCGGGCCCTCAACGGGGTGCAGATTTACGTTACCATTTGGAAATCACGCTGGAAAATGCTGTCTTAGGCACCACGGTTGAATTAGCCGTTCCCACACAAGTTTTATGTGCAGAATGTTCAGGGACCGGCGCACGAAAAGGCGCATCACCCGTCACGTGTAATGATTGCGGCGGTCATGGACAAATTCGCATTCAACAAGGATTTTTTTCAGTACAGCAAACGTGTCCCTCCTGTCGTGGAAAAGGACGATTGATATTGGATCCTTGCATGGAATGCCGCGGCAAGGGACGACGCAAGCAAACGAAAAAATTATCCGTCAAAATTCCTCCGGGTGTGGATACCGGTGATCGAATTCGCTTGAGCGGTGAAGGTGAAGCGGGTGAACCCGGCGCACCGAATGGGGATTTGTATGTGCAGATCACCGTAAAACAACATGATATATTTAATCGCGACAGTGCTCACTTGCATTGCGAAGTGCCGATCAGTTTTGTGACCGCTGCTCTCGGCGGCGAATTGGATGTGCCCACGCTCACGGGTAAAGCAGTCAAACTTAAAATTCCTGCTGAAACCCAATCAGGAAAAGTATTTCGTTTAAATGGGATGGGCGTTCCCTCTGTTCGCGGCAGTGGTTCTGGGGATTTACTGTGTAAAGTGATGGTAGAAACACCGGTTAATTTGACGCATAAGCAAAAGGAATTATTAAATCAATTCGAAAAAACATTGTCAGTGGATAATAAGCATAATCCGCGTTCGAATTCCTGGTTTAATAAAGTGAAAAAATTTTTTGAAGAAATGAAAATTTAACTGAGCCGAAACCGTGTTGCAAAAAATGCTTAGCACGCCTTCCTCCGCAGGGGGCAGGTGACGCGAAGCGTAGGATGGGGGGATGTTGTTTATTTTCTCGCAGTTTCAAAAAGCATATTTGATTCCCCCCATCCGGCCTTTGGCCTCCTTTCCCCTGCGGAGGAAGGCGTGCTAAGCTTTTTTTGGCTCAGTTATACAATTTATTAGAGAGAATACAAACATGATGAAAGTACCCATGACTGTTAAAGGCGCAGAACTCCTGCGCGAAGAATTGCAACGCTTGAAAACTGTTGAACGCCCACGCATCATCAATGCGATTGCAGAAGCAAGAGCACACGGTGATTTAAAAGAAAACGCAGAATATCATGCAGCCCGTGAGCAACAGAGTTTTACGGAAGGGCGCATCATGGAAATCGAGGGGAAATTATCGACCGCTCAAGTGATTGATGTCACACAAATCGAAAATACCGGCAAAGTGATTTTTGGTACCACGATCAAATTAAATAATATCAACACATCCAGTGAAGTGAACTATAAAATTGTCGGTGATGATGAAGCAGACATTAATGCCAATAAAATTTCAATCAGTTCACCCATTGCTCGAGCGCTCATTGGGAAATATGAAGGGGATACCGTTGAAGTTCAGACCCCCGATGGTGTGATTGAATATGAAATTATTGAAGTAGAACACGTTTAATGCCTGCTGGTAAAAGTAGTCGTCGGTGGCTCAGGGAGCACTTCTCAGATCCTTATGTGAAACAGGCTCAGCAAGAAGGCTATCGATCACGCGCGATTTATAAATTAAAAGAGTTGCAGGAACGAGATAAATTATTTAAACCCGGTATGATTGTGATTGACCTCGGTGCAGCACCCGGCGGTTGGTCGCAACTCCTCGTCGATCTGGTTGGAAAAAAAGGGCGTGTCATTGCGCTCGATATTTTGCCTATGGATCCCATTCCGGGGATTGAATTTATCGAAGGCGATTTTACCGAGCAGACGGTTTTATCCGAATTAATGCAACGACTCGGAACGACAAAAGCCGATTGGGTTCTTTCTGATATGTCGCCGAATATGAGCGGTATTGATAGCGTTGATCAACCGCGTTCAATTGAATTAGCGGAATTAGCGGTTGAACTGGCGAAAGAAGTATTGCACGAACAGGGCGGTTTGCTCGTCAAGGTGTTTCAAGGCACGGGATTTGATGAGTTCTTGAAAGCGCTTCGCGGCACTTTTAAAAAAGTGATTATTCGTAAACCGAAAGCGTCTCGGGATCGTTCGAATGAAGTGTATTTGTTGGCGAGAGGAATTGTCGGGTGAGAGGTGAGTTGTTACGGTAGTTTCTCTTTACCGCTTCAGGTATGATTAAAGTAATTTTTTAGTATTTTTCCTTAGAGGTCTAACAGGTGAACGACACGATCAAAACGATACTTTTGTGGATGGTGGCTGGGATCATTCTGGTTTCGGTGTTCAATATCTTTGGGCCGCGACGTGAGCCTGAACAAAGAATCAGTTACTCCTCTTTTTTAAATGAAGTGAGGCAAGGTAATGTAAATTCTGTCACGATTACCGACCAGGATTTAATTGGCACGATGCAAAATAATACGAAAACATTTGCAACCTATTTGCCGATGCCAAACGATACGCAATTGCTGAAAGAACTCTCCGACAAAGGCGTTAACATCAAAGGAAAACCACCAGAACAACCCGGCCTCCTGGTTCATCTTCTTAATTTATTGCCTTGGATTATCTTATTTGCGATTTGGATTTATGTGTTACGTCAACAAGCCGGTGGGGGTCGAGGCGGTGGTGCATTTTCATTTGGTCGCAGCCGCGCGCGATTGTTGGGAGAAGATCAAGTCAAAGTGACCTTCGCGGATGTTGCTGGCGTCGAGGAAGCGAAAGAAGAAGTAAAAGAATTAGTTGAATTTTTACGAGATCCCGGCAAATTCCAAAAATTAGGCGGTAAAATTCCACAAGGTGTTTTATTGGTGGGCCCGCCAGGGACAGGTAAAACCCTGTTAGCCAGAGCCGTTGCAGGGGAAGCCAAAGTTCCTTTCTTTACGATTTCCGGTTCAGACTTTGTCGAAATGTTTGTGGGTGTCGGCGCTTCTCGCGTTCGCGACATGTTTGAACAAGCGAAAAAACAAGCACCTTGCATTATTTTTATTGATGAAATTGATGCAGTAGGCCGTCATCGCGGCGCTGGTTTAGGAGGCGGTCACGATGAGCGCGAACAAACACTGAATCAATTACTCGTTGAGATGGATGGTTTTCAAGGAAATGAAGGTGTCATTGTGATTGCGGCAACGAATAGACCGGATGTGTTAGACAATGCCTTATTACGCCCGGGTCGTTTCGATCGACAAGTGATCGTAGGACTTCCTGATGTGCGTGGACGGGAACAAATCATCAAAGTGCATATGCGCAAAGTGCCATTAGGGAATGACGTTGATGCAGGCCTTATTGCACGCGGTACGCCAGGATTTTCGGGAGCGGATTTAGCCAATATCGTCAACGAAGCAGCTTTGTTTGCTGCGCGTGCTGACAAACGTGTGGTGGGTATGGATGAATTTGAAAAAGCAAAAGACAAAGTCATTATGGGAGCAGAGCGTCGCTCGATGGTGATGTCAGAATCCGAAAAGAAATTAACGGCATACCATGAAGCGGGTCACGCGATCGTTGGGTTGCTCGTCCCTGAGCATGACCCCGTTCACAAAGTCACAATCATTCCGCGTGGACGCGCACTGGGCGTCACCATGTTTTTACCAGAAGGCGATAAGTACAGTTACAGCAAAGAGCATTTGGAAAGTAAAATATCGAGCTTATTTGGCGGACGTATCGCAGAGCTGATTATTTTTGGGCCCAGCAAAGTGACGACAGGTGCCTCCAACGATATTCAAAAAGCGACGGAATTGGCGCGCAATATGGTCACGAAATGGGGATTGTCTGACAAGTTAGGGCCACTGACATTTGGTGATGATGAGCGAGAAGTCTTTTTAGGACATTCCGTTGCTCGACACAAAGAAATTTCTGAAAGTACATCTGGTGTGATCGATCAAGAAGTGCATGGCATTATTGATCGCAATTACAAACGAGCCGAACAAATTTTAAGAGAGCATCTCGAAAATTTGCATACTATGGCTGAAGCGCTTGTCAAATACGAAACCATTGGTCTCGATCAAATTCAGGATATTATGGCAGGCCGTCCCATGAGAGAAGTTTCGTCATGGCACGGAGATACCAGCATGGACAGTCAAAAGACTACCGTTTCCCCTCAAATCGAACCTCAAGGCAGTGTGACCAAACGAAATGATGACGAAGGACTGCGCTCAGCCCATGAAGAATAACGCAGAAAAAAACGTTATTCCTTCCAGCGGTAAACCACGTAAATATTTTGGGACCGATGGCATACGCGGCCGTGTCGGGATTTGGCCTATCACGCCGGATTTCATTTTGAAACTCGGGTGGGCAGTTGGAAAAGTATTAGCACGCCAAGGTTCCGGTAAAGTTTTAATCGGTAAAGACACCCGTATTTCAGGATATATGTTTGAGTCGGCTTTAGAAGCGGGTCTAGCAGCGGCGGGTGTTGATATTCATTTATTGGGTCCCATGCCCACTCCAGCGATCGCGTATTTGACCCGAACATTGCGCGCGCAGGCAGGAATTGTCATCAGTGCTTCACACAATCCCTATTACGATAACGGGATTAAATTTTTTTCCGCACAGGGCACAAAATTACCGGATGAAATTGAAGCCGCAATTGAAGAGCAACTCGAACAAAACATGACGACAGTTGATTCTGCGCAACTCGGGAAAGCGGTTCGTATTGTCGATGCGCCCGGTCGATACATTGAATTTTGTAAAAGCACAGTCGCATCGGATATCACTTTCAATGGATTAAAAATCGTAATCGATTGCGCGAATGGAGCGGCTTATCACATTGCGCCCAGCGTGTTTACAGAGTTAGGCGCAGATGTGATTGCGATTGGGACTGAGCCGAATGGATTAAATATCAATTTTGAATGCGGTGCGACATCTACCGATATTTTGAAAGAACATGTGATTCGCGAAAAAGCGGATTTAGGTCTTGCGCTGGATGGCGATTCAGATCGTCTCATCATGATTGATCATGAGGGCAATGTGTTGGATGGCGATGAGTTGCTCTACATCATCGTTAAGCATCGTCATGAGTTGAGGATTTTGAAAGGCGGTGTAGTCGGGACCCTCATGTCGAATCTGGGATTAGAACAAGCGATTCAACAAATGGGAATTGAATTTTGCCGCGTGCCGGTGGGCGATCGGTACATCATGGCGGAATTGATCAAGCGCAAATGGCATTTGGGAGGAGAACCTTCCGGTCACATTATTTGTTCCGATGCGATCACCACAGGCGATGGGATTATCACTGCGTTACAAGTATTATCGACGATGCGTCATCGACAATTATCGCTCGCTGAATTGAGAAAAGGATTGCGTCGGTATCCGCAGACGTTGATCAATGTGAAAGTCAAAAATTTAATTGATCCTATTGAAAATTCACGCATTGCTTCAGTGTTGCACGAAGCAAATACTGCATTAAATCAAAAGGGTAGAGTGCTTTTACGCCGCTCTGGGACAGAACCTCTCGTGCGCGTCATGGTCGAAGGTGAGCATGAAGTGCAGGTGAAAGCATTGGCTGATCAAATTGCCAGTGTGGTGAAGGAAGAGTTGGGGTAAGAGCCTCCTCATTTGTCATGCCAGCATGCTTCTAGCTGGCATCCAGTGCCACAAAAGTCGCTGGATGCCAGCTAGAGCATGCTGGCATGACAGACAGAATTTTCACGTTATTAAGATTTCCTTAAGCCTAATCCACTACTATTAAAACCCTATAAAATTAAATAAACGAGGTTTTAACAGTGGATACTCTCCCTATTGAGGAACTTGCTTCCAATCTCAAAGACATACAATTACTTCTACAGAAAACCAATATTGCGCATTTAGCTGGTTTAATGGGGGAAGCAACAGCAATCATACAAGACCTCGAAGAATATTGTCCGACACAAGATCAATCCAAGGCACATCAACAGCTTCAAGAATTATTTAGCTCTGCCAAGGATGATCTTCTCGAAGATAAAGGATTCAATACCGACCCCCTTAAACGTTTTATTGGAACCTTAATCGAGGATCAAAAGGAGGCGCTCTTCGCCAGAGCAACCTGCTGGAAATTATTTGACGACACCATGGGTCTACATGCTCGAATGCGTATCAAGAGCGTCGGGTCTATTCTGAAAGAAATCAAGATAGCGGTACAAGAAAAAAACTGGGTTGTTGCAAAAACCAAGCTAGATAGTTTTTCCGATTATATCGATCAAGAATTTCGATCGTTCCCTCAAGAAAAGATAATGGAGATACTCGCATCGCAGGACAGCTTAAATCAGAAAATGTTAGAAAATATGCAGCATGTAGGTCTGGAAGAAGCCTCTCGGTTTGCTCAAGAGATTAAAGAAATTGAAGTTAATGGCGAAACAGATGTGGTATCTCTGTATAAGAAAAAATTCGCATTGTATAACAGAATGAAAGCAGTTGATGACAAGGCGATACCTATATACCGCAGACGCCGCGGGTTAGACGAGTTGCTACGGCAAGCTGATAAGCATGATCATGGTCCATCCTCGCTTAGTTGTCGGGGATTCGTATACATTCGTTCTCGATTCGATGAACTAGCGAGATCAGTAGTAAAAACCAATGATCTGGCGGAATTAAACAAATTTGCATCTCAAGAAGCGCCTGAAAGAATAAAAATATTTAGCCAAATATATTCTCAAGAAACATTTTTTACGGAATTGAAATCAGAAGCAGAAAAAATTATCGCGGAATTAGAGAAAGATCATCAAGACTGCACACGCGCGAGAGAAATATTGGGGGAATGGGTTACGGCTTTTGAAGGAATCAATAGAAATAGCAGCGTACACGATTATGGTTTTCCTGAAGGGTTGGAGCATTTCGATGCTGGAAACCGTATGTCATCTGCATTGCACGGACTACAGGTTTTTAAAGATCTGCAACAAGAGCGCTTAGAGAACGTAAAAAAAAGACGACCGATGGAA
>Ga0207055_1045_pt1 | contig 19218 bp, 12 predicted proteins | sample Alteio_BWMinCont_57_FD_153293 | JGI IMG/M metagenome (GOLD analysis project Ga0207055, IMG submission 153293) | Enriched cells from forest soil in Barre Woods Harvard Forest LTER site, Petersham, Massachusetts, United States -... | ecosystem: Environmental > Terrestrial > Soil > Temperate forest >...
CTGCAAAAGGCGGCCCTCACGGCTTCCTGGAGCAAGCGCCTGAAGGGCGGAACAAGGGAAAGAACGTCATGTATAAGCTGCGGCTGATTTTTTCTGAAACACTGATAACCATCGCCTTGGCTTTTCTGGGTCTGGTGGCAGCCAAAGCAGTCTCGAGCTTGAAGGAGAATAAATCCGGTGGGAAGTCGAATCAGCATTTGGTCTGGGTTCGCGGCGTGTTATACGCGGTCATTCTGGCCCTGGTGATTATGGGAGCCAAGGGTGTGGGGGTCGATGCGGCCGCCGGTGTACACGGTGTGGCGAGTGAAGACGATGTAGGCCGCTTGCGCCTGGACCAAGCCTATGCCAATGCTCTGCGGGCGGTTCAACTGCGCCCCGGAATGATGATTTATTGGAGAGACCTGGCGATTGCCAAGCTCCTTCAAGGACAATTCAACTCTGTGCTGAAAGATGAGCCCGTATTTCGCGCCCTCAGTGGAGACAACCAGGATGAGGAGACAACCCTCCGCTTCGCGTATTGTCATTATTTTCTCGGACAATAAAGCCGAGGTCTTGCCAAAGACGCCAATAATCCGGATTCGCCACGATGCCGCGGCGAAGAAGTTCAAGCGCTGCCTCGGGCTGGCCGGCACCTGCCGGAGGCTTTCCCGAGAGAAAGATGGCCCCAAACCGGTAGGCAATCAGCAAGTGGGGATCGAGGTCGGTGGTGATTCGAAGTAAGGGAGCCAGTAAATCATTCCGGCCGCCGGCACCGGGAATATGGTTCCGACCATAGAATTGCACGGCACGCGTCCAATAGATGTCCGCGAGCAATCCCTCATTGCCCAAACTCAACCGCCGCAGATTCACGCCGGAAGGGATATAAAGGATGTCAGAGATCTTGGCGTAGACGCCGAGCTCATCGTCGATTTTGCGTTGGACCACAAATAACATGATGAAACCGAGAACCAGCAACCCCCAACACACCCGCCGGGTCGATATCCATCGAGTCACGGATTGTGTGCCGGAGCTCACCGGAATTCGCGCTCCTCGAAAACCAGGATAGCACCTGAAATCAGCACCGTTACGTATAAGAGGGCGTATAGCGAGTTCGAGAGAAGCAGAGCGCCGGATACTTTCTCTCCGTGGGCGGCCCGCGTGATGAAATCAAAATCACTGAGGTTGGGAAGGAGGTAATAAAGTATCGCGGTCGCCTGCTTCACGACGCCGCTCCCGGCAACTCCTCCCAGCCAACGCATCTCACTCAGAAAATGCCCGATGACATAAACGCTAAAAGTGAACACGGCTGACAGGATCGGGGAGGAAATACAGGAGAAAAAAACCGCAAGACCGACGACGATGGCCAATTGCAAAAGAACAAAGTAAATGGCGGCAAGCGGAGCGAAGTCCCCCAAATCCAAGCTCCGCTTCTGATAAAAGAGGGCCAGATAAAACCCAATGGTCATGATGAAAGTATTAATTGCGAGAGTCAGGACCAGTCCCACGTATTTGCCCACGATGAACTCAACCCGCCGGACGGGTTTGGATAGAATGTTGTAAATAGTACGCCGTTCGATTTCTTTTGAAACCAACCCGATGCCGATAAAAATTGCCATAATCAGTCCGAACACCGAGATCGAGCTCAATCCCAGGTCAATTACAATAATTTGCTGAATACCTACGGAGATCGTGCTGAAAAGAATGGCGCTTCCGATCATCAAGAAGGCGAAGATGATGAGGTTATAGAGGACTTTGTCGCGCACTGCTTCCTTGAAGGTGTGAAGCGCGATAGTTGCGATACGATTCAAGGCCTTCATGGTTCTCTTTTCCCCGGCGTCAAATTTTTTTCCATGCACAGGCTGGGCAGATCCTTTCGTCACTTGCGTAAAGAAGTAATCTTCAAGAGACATTTTAACGGGGTTCACGGAAACAATTTTCGCGCCGGCCCGGAGAACATAATTAAGGACGGTGGCAACATCCGATTCTTTCGTGACTTCAATTCGGACGCGCTCGCCGGTGCGGACGGTATAGCCCGCCCAGGGCTTCAATTCGGCCAGAAGTTCCGAGCGGGGAGATTCAATGACTATTTCGGTGGAGGCGACACCCATGGCCAGCATTTCTCTAAGTTCGCCGCAACCTTGAATCCGGCCCTTATTCAAAATTGCAACGCGCTCGCAAAGTGATTCTGCGTCCGACAGTATATGGGTGGAAAAAAAGACGGTCTTTCCCTCCTCCTTCAGCCCCAAGATCAAGTCGCGAACTTCCCGGCGGCCCAGCGGATCAAGGCCCGACATCGGTTCATCCAGGAAAACCAGCTCGGGATCATTGATGAGGGCTTGGGCGATCCCCAGTCTTTGCACCATCCCCTTTGAAAACTTTCTCACGTAAAGGTTCCGCGAATCCTTCAGGCCCACCTGCTCGAGCAATTCTCCGGCACGGCGCCGCCGCACCGCCCCCGGTAAACCGAAAAGGTCTCCGGCGTAGTTTACAAACTCCTCGGCGGTCAGATTGTCGTAAAAGTAAGGATTCTCGGGCAGGAAACCAATTCGCTCGTGCGCTGAAGTATCTTGCAACTCTTTGCCCAGGATGCGGGCCGAGCCTGAAGTGGGAAAGACCAGCCGCAGGAAAATCTTAAGCGTGGTGCTTTTCCCGGCGCCGTTCGGGCCCAGCAGGCCAAAGACTTCTCCCTGTTCCACCTGGATGCTCAGGTTTTCCAGAACGCGCTTGGGCCGCTTTCGCCAGAAACCCACGGGATAGTCTTTGGTGAGGTTTGTGGTTTCAATAGCCAACATGGATTGTAGATCAGGCCTGGGTACAGACCACCAAGCTTACCAAGGTTTTTCCAACACGACCAAATCATTCACTCCTGGAATGAGCTCTGCTTACGACGAAACCAGGAGCCGCTTGGCTCCCCTTATTATCAGTCCCAAATTCGATGAAGGCGAGCACTGGCCTACCCAGCCAGAGGCGGGTCGCCGGGGCCAGCCGCAGTGGAATTGTTTTGACGAATGGCGCCCGACTGATCTGTAAAATAGAAGTTCCCGTTGCCGGCGCATTGAAGGGGACTAGCATTGATGGAGTAAGAACTGATGGGCGCGGTTCCGACTCCGCCTTGAGTCACGATTCCGGGTACGCAAGGAAGTGGCGGGGGAGGATTCGCCGGATTGGAAGCGTACTCAAAACCGTAGCTGCTCTTGGTTCCGCCACCTAGAATGCTGTCAACCAGACCCGCGGAAGCTTGAGTCGCCGGGATCGCGTTGCCATCCAGGGAAATCAAGTCCTGGCTGTAGCCGGTTGTGTATGTCGCGGCGTAAGTCACTTCAGCCGTGTTCAGCGCCCGCAACGACGCAACCGCTGACGCCTGTTGCGCGGCTTGCCTGGACTTCAGCAGATCTGGAATTGCAATTGCCGCAATGATCAGGATGATTGCCACTACGATCAGCAACTCGATCAGTGAAAATCCGCGTTCTTCTGCCATATAAAAGCCTCATTGAGTCTGGTAGCGGCGGCGAGCACTAATCCTGCTCGTTCTCTCGAAACCGCTCCTCTACGCTCAGCAATTAAAGCGCTTGCGCCGCTGTTCTACGATCAAATCTCAACTCACTGTCCTGCTCGTCGACAAAAAAACGAACCCACAGCGTATCGAATACTACCCGGCCAGAGGCGAGTCGGTGGACGTAGCCGCATTGGCGTTGTTCATGCGGATGACGCCCGACTGATCCGTATAGTAAAAGTTTCCGTTACCCGCGCAAAGAAACGGGCTGGCATTGATGGAGTAGGAACTGATCGGTGGGGTTCCGGTTGCACCCTGGGTCACGACGCTCGGGGCGCAGGCTTGAACGGCCGAGAGATTCGCCTGGTATTCAAAGCCGTAAGCGCTTTTGACACCACCTCCCAAAATGCTGTCAATCAGGCCCGCAGAAGCCTGAGTGGCGGGGACCGCCGTACCATCGAGGGAAATCAAATCCTGGCTAAATCCGGTTGTGTAGGTGGTTGCGTAGGTCACTTCGGACGTGTTAATCGTCCGCAACGAACCGACCGCCGACGCCTGTTGTGCAGCCTGCCTCGACTTCAACAGGTCTGGAATTGCAATTGCCGCGATAATTAGAATGATCGCCACAACGATGAGTAGCTCAATCAACGAAAAACCTTGTGAATTCCTTCTCATGCTTGCTCCATTCCCTAGAATTTGGAAGGCGCACTTCTAACCTGAAGCCCAACAGAGAGATGACTCCGCTTCAAGGCCTCTTTTATGCTGTCGAAGCCTGGACGAGGCGGTCAATAAAAGGAGGGGGAGTCTTCCGACTCCCCCCAAAAAAACCACGTTAGGTGATTCTCCTCGCACCGCAAGACTTAGCCGGCCAGAGGCGAGTCGGTGGACGTAGCCGCAGCGGCGTTGTTCATGCGGATGACGCCCGACTGATCCGTATAGTAAAAGTTTCCGTTGCCCGCGCAAAGAAACGGGCTGGCATTGATAGAGTAGGAACTGATCGGTGGGGTTCCGGTTGCACCCTGGGTCACGACGCTCGGGACACAGGCTTGAACGGCTGAGAGATTCGCCTGGTATTCAAAGCCGTAAGCGCTTTTGACACCACCTCCCAAAATGCTGTCAATCAAGCCCGCAGAAACCATGGTTGACGGGCTCGCCGAACCATCGAGGTCATTCAAGCTCGAGCTAAACCCGGTTGTGTACGTCGAAGAGTAGGTTACTTCGGAAGTGTTGACCGTCCGCAACGACCCCACCGCCGACGCCTGTTGCGCAGCCTGCCTGGACTTCAACAGGTCTGGAATTGCAATCGCCGCGATGATCAAAATGATCGCCACAACGATGAGTAGCTCAATCAACGAAAAACCTTGTGAATTCTTTCTCATATTTTCTCCTTAGTCTGACTCTGGAAGTCGTCCTTGGGTTTCCATTTGTCCGTACTTGCTAAGGCAGGTGAACTTCCATTCGCCGCGATTTTTCCCCAGTGTTACTTGAAGTTTAAGTCTATTAGTTTCAATGACGAGCTGGCGGCACTCCAGGCTTTCACTCTTGATTTTGAGCTGATGAGGGTCGAATTGCCTATTTCTGTCGAACTTCACTGACACATTTTGTCACATAATTGTCGGAAATCGAGTGCCGCACTCTAAAAGCGGCAGGCGTTACCCTGCATTCTCTGCAGCATCTGCTTTATCAGAGGCCGTGCGCCTCGCTATTCGGCACGATGAGCCGCGCTTTAACGGACCGGCGTCCGGCCACTCTCATAATCTTTCTGAATCTTACTTCACGGAGGCGAGGGAGTTCCGGACGTGAGCGGCGCCCGCCCAATCTCCGGCCGCCTCCAGCGCGCGAACCTCAGCTTCATAGGCCTCTCGGTAGGTAGGGTCAGCAGCCGCGGCCGAAGCGAATTCTTCCGCAGCTTCACGATATTTTCCCAATTTCATCCAGCAAGTGCCGAGAAAAAACCGGCCGATAAGGTCGTCAGGGTTCCGCTGCACGGCTTGGACAAAGTAACAGGCTGCCGTGGCATAGTCACGGCGGGGGAAGTACGATGCTCCCAGCGCGTGGTAGGCGGGGCTGGCATTCGGCAAAATATGCGCCGCCATCCTAAAATAACCGACGGCCATCCCGGACTTTCGCTCTCGCTGTGCGATTCGGCCTAGGCCCAGATAAGCGTCGTAGGGGATGGAGGCTAGCGGGCTTAAACTTTCAGTGTTTAATTGCATCGCCTGCTTGAATTCGTCCGCAGCCGCTTCGGACTGGCCAGGTTGCAACTCGATGGAGTTGGCTCGCGCCAAGTGCATCGACGCCGACCGGGGAGAGTGCTTCAAGCTCGTCGCGGCCAGAGTCGAGTCGTCACGCCAGGCCGGAATCGAGCGAACTGTCTGGACCATCCACAAACACAGAATTACAGCCGGGACTGGCAAAGCGTAACGCAGGTTCTCGAATCTCTGGAAGCTTTGCGGCAGTCGTTCCAGAAACAGATAAGAGATTGCCAGGCAAAGTCCGACAGAGGGCAGATAAGAAAATCTTTCAGCGAGAATCGGGACGCTGAGGTAATGAATATTCAAACACGGCATCAGGGCGATGGCCCACCATGAAATCAGGAACCCGAGTTTGGGCTCGCGCTTTCTGCCCACGAACGCCATGATGACCCCGAAAAGCGTGATCCATGGCCAAAGGGAATGTACACTGGCGGCCAGATCGAAAGTTCTGGCGAAGCTCAAGTTTACGGGCCAGAAAAAAAGCCTGGCGTGCTGGCCCAGAAGGCCCAAAGCCGCCGTATCGGTTATCCCCGATGCGATCGCGGGACGCGTTGCCGGGACAAAATAGCCGAGCTCAACTCGGCGAACCAGCACGGACGTGGTAATGGCGGCCGCGTAGGGCGCCAACCGTACGCAGCAGTTCCGCCAGCGCCACTTTGAATTCTGAAAATACCAATAGGCCAGGATCATGATGGGAAAGCCGACGGCTGATTCCTTGAAGAACAGCGCAGGAAAATAGGCCAGAGCCGCAAGACAATGTTTCGCGACGTGGTTCCGCATTCCATGCTCAGCACGAAGGAACAGCAGGAATCCCAGCAGGTAAAAAAATGCGAATCCGACCTCCGGCCAGCACGCAATCCAAGCCACAGCTTCCACGTGCAAGGGATGAACGGCCCAAAGCAACGCGCCCACAAATGCAGTGAGCTCGCACACCAGCAGCTCGCGACCCAGGCGCCAGACCAACACCACGGTCGAGCAATAAAGTAGTAACTGGATCAGGTGATATGCCGCCGGATTCGGTCCTGCGAAACGATAGACGAGCCAGTAAGAGAAAATCTGGAGCGGCCGGTAGAAATCCACCCGCTTTCCCGGGTCGCGAAACGACCATACCGAGTTGGTAAAGATGTGAGTCCAGTGATGAAGGTTGAGCACGAGTGGGTTTTGCAGGATTTGAAGGTGATCGTCACTTGCGAAGCCGTTGGCCATGGCGCCGGAATAAACCAGGAGGGTAACCACGGTCAGCAAGGCGCCCGCCATCAACCTGTTCTGTTCCAGCCACCGGCCGCATCGGGACGCCCAGGACGGGGGACAACGAGCGACGGCGGGCGGGGCTCCAGCATTAGACATGTGCGATCAGCCTGAACCTGGGTTAAACTTCCAGCGAATTTTACACCGGTTCGCGTGGGTGGCGCAGAAATTGATTGATGAAACCAGTGACATCCGGAGTCAACGCTACTGAGTTCAACCTCATCAGACCTCGCTCCTTTACTTAGACCCGGTGCGGTGATCGGCTCCCCGGGCGATGCATGAATAAGGCGATGGAAATCCCGCATAAGGATGTATGCTGTCCGGCGCTTGGAAGCAAAAACGGAAAGACGGGTTTACAACGGTATTCCTCCAATGAATTCCTCAGAGACACGCGCCGGCACACTGACTTATGCCGGTGTGTTCTGTGTCACGCTCGTTACACTCATGTACGAAATCCTCTTGACGCGAATTTTTAGCGTAACGATGTGGTACCACTTCGCGTTCATGGCAATTTCCATCGCCATGTTCGGAATGACCGTTGGGGGGCTCGTGGTTTATTTGCACCCCGCATACTCAAGGCAGGATCAAGCGGTCCGGCAAATGGGGCGCAGCTCCTTTCTGTTCTCCGTCTGGATTGTGATCGGGATCCTCACCCACCTGTTTGTTCCCTTTTGCACGGGGACCTCACTGGCCTGTCTGGCTTCGATGGTGGTGACGTTTGCATCATTATCCGTGGCTTTTGTGTACAGTGGTATCTGCGTCTGCCTGGCACTCACCAGGTTTCCGCGTCAAGTAAGCCGGATTTATGCGGTCGATCTCGCCGGAGCGGCTTGCGGGTGTGTCTTTCTCATTTTCGTCTTCAAAGTGATCGACGGCCTGAGCGCCGTTTTTTTTGCCGCTCTTCTTGCCGCGCTTGCATCCATTCTATTTTCATCCCAGAGTCAGCATGAAAAGTTCCACCGAACCGCTCTTCTTTTCAGCACCTTACTGGCGGCGTTACTGATTGCAAACACGGTGGCGGCGGAGAGAGGCAGCCCGTTTGTGGATCTGATTTGGGTGAAAGGAAAGTCCGAGGAGGCGCCGGTTTACGAGAAGTGGAATTCCTTTTCACGCCTCACGGTATTTGGCGATCCCGACTCGCCAATGAGTCCCATCACCGAGGGCACCAGCCCAACCTACCCCGCCAATACCGCAGTTTCAGCACTCCATTTGACGATCGACGCCTCCGCTGAAACCATCCTCACGTCGTTCGCCGGCGATTTCACCACCGTGGACTACTTGAAATACGATGTCAAAGAGATCGTCTATTACCTTCGCCAGAATTCGAAAGTTCTCATCATCGGAGCCGGCGGTGGCAGGGATATTCTTGCCGCGCTGGCCATGGGACAAAAATCCGTTCGGGCGGTGGAGATCAATCAGGACATCCTGGCCACCGTAAATGAAAGGTTCGGCGATTTCACCGGTCATCTCGACCGGAACCCAAAAGTCACTTTCGTCAATGATGAGGCCAGAAGTTATCTGGCGCGATCGAATGACAAATTCGACGTCATTCAGGCCTCGTTCATCGACACGTGGGCGGCGACAGCCGCAGGCGCATTTTCTCTGACCGAAAATGGGTTGTACACGGTCGAAGCGTGGAAGTTATTCCTGTCACGACTCACTCCCGGAGGGGTGATTTCGTTCTCTAGGTGGTTCACTCCGGGACGGGCGCAAGAAGTCTACCGGCTGACTTCTCTGGCAGCCGCCTCGTTGAGGGGGATGGGCATTTCGAATCCGCGCCGGCATATCATCCTGGTGCGAAATGCGTGGGGGCAGGCTGCTTGGGCATTCACAGGCGGAGCCGCCACGATGTTGATCAGCAGGGCGCCGTTTTCCGACTCCGATATCGACAAGATTGAAGCAGTCGCCAACCAGATGCAATTCACGGTCGTGCTCAGCCCGCGCGTGGCGGCCGACACCGATTTTGCCGACCTCGCGTCTGGTTATGATTATCGAGGAGCAAGGGCGGCGGCCCGTTCGGATATCAGCCCGCCAACCGACAATCGACCGTTCTTCTTTCAAATGGGGAGAATCGGCGACATGTTTCGGCCGGCCCGCACCACGCGGGTTCTTAAAGAGGTCACCGACGCGGCGCACGTGTTGGGGACGATGCTTGTGATCATCACCGGCTTTACCGTGCTCTGCATCGTGTTGCCCTTGCGGGCCGCCGGCAAGAGGTTGAGGAATCAGAACGCTTGGCCGCACATGCTTTACTTTGCCGCCATCGGAATGGGATTTATGCTGATCGAGGTTTCGCAGATGCAGCGCCTGATTATTTTTCTGGGGCACCCCACCTACGCACTCTCGGTGGTGCTCTTCACTCTTCTCCTCTCGAGCGGGCTGGGAAGTTACACGACGCATGGAATAGTGAAGCGCAGCCTGAAGAAGGAGGGAATGGTGCGGTTAGGCGTGCTGGTTATCGTGTTGTGCGCTTTCGGAATCTTTACGCAGCGGGGGCTGGCAGCTTTTCAAAGTGCTGTGACTCCCACACGAATCTTGGTGGGCGTCGGAATCCTCTCTCCTCTCGGGTTTCTCATGGGCATGGCTTTTCCGTTGGGGATGAAGTCGGCGTCCAGGAATCAGCCCCACTTGATGTCGTGGCTCTGGGGGATCAATGGCGCCACTTCCGTTTGCGCTTCGGTGCTCGCCATGGTCATATCGTTGTATGCGGGAATCTCTGCGGCGTTCTGGACGGGCGTGGCGTGCTACGCAGTTGCCTGGATTGCGTTCTTTTGGTCGAGCCGAGGGACGAACAACGCGCAACCGGAAGAAGTCCCGGCAGAAACTCAAGCGGCAACAACTCGAGTCTAACAACTTATTCGCCAGCCTGAATTCGCTGCCAGTCACTTTACCCGCAACTGGTCAGCACGCTGGGCAGCTTGCTGCGCAAGTTCGGGGCGGCCCTGGATTTTGTATAACTCTGCCAGTTGCATCCAGCGCCCCGGATCAAGCGGCGTCAGTTCCACCGCCTGCTTCTGAAATTCGACAGCGCGATCCACGCCGTCCGTGCTCAGAGCCAACCAAGCACGCGCCCTACCGGTGGCCACGCGGGCATAGAACTGCGCACCCTGTTGGGAACTGCTCGGATACGGACTGAGGCGGAGGGCAAGCGCAAGCGCTTTCAGCGCCTCCTCAGACCGGTGCATTAGAACGTAAACTTCAGCCAACAGAAGATATCGCTCGGCAGGTTGATAGGATAGTTGGGCGGAATGGGTGAACGCTTGCGCGGCCTCATCGTAACGATGCTCCATGACGTACAGCCGGCCCAAAGCATACCAGCCGATATCCGTCGGCCGCAGATGAACGCTTGCCCGGTATTCGTGGTCGGCCTCATCCAAACGATTATCGGCCTGGGATAATTCTCCCATGGTCAGATGCAGATTACTGTCCTGGGAAAAAATCGCCTCCGCCGACTGCAGATACTTCAGTGCTTCGGCGCGGCGTCCGAGCGCATAAAGAACCGTGCCCGCGTTGGCGAAATAATTGAAACTTTCGGCGTTGCGCCCCGATCGCGCGTCCATAGGCAAATTTTCCGGCGGGGTGAATGGGTTCGTCTCGCAGTCAATTTGGAGGCGGTTGAGCCAAGCCGCATTTTCAGGCCGGTTGCGGATGAAAACCGCCGCTACTTCATCGAGGTAAACGGGCCTCCATGCCTGACTTTTGCAGAATTGTAGGAGGGGGAATTCCCCCAAACCCGCGTATCGGGCCACTGAGACGAAGATGGTGTTGATGTGATGAACATCGGCTTCCTGCTGCCAATCCGCCGACTCCGGACCCTGCTGCATCATCAAGTGATGATGAGACAGGAACTCAGACCCGAAGGGGATGACTCTGCCGTCGACGTAATCCAGATACTGGGGCCCAATTCGCCAAGCGAGATACCCGCCCAGGTCAAAATCGTTGAACACGTTTCCAGGCAAGCGCTCGCGGAGCAAGAAGGCGCTTGCCCGTTCCGGATACCACCAGGAGGCACCCGATCCAAACAAGGAGATTTGGCCGGCAGACAAATAGAAGCGATTAGATATCAAGTCGGCGCAGCGCACTCCTACCAGCAACACCGTCCCGACCAACAGAGCAAGGCGCGCTACGCCCAGGGTCTCCAATGGCCAGCGCCCAAGCTCATCATATCTAAAGCGGGAGGCGAGCCTGTGGACGGCAACTGAGCCGAGATCGGAGAGAACCGTCCCTCCGACGATGACTGCCACGATGGCGAACAATCCCTGGTAACGCAGGTGAGCGAGGGAAAGATAAGTTGCGCCAGCCAGCAGCACCGCGACGCCGAACTGCCTTCGCCAACACGACCACCCAAACGCAACAATTGCCGCCGCCACCAGCCACCAGTACCCGCTATCGGGATTACGCCAGCTCAACGCCTCTCGTAATGTTGCAGCGGCAGAGACGTAGGGCTGCAACCACTCGGTTATAAAACCTCCGAGCTCCGTCATGCTTCGCTCCTGGCGGGAAATGGCGGAATAGATGAAAGGTCCCCAGGGGTTCAGCAGGGTCACTAGTGAAGTGGCCAGAAGCCAGGGTGCAGCCTGCCGCAGACGCATCAATGCCGCCCTGCGACGGCTGGCAAAGGGTATCTCCAGCAGCTCCAGCATCACATAAGCCGCTCCCATCGCCAGGCCAGCCAGGAAACCTAAATGCAGGTTCACCCAGCACAGCATCAGCGGGGGGAGTAACCAAAGCGGAGCGCGCTCGCCGCGAAACTGTTTCCACAAAGTTGCGGCGAACGCAGCGAACAAGACTGTGGTAAAGAGTTCGGCGCGGGGCGCCGTGCGGAAAACGATCGCCGGCACTGCCACCACTGCCAGCGTGGCTGTAAGTGCGCTGTCTCGTCGCACGAGCAGGGCGACCGTCGCACCACAGGCGACGGCACTCAACCATGAGAGGGCGCGAAATCCTCCGAGAAGATAGAGCGCATAAAACAAAACGCCCGAGAACGGAGGATAAATCCATTCCTTGCCCGAGGCAGTATAGGAAAAGACATCGGTGCCGGGAATCTGCCTGTGTTGCACAACGTAGCGGCCCGTGGCTAGTTGCCAACCCACGTCAAACTCGCCTACCGTCCGCAAGCCGGCGACGATCGCGTAAAGCACGGCCAGTGCCAAAAGCCCCGGCACGACATAACGCCGCGCCCGAGCAGGAGAAAAGTCCATGGTAAACCTCGGTCGTGGCCAGCTTACAACAGAACTATCGAAGATTGCTATTTCGGAACAGGCGGCGATTCAAGCTTCAAAGGGTGAGCTTCACTAGATTGTGATTTTCTGATTTCTCACCCGCGCGAAAAATCGGCGACTCACGCAATTTTCTCGATAAACGAAAGTGCAAGACTTGAACTTGAAGAGCCCTCGCAAGGGACTGATAATCACAATCTTTAATTCAAGCCAGGGCAATAATGAGAAATAAAATTCCAGAAAAGAGCAAAATATTACAACTTGCATCAAGCAGGTTCTTCATTAAGAGATCCAAAAACACCACTACATAGCTGAAACAATTACAGATAGTTGAAGGTGATACTACAGTGGAATTTGGATGTTAAATTGCTGTAACAAACGTATCAGCGATCGGGATGCGTAGGGTCTTTGCGCGAACTGCTTTGGCTGGCAAGGATTCAAATTGACGAATTATCCCCGTGTGGATTAGGAAGAATTACGGTTTCGCGCCAGCTCGGGGCCTGTGCCTGTCGAATCATATTCAGAACCGCTGCCCTCGAAACCGAGGTAACCCCAATCGCCAGTCCGCTGAAGGAATCCAGATAGCGATTGAAGAGTTTGTCCGGAGGTTCTGATGCGATTTGGCTTTTCTCCGCAGGTCCTGAGCTGCAAGAATATCAATCTCCGGCGCAATGATCAATTTCAGCGACCGATCGAATCCGGGCGTCAAGCCCACGCGGCGCAGGATGAACAAAAGGTCATCCGGTCGTTAACCGGTACCCGCCTTCTCCTCCTTGGCGCAATCGCCATGACGTTCTGCCTGTTTGGAACCCACCCGGCCTTCAGCCAGGTCAGCGTGCTGACACAGGCCTATGACAACGCTCGTACGGCTCAAAATGTAAATGAGACGATCCTGACTCATGCCAAGGTGAACGCGAACCTATTCGGAAAGCTCTTCACTTATGGTCTCGACGGGCAGATGCCGGCACAGCCTTTATACGTTTCGAATGTCTACATCCCGGCGACAAATTCCACCCACAACGTCGTTTATGCCGCTACGCAACACGACAGCGTCTACGCGTTCGATGCTGACAACAATGTGGGCGGCAACGCGAACCCTCTCTGGCAAAAGAGTTTCATTGACCCCGCCAACGGCATTACTACCATCCCGGTCAAAGACCTCATCTGCGTAAATACGGGCTTCACCGAGTTCGGAATCGAAAGCACTCCGGTGATCGATTTGAGCCGAAATGCGATTTATGTGTACGCGATGACCAAGGAGAACGGGAACTATGTCCACCGGCTGCACGCACTGGATCTGGGGACCGGCGCGGAGTTGTTCGGCGGGCCGGTCCAGATAATTGCCTCCGTCGTGATTGGCGGTAAAACCTACACTTTCAATACGAAGCAGCAGGTGCAGCGGCCCGGGTTGTTGCTGCAGAACGGCATCGTCTACATCGGGTTTGGCTCCCCGGGATGCGACCTTAATTATGAAATGGGCTGGGTGATGTCCTACGACGCCAGCACGCTCCAACAGACCGGAGTGTGGGACGATTCTCCCGGGGTGTTGGCCTCGGCGGTCTGGATGTCGGGCGCCGGACTGGCCGGCGACGGAAATGGGAACGTTTATTTTAGCACCGGCGACGGCACGTTCGATGCCGACAAGGGCGGAAACCACTACGGTGATACTGTCGTCAAGCTGGCTCAGGGCGGGCAGGGACTGAGCCTCGCAGACTTCTTCACGCCGTACAATCAAGCATACCTCCTGCAGAACAATCTCGACCTCGGGGCAGGCAGAGTGATCTTGCTGCCTGAACAATCCAATCCGCCCAACAACCTCGCGCTCGCGGTTGGGAAAGCGGGAGTGATGTACCTATTGGACCAAAGTAATTTGGGCGGGTTCAATCCCGTGGACGATAGCCAGATCGTTCAGGAAGTTGACACCCATGCTTCCGGAGACGTACACAATGGTCTGACTTACTGGAACAATAATATTTTCGTCTACGCCGAAAACACACCGGTCAAGGCATTCTCATTCACCAATGGGATGATCTCCTCCCAACCCACTTCGCAGACCTCTCAAGTTTTCATTCCCCGCGGCGGGATTGTTTCTTCAAATGGGACGAAGGATGGAGTGTTTTGGTGCCTGACTACCGACACCAAGAAACTTTTTGCCTTTGATGCAACAAATCTAGGCGTCAAGCTCTACGACAACACCCAGGCTGGCTCCCGCGACACTCTCGCTGCCATGAATCATTTCGGGATGTTGGTGGTGGCAAACGGAAGGGTCTATATCAACGGCCAAAAACAACTTGCGGTCTTTGGACTTTTGCCCTACTTTGCGGCGATTAGCGGCAACAATCAGACAGGAACCGTGCGCACACAATTGCCACTTCCCCTGGTGGTGGGTCTCAAGGACGCGTATACCAACAATTCCGACCTCGTTTCCGGCATCCCGGTAACTTTTAAGGACGGTGGAAAGGGCGGTATATTCTCAAATCCGAATACATTCACTGACGGTGCGGGCATGGCCAGTACGCAGTATCTCCTGCCTTCAACCCCCGGCACCTACTTCATTACCGCGTCCAGTCCGGGTTACGCCAGCGCATCGTTCGTGGTCATCGCGACCGTCGGGTCCGTGACCTCTTTCGCCATCTCTTCGGGCAATTTCCAGACTGCGCCGGTGGCAACCTCACTGCCGCTACCCCTTAAAGTAAGAGCCAAGGACGCCAGCGGCAATGGTGTTCCCGGGATTCAGGTGAGCTTCGATGACGGCGGCGCAGGCGGCACTTTGTCGCCACCCTCAACGACGACAGACGCGGCGGGATATGCCAGCACTTCCTACATCACCTCGACAAAATCAGGTGCGGTGAAAATTACCTCCTCGTCTGCCGGACTTACTTCACTCGTTTTCACGGAAACCGTGACGGCGGGACCGGCGGTGTCAATGAGCTATCTCTCAGGCAACAGTCAGACCGTCGCGGCGGGAGCGGCGGCGCCCATGCAGTTGCAAGTCACCGTCGCCGACCAATATGCTAATCCGGTTTCCGGCGTATCGGTAAGCTTCAGTGACGCCGCAGCGGGCGGCAGCTTCTCGCCCGATCCAGTCTCGACTACCGCGAAAGGAATTGCCGGTACGCGTTACACCGTTCCCACCAAGGTGGGTACGGTAACCGTCACCGCATCGGCGGCGGGTATGGGTTCCGTTATCTTCACCGTCAACATCAAGGCGGGACCAGCGGCCATCCTCAGCATCGTTTCCGGAAACAACCAGACAGTTCCTAACGGGACGACACTACCGCAACCCTTGGTCGTTTCGGTGACCGACCAATATGGAAATCCCTTCGCAGGCAAGACGGTCACTTTCAGTGATGGGGGCGCGGGAGGAAAGTTCTCGTCAACCTCGGGAGTTTCCAATTCGGCGGGCCAGGTGAGTGTTACTTACACGACTCCCAATAAATCAGGTCCGATCACCATCGCCGTTTCAAGCGCGGGCCTCCCCCCGATAACGTTTTCTGAGACAGCGCAATAGAGTTCGGCCAGGGGCAATGGTTCAGCTTGACCTCAGGTCGGCCCGGAGAGTGCAGGTGGCGAATTCCCCCTAAAAGGGCTTGAGTCCGCTGAACTCGCCGCTCCAAAGTCACGCTAAGCCACAACCAAAGCGGCGTTGAAAAAGTTAGTTAACAGTTAACCATAACAGTAATACACGTCAATCGAGATCAGGCTCGGTGGGCTCACAGGATTTAAGCTTGCGGCATTGGGTTTGTTCGGAAAAAGAAGGAAATTATCAACAACTTAGCGGCTTTAGAGCGGGTTCGATTGGGTTCGTTTTATAGTTATGTTATTGATTCTATTGAATAAATTGGCTTCGTTCCTGTTTTTTTCAATTTTTCTCATTTCCAGACTTATTTTCAGAGCTCACATCACGTTCGGCGATCTCTCGCGCTTTGCCCTTTCGCCTCATCTTCGCCCATCGGGTCGTTTACCACTATGTGAACACCTATTTAGATTAGCACTCGTCCGTCAGAAAGTCAAGAGAAATCGACAGAGAAATCGATGGAGATGGAAATCGATGGTAAATAAACTCATCTTCAAATTCGAGAAAAAATCAACCTGCTTATGGTCGCCGGAGTCGGCGGCTAAGCAGCGTGACGATTCCGGTACCGAAGAGGAATAGCGTTCCCGGCTACGACGCGCTGAATCGCCTGACGCAGGTTTCAGATCCGAACGTAACGTACAAATATCAGTTCTTCTACGACAACATTGGGCGTCTCACATCAACCAGCACAAAGTATTCATTTCTCTCCAGGACGCTGACGACGGGCTATACTTATGATGCGGCCTCAAACCGCGTGACGATGACCGACCCGGAAACTGGTGTGACGAATTACGGCTACGACACTCTGAACCGCTTGACTGGCTTGACTCCGCCCACCGCCATCAGCGGCGCGTTCGGATTCACATACGATGTGGACAGCCGGCGGACGCAGCTCACGCGCCCCAACGGCGTGAATTCAAACTACGTTTACGATTTGGACTCGCGGCTGCTTTCGGCGCTGCACGTCAAGGTGGGGACGCTCGACGGCGCGACCTACACCTACGACGCCGCCGGCAACCGCACCACAAAAATCAATGCGCTGAACGCGGTCGCTTCGACGTTTAGTTACGATTCGATTTACGAGCTTCAGCAAGTGACGCAGGGCAGCCTGACGCCGGAACAATATACTTATGACGCGGTGGGCAACCGGCTGAGCGGGCCTATCGGCAGTGAGGCATACTCGTACAACTCATCCAACGAACTCTTGACCAGCCCTTTCTGTAGCAACCCCTACGCTTACACCTACGACGCCAACGGCAACACGCAGACCGAAACGCAGCCCATCGCCAACTGCAGCCCCACCACCTTCACGCTCACCTACGCCTGGGACTTTGAGAATCGCCTCACCGGCATCACCTCGTCGACCACGGGCGCGGTGGGGTCGTATACGTACGATCCGTTCGGGCGGCGCATTCAGAAGGTGGCGGGCGGGGTCACGACGAACTACGCCTACGACGGGGATAGTATCATCGAGGAGCTGGACGCGAGCGGCAGCAGTGTGGCCCGCTACGCGCAGGGCCTGGCGATTGACGAACCGCTCGCCATGCTGCGCTTCGGCAGTACCTATTTTTACCAAGCTGATGGCCTAGGTTCGGTAACCTCGCTCAGCAACTCATCCGGCGCCTTGTCCAAGACCTACATTTACGATTCCTTCGGGAACCACGCGGGTGGAACAGGGACTCTGACCAATCCATTCCAATACACCGCCCGCGAATTCGAGCCTGAAACCGGCCACTACTACTACCGCGCTCGGTATTACGACACCCCCACCGGACGATTCCTGAGCGAAGACCCTGTGAGATTCGTGCAAGCGATCAACTTCTATCCATACGTCGCCAACGACCCGGTTGACCTCGTAGATCCGACCGGACTCTCTGCCGGGCCCAAAGAGCCCCGTGTCGGAACGCACTGCTACGAGACCGATTCCTGCTCAATCCTCTTGGGAAAGATGGAATTGCTACAGAAAACGATTAAGTCGCACTCGGGTTGGGATTGGCACGTGCCGGCACCGCGCGGAGGCTGGCGCCATGCCGAGGAAATCGCCAATTATTGGAGGGCTTGGGCGAACTGTCAGAGCATCTACCTTTCGAAGTGCGCCAAACAAAAGTGCCCAGAGGAACTGCGGCTGGAGGAGGAGGCGGCGCGACGAATGGAGAGCTTTTGGAAAACTATCCTATATGGGCTGCCTGCGATTCCTATCGGTTATTCGCTGCCCGTTCTCGCGCCGGTGCTGGGCCCAATCCTTACTGAGAACCCCGCGTTTGCGCAATAGCGTCGCCTGCGTTCCGGAGGACACACATGAAAGCGGCCGACCAGGGCTCGCACACCCTGCAAGAAATCCTAACGGAGATGGGGGCGGAGTCTCGCTTCGAGCGTCCGCCGACCGGCCCGGTTGCCAAGGAAAAGGTCCAGAATTGGATGACAAGCCGGGAGGTGGAGGCCCTCGGCGCCACTTATGTTTTCATTTCGGAGCCGAAGCACTATGCACGGATTCGACCGCCATTGAATTTCCAAGAGAGTTTCCAATTTACGAAGAACTATTACGAACGCTGTTTTCTTGAGAATCCCGATGGCAAGTGGACTAACAACCGTTATGAGGCGGGATGGGACCTGGTAAACTGGTTCGCATCGCAGTGGAATGATCCAGAAATTCCTAGGTCGGCTCTTGAAGATCTCAAAAAATGGATGGCCAGGCTATACAAGGCAGGCGACTCAAAGTTGCGAAGGTGCCTGGTAGATGCGACGCTTGAACACCTTTTCGAACAACGTAAGTTCCGGAGGTTTTTCAGTGATTGGAAGAATGATCCTGTCTTGAGAGTAGCCCACGATGAAGCCCTCGAGTGGGTGCAGGGTGGAGGCAGTACACCTCTCGGGAAACCCGAAGGGTTCAAGTTGCTGAGTGGAGGGGGCGCAAAACAAAAGAGACGGTAGCGCTGTGACGGAGATCCAAAAGCTGAACTGCTCCCGACGATGATCGCCGCCGGTGGCCATCAGCGGCGCGTTCGGATTCACATACGATGTGGACAGCCGGCGGACGCAGCTCACGCGCCCCAACGGCGTGAATTCAAACTACGTTTACGATTTGGACTCGCGGCTGCTTTCGGCGCTGCACGTCAAGGTGGGGACGCTCGACGGCGCGACCTACACCTACGACGCCGCCGGCAACCGCACCACAAAAATCAATGCGCTGAACGCGGTCGCTTCGACGTTTAGTTACGATTCGATTTACGAGCTTCAGCAAGTGACGCAGGGCAGCCTGACGCCGGAACAATATACTTATGACGCGGTGGGCAACCGGCTGAGCGGGCCTATCGGCAGTGAGGCATACTCGTACAACTCATCCAACGAACTCTTGACCAGCCCTTTCTGTAGCAACCCCTACGCTTACACCTACGACGCCAACGGCAACACGCAGACCGAAACGCAGCCCATCGCCAACTGCAGCCC
>Ga0207055_1049_pt2 | contig 19216 bp, 22 predicted proteins | sample Alteio_BWMinCont_57_FD_153293 | JGI IMG/M metagenome (GOLD analysis project Ga0207055, IMG submission 153293) | Enriched cells from forest soil in Barre Woods Harvard Forest LTER site, Petersham, Massachusetts, United States -... | ecosystem: Environmental > Terrestrial > Soil > Temperate forest >...
GCGTCACTGTTCTAGATGATCATAAAAACGCTAGACCTGTGACGCTCCCTAACGGTCGCGGCTCTGTAACTTTAACGTTGACAAAATTCATACTCGCATTACAATCTCTCGCAATAATTCAAACAAAATAACGAGGTGTAAGTATGTTCGATGATAACGATTCAAATCCCACTCAAAAATCTCAAGAACCCGCGCAAGTAACCGCTCCTCTCATAAACTTAGGAACAGAAGAAAAAGAAAAAAAAGAGGAAAAAAAAGAAGAAAAAAAAACTGCATTTGATTCGCCCCCGAACACTTCCCTGAACTATGCAGCTATAGGCGCCGTCACGGGAGCCGTAGTCGTTGGCACTCTCGCGGCAGTCACTGTCACGCTCCCACCCGTTGGAGCTGCTCTTACTGCAGCCTTTGCTTCAAACGCAGGTCCTGTTGCATTCGGAATCAGTGCCTTGAGTGCCGCTGTTGTCGGACCCTTATTAGGCACTCCGCTGGGCGCTTGGGTTGGAAATCGCTGCAATAGAACGAAGACTCCCGCTTTGGTACCAACAACAGTCGGGCAAAATAACAATACACGCCCATCGGCGACAGGTTGCTCCACACAAAATATACATGGCCCCGATGGACTTAATGCAAGCCCTGATCCGGATGCTTACGACACTCCTGAAGAAAAACCTGCTGCGCCAGCTCCCGCTGTTGAGGTAATGCTGGAACTGGTGGAACAAAAACCCCAACTATCTCCTGCTCCTGTGACACCAAGAGCGTCATTTTCCCAATCCTCGGCATGATTGGCGCCCGACTTGAACCTCGTGTTGTATACCGTCGCACAATTGCGGCGGTATATTCACACGAGGTTTCACTACTGTGCTTTGCAAAAAAATTCGCGCTTGATTCTCAGTCGAATATAAAAAAAGCGTGACGCGAAAATAATCTGCGATTGTATTAGAAGAATGATCGACCAGCGCACAAGAATCTGTCGCTAATGATTCCACGACGTAATAATATTTCATCGTTTGCGACTGGCCCGAACAACCTTGCGATTCCCACCAAGTGAGCGGCTCTGAAACCAGCTCCCCCGATTCTGTAAAAGGAATAACGCAATGAGGTAAATCAGAAATGATAACCGACTCTGTATAAGATAAAATGCTTTCCGCCTGATGAATGAGCAAGTCATGCGACTCCATATTTTTAATTAATTTCGTCAACAATAAAATATCTTCCATCGTATACCCAGTTAATAAAACAAATAATTGCATAAAAATTAAAACAATAAACATCACAAAACCATTTTGTTTATGATAATGCCACATACACATTCCATTTTTTGTGTAAATCAAATCGCGAGACACTCGTTAAATCAAATGAAAAAGAAATCGATTCTATTTCATTTGCGCTTGTTATTTTTTCCAGGGGATATTCAATCAAATGATTTTCCTCCGCCGTCGAAAAAAATATTTTCATTTGAGAAACACCTTCGACCAATTCTAACTTATGGCCCTGGCTATCTTTCGAATATAATGCATCGATAGGACGATGGTATTCATCGTATCGTTCTGTCTGGCCAATAAAATAATCTTCTATTTGCAAAGAATTAATTTCTGCGTTGATTTCATATAATTTATTCAGAGGTTCGGCGAGAACAATCTCTTGCCTCCCATGATCCAATGGAAAAATTTCTTTGACTTGAAATGTTTCTGCTGTTTTACAATCTGAAATAATCAAATAATCATTCGGCGAAATTGACAAGCTAGCACTAAGAGATAAATGCGAATAATCCCGCATTTTTTCGATTAAAATGGCACTTTTCTCACTGAGATACCAGAGTTGAATGGCATCTGTTCCCTTCTTCACATCAGATGAATGGTAAGGTTCTATTCGATTTTTTTGACTCAATGGAAAAGATAAATGATTTGTGAAGGGAAAATCAGAGGTGAGCTTTGCACATCCCGTGTAAGATAATCCTCTCATACGTTGTTTTAAAATTTCACTGATGATTTGTGCATTTTCCTGCATGCTGATCACTGTCTCTTGTGCGATTTTATTATTTTCCGCGATTAAATACATTTCAAAAAGACTGCCGATCATTAAAATACTGAGCACTAATGCGAACATTAACTCAATTAATGTCATGCCAATTGAATTATTTTTCTTAAACATCCGGATGCTCCTATTTTTTGATTTGTGCAATCATGCGATGTGTCGCCCCAATAAATCGTAATCTGATAATTTGGAAAACCTCCCGAAATATTGCCGAATCCCGAGGGTAATGCTGTTTGATTTTCACTATTCCAAAAAGTTATTTCCTCATCGAGTCCTTCATACGTTTTTAATGCGGCCAAACGCTCTTCTGCATTATTGATTTGATTCATAGCGGTGTTAAAAAGATAGGTGGTTTTCGCTTCTTGAATCGAATACAGCTGAGCGGCATCCAATCCGAACAAAATCAGTGAAATAAGCAATAAGCTCATCAGTACTTCAATCAAACTGAATCCTGTTATTTTCAACATATACAGTCTCATCTAAATGATATAATGAGGAATAACCGTAGAGGAAAAATGACATGACTTCCGACAATCAACTTGAAGAGAATAGATCACTCGTTATGGCAGAAATCATGACGCCTGATATGGCAAATTTTCATGGGAATGTACACGGGGGACATATTTTAAAATTGCTGGATGGTGTTGCGTACGCTTGTGCATCGCGATACTCGGGCAAATATATCGTGACTCTTTCTGTTGATCAAGTGATTTTCAAAGAACCCGTTCATGTCGGTGAATTGGTTTCGTTTTATGCGACTGTTAATTATGTTGGAAATACTTCCATGGAAATTGGAATTCGTGTGATTGCTGAAAATTTAATTACGCAAAAAAAACGACACACGAATACGTCTTACTTCACCATGGTTGCATTGGATGAAAAAGGAAAACCAACCAAGGTGCAGCCGTTGGAATTAAAAACGGAAACGGAAAAAAGACGTTACGAAGAGGCTCTGGTGCGGAAAGAAAAAAGAAGTCGGAAGTAATAATATGACTTCATTAGACGTGTCACCCCGCGCTAGTCGCGGGGTCTGGGCTTGAAAATATAAAAATAGACTATTAATTTTTTAATTGATTTTTTTATTGATTAAAGCCCAGACCCCGCGACTAGCGCGGGGTGACAGCTGTGCTACGCGGGGACAACGTGAGGGGTAAAAATCATCCATATTTCTTCGCAAAATCCCGCATAAAATCAATCAACGCATCCACACCCGCTTCCGGCATTGCATTGTACATACTCACCCGCACACCGCCCGCGACTTTATGACCTTTTAAATTCGTTAAGCCAGCCGCTGTTGCCGACTCCAAGAACTGCTCTGTCAACTCTACTCTCGTCAAATTAAACGGCACGTTCATAATAGAACGACTGTCAGGATGTACACCATTGATGTAAAAACCCGTGTGAGAATCAATAAATCCATATAATTTTTCAGCTTTACGTCGATTGGATCCTGCAAAAAATTGAATTCCACCTTTGCGTTTCATCCACGCTAAAACAAGCCCTGTCATATACCAAGCATACGTCGGTGGCGTGTTATAAAAAGATTTATTTTCAGCGATGACTTTGTATGAATACAATGTGGGCGTTCCTGGCAAAGGTTCTTGAATCAAATCATCACGCACAATCGCAACCGTAATTCCCGCCTGCCCCATATTTTTTTGCGCACCCGCATAAATCACACCAAATTGGTTAACGTCGACAGGTTTGGATAAAATCGATGAGGTCATATCCGCCACCAAAGGGACGCTTCCTATTTTAGGCACTTCATGAAATTCAACTCCTTCAATCGTTTCATTCGGCGTGTAATGCACGTAAGAAGCCTCTGGATTGAGGGACCAATCTTCTGGCAACGGCACATGCAACAATGAATGAGAAACGGCCGCTCGAGCAGCCACATTCACATGACCGTAACGCTTCGCCTCATCAATGGCTTTCTTCGACCAAATTCCCGTGTCGATATAATCAGCCGTTTTTTTCTCGCCCATCAAATTAAGCGGAACCATCGAAAACTGCGTAGATGCCCCACCCGCGATAAATAACACATGGTAATTAGATGGAATAGACATCAATTCTCGAAGATCCGCTTCCGTTTGTTCTGCAACTGTCTTGAATTCTGGACCACGATGACTGACTTCCATAATGGACATGCCAGTGCCTTGCCAATCTAGCATCTCAGCCTGTGCTTGTAGCAGCACTTCTTCCGGCAACATCGCAGGCCCGGCACTGAAATTAAAAACCCGTTTCATTTTGAACACCCCTCGTACAAACCAAGTAGCAATACTGCCAAATATTCGATATGATTACAACGGTTCAAAAAACCACAAAAACACGCAAAAAAACAGGTTAAAAAAATATGCCAACACCTGAAATACTTCAATTCATCATCGCGATGATTATCATGATGAATCCTCTGGGTTCTCTTTCCATTTTTCTGGATCTAACCAACAAAGCACCCATCGTAGAACAGCGTAAAACTGCTCTTCAAGCGACTATGGCCATGTTCGTTATTATGTTGCTCACCTTGTGGACGGGTAGAGAAGTTTTAATTTTATTTGGAATTACCATTCCTGCGTTTCGTTTCGCGGGCGGTATTATTTTATTAGCGATGGGATTTTCCATGTTGCAATCCAAGGAAAGTCCTGTCAGTCACACTTCGGCAGATGATGAAGCAGCAAAGCACAGACATTCCGTTGGAATCGTTCCGATTGCATTGCCTGTGATCGTGGGTCCTGGAGCGATCAGTACGATTATTATTACAGCGAGCGATTTTCCTCAATTCATAAACAAAATCTGGATGTCCATAATTTGTATTTTATTAACATTGACCATGGGACTTATGCTCTATTTTGCAGACAACATTGCTAAATTGGTTGGAGAGTCTGTGATTAAAGTGGTTACGCGTTTGATGGGAATGATTATCATGGCGATTGCCGTTGGCATGTTGGCAGATGGTCTTATTGGATTGTTGCCTATTTTAAAGTAGACCCTAATATGCATTTAGATATCCTCGAAGTCACATTATTTGTTTTTTTCATTGCACTTTTGGTGACTGTCGTTTTTCGTCAACTAAAACTCTCTGTCATCCTAGGTTATTTATTGGTGGGCGCTTTAGTAGGACCCCACGCGCTCGGCATCGTACCTGATACTCCCAAGATTAATGAATTAGCCGAGTTTGGTATTGTTTTTTTAATGTTTACGATTGGTCTTGAATTTTCTCTTGTGAGATTACTCGCGCTAAAATTTTCCATATACATCACCGGACTACTCCAAATTTCATTGAGCATCCTCATCACAACAGGCATCGGAAAACTGCTTGGAATGACAACGTTATCTGCAATTGTGATTGGCAGTATCGTTGCCATGTCTTCCACTGCTATTGTTGCTAAACAATTACATGATCAACTGGAACTTCACTCATCGCACGGTTTATTTGCGTTAGGTATTTTATTGCTGCAAGACATTGCCGTTATTCTTCTCATCATTTTAATTGCAGGCTTGAATAGCACGAGCCAAGATAATTTAGGGCTTGTTTTAGCGTGGGCTCTCGTCAAAGGCGTTTTTGCGATCATACTCATTTTTGCAATTGGGCACTGGTTATTAAAACCCTTATTTCGAATCATTGCTAGAACGCGCGCAATTGAATTATTCACGCTCAGTGTTTTACTTGTCACATTGAGCGCCGCGTGGATCACGAATATGTTGGGGCTCTCTTTTGCATTGGGCGCATTTTTAGCGGGGATGATGTTGGCAGAAACAGAATTCCGTCACCAAATCGAGGTAGAAATTCGTCCCTTCCGCGATATTTTATTGGGATTGTTTTTTATCACCATTGGGATGTTAACGAATATAAGCCAGTGGCATCACACGTGGTCATGGATTTTATTGCTCTTTTTGACATTGACCGTTGGGAAAATGCTATTAATTACCCTGCTGGGATGTTTAACAGGGAATCGATTTTCAGTTTCTTGCCGTACAGGTCTTTTATTGGCACAAGGTGGAGAGTTTGGTTTTGCGCTGTTAACTCTGGCACTCAACGAAAAAATATTACCGCCCGAGTACGGTCAAATCACTTTAGCTGCATTGCTATTAAGCATTGCTCTTTCACCGATTATCATTCGATTCAATAAACAAATTGCAAATTTTTTATTATTGAAGCTCAGTAAAGTCAATGAGGTGAGATATGAAAAAGAAATGTTACGTGCCACACAAAAAGTGAAACATCATATTATTATTTGCGGATATGGTCGTGTTGGGCAATGTATCGCAAGTTTTTTAGATAAAGTGGATGTTCCCTATGTTGGCCTTGATCTGGATTCGGAATTGATAAAAAAAGAGAGACTAGCAGGCAAAAGAGTGATTTATGGTGATCCCACTCATCCTGAAATTTTGCGTGCTGCGCGGCTCAAACGCGCACAAGTCTTGGTGATTAGTTTTAATGATTTACGAGCCTCTATCCGAATTTTAAGAATGGTCAGACCCAAATATCCTCATCTCCCCATACTCGTTCGTTGTCGCGACGAACGTGAATCAAAAATATTAAAAGAACACGGCGCGACGCAAGTCATTGCAGAATTAATTGAAGAAAGCCTGGCGCTTTCCCATCATTTATTGCAGTTAATTAATATCCCACCTCGAAAAATATCGCACATCATACAAGATGCTCGCGGTCAGGAAGATGACATATTCAAACAGCTATAATCCTATTTGAAGAGGTGACACCACATGACTACTAAAAAAACCATCTCTGCTAGAGAGGCACTTAAAGATGTTTTTAAATCTTCTTTTGGCGAATTTGTAGAGATATCCGAGAGTGCGACGAAATATCTCAAACTGAACTTGCTAAACGTATGCACGTATCTCGTCAATTTATAAATGCTGTAGAAAAAGACAAAGCGAATGTCAGCTTAGAAATGGCCATCAAAATCGCTCATGCTCTAGGCTATCCATACGAAGCCTTCGTTGAAGTATTTTTAAATGACATGCTAAGAAAATCTGGAATAAAGAAAATCGTTCATCTTGAATCTAAAGCCGCTTAGTAAATCAGGAAGTATTCACAGTCTTATACCGTCATTGCGAGGAGCGCTTTTTTGCGACGAAGCAATCCAGAGGTTTTTCTATATTTTTCTGGATTGCTTCGCTACGCTCGCAATGACAAAGACAATTACTCTAACTTTTTGTATTTAATTCTATGCGGCTGCTTGGCCTGATCACCCAGACGCCGAATACGATCTTCTTCATAATCCGTGTAATTACCACTGAAAAATGCGACGGAGCTATCTCCCTCAAACGCCAAAATATGCGTCGCAACTCGATCCAAAAACCAACGATCGTGTGAAATCACCATGACACAACCCGAAAAACTCAATATCGCTTCTTCTAACGCGCGCAGTGTTTCAACATCCAAATCATTGGTCGGCTCATCCAATAACAACACATTCCCGCCGCTGCTTAACAGTTTTGCAAGATGAACACGATTACGCTCACCACCCGACAAATCTTGGATAAACTTCTGTTGATCCGTTCCCTTGAAATTAAATCGCCCGACATAAGCACGCGATGGAATTTGATAAGTTCCAATCGTCATGATATCCATACCGCCTGAAATTTCTTGCCACACCGTATTTTTCCCTTGCAACAAATCGCGGCTCTGATCGACATACGCGAGTTTCACCGTATCGCCGATACGAATTTCACCGGTATCCGGTTGCTCTACTCCCATGAGCATTTTAAATAATGTCGATTTTCCCGCACCATTTGGCCCAATGATTCCCACGATAGCTCCTTTGGGAATATTGAAATTGACATTTTCAAACAACAAACGTCCATCAAATCGTTTACTTAAATCCGTGGCTTCAATCACTAATTCGCCCAATCGCGGGCCGGGTGGAATATATAATTCCTGTGTTTCATTGCGTTTTTGAAATTCCTGGGAAGAGAGTTCTTCAAATCGCGCGATACGTGCCTTACTTTTTGCGTGCCGCCCTTTCGGATTGGTACGCACCCATTCCAATTCTGCTTTCATCGCTCTTTGATGTGCGCTTTCTTGACGTTCTTCTTGTTCCAACCGTTTTTCTTTTTGCTCGAGCCAAGCTGAATAATTGCCTTCATACGGAATGCCTTGCCCACGATCTAATTCCAAAATCCAACCGGCTGCATTATCCAGAAAATAACGATCGTGCGTCACGGCCACAACAGTTCCTGGATATTCCTGCAAAAATCGTTCAAGCCACCCCACACTTTCCGCATCGAGATGGTTAGTCGGTTCATCGAGCAACAACATATCAGGTTTCGACAATAACAAACGGCATAATGCAACGCGTCGACGTTCACCGCCCGATAATTGCGTAACATTCGCCTCCCAGGGAGGTAAGCGCAACGCATCCGCTGCAATTTCTAATTTACGCTCAAGTTCCCATCCGTCGATCGCATCAATTTTTGCTTGCAGTTCGCCTTGTTCTTCGAGCAATCGATTCATTTCATCGTCACTCATCGGTTCAGCAAATTTCATGCTGATTTCATTGAATCGATGAAGGGTCGTCATTGCATCACCCAAGCCTTCTTCCACATTGCCGCGAACATTTTTCTTCGGATCAAGTTGCGGTTCTTGCGATAAATAGCCTATTTTGATGCCTGATTGCGGGCGCGCTTCACCGGTGAATTCTTTATCAATCCCCGACATGATTTTTAATAACGAAGACTTACCGGAACCATTGAGTCCGAGCACACCAATTTTTGCGCCCGGATAAAAGGATAACCAGATATTTTTTAAAATTTCTTTTTTCGGCGGAACAACTTTTCCAACGCCTTGCATAGTAAAAATAAATTGCGACATGATTACACTCTTTTAATGTTAAATTCTCTGTATAAGACAAAATAAAAACAGACTCCTTCCTTCACGGGACGGCGTGGTTGGGGCTGTGTGTTAAATTATAAAAAAAATCCTGTCATGCCAGCATGCTTTTAGCTGGCATCCAGTGTCTTTAAGTCGCTGGATGCCAGCTAAAAGCATGCTGGCATGACAGAATTAACAATTTTTTTTCCAGCTTGTGCCCGACGCACCATCTTCCAACACAATAGACAGGTCAGATAATTCTTTTCGAATACGATCTGCTTCTGCCCAATTTTTTTCTGCTCGCGCCCGATTACGCGCGGCAATTAATTTTTCAATTTTTTCCACATCGACATCTTTTTTCCCTTGAAAAAAATGCAGCGGGTCATCTTGTAAAATGCCGAGCACACCGCCCAATTTTTTCAGCACCATAGCATATTTCATTGCCCGATTTAAATCTTTTTCGCGCAAGCGCTGAATCTCATGCGCCAGTTCAAATAAAACAGATAATGCAACGGGCGTATTAAAATCATCGTCCATCGCATCGATAAATTCTTTTTCATATTTGGAGTCATTCCATTCTTCCGATGTGGGCGGTACATCACGCAACACAGTATAAAAACGTTCCAATGAATGACGGGATTGCTCCAACAATTCTTTCGAAAAATTCAAAGGACTTCGATAATGCCCCGAAATAAACAAATAACGCAGCGCTTCAGGTGAGTGATCTTGTAAAACATCGCGAATCGTGAAAAAATTTCCCAACGATTTAGACATTTTTTCTTTATCGATTTGCAAATAACCCGCATGCAACCAATAATTAACGAATTTTTTTCCAGTTGAACCTTCTGATTGCGCAATTTCATTTTCATGATGCGGAAAAATTAAATCTTTACCACCGCCATGCATATCAAATGTTTCACCCAAAAAACGCGCTGACATTGCAGAACATTCGATGTGCCATCCTGGACGTCCCTTGCCCCAGGGAGATTCCCATGAAGGTTCATCCGGTTTCGCCATTTTCCATAAAACAAAATCCAGGGGATCATTTTTAATATCAGAAATTTCGACGCGCGCACCGCTTTCTAATTCATCAATATTGCGATGCGACAAACAACCGTACGATGAAAATCGACGAACATTGTAATAAACATCGCCATTGGCAGCGATATAAGCATATTCATTCGAAATGAGTTTTTCGATCATCGCAATAATGTGTGGAATGCATTCTGTTGCGCGCGGCTCATGCGTGGGAGTAAGTAAATTTAATTGTTGCATATCTTCACGAAACGCCGCAGTGAATCGCTCGACGATGACATTAAAATCTTCATGATTTTCATTGGCGCGTTTAATAATTTTATCATCGATGTCTGTGATATTTCGCACATACACGACATCATAACCACGAAAATGCAAATAACGAACAATCCCATCGAACGCTGTAAAACTTCGAGCATTTCCGACATGACAAAAATCATAAACGGTTGGGCCGCAGACATATAATTTTACTTTGCCCGATTCGATGGGTTTAAAAAATTCTTTTTGTTGAGTTAAACTATTATAAATTTTTAACATATTCTCCCCTCACCCGCACTGCCATTAAGCTAGCAAGGCTTCCTACCGAAGCTGTCATTGCGAGCGTAGCGAAGCAATCCAGAAAGACATTGCGAAAGTCCTCTGGATTGCTTCCTCGCAAAAAACGCTCCTCGCAATGACGTTCCGATAGAGGCCGTAGATGCTCGCTCACCCGCCGCGCGCAGCACGCAGAGCTGCGTGATGAAAATAATTCATCATATTTTCTGGGCCTAATAAAGTCGCAATATGTGGCAATTCAGGCCCATGTTGCTCGCCCGTTAAAGCAATTCGCAATGGCATAAATAATTTTTTGCCTGAGACATTCAATTTATTTTTAAGATCATCACAAGTCGCTTTTAAATTTGTTCCATGTTTTTTTACTAATTGGCAAGCTTCAATAAAAAAATCTTCGCCGGCTTCTTTTAAAATAGCTAATTGTTCTTCTGTAAATTCCGGCGGACGATGAAATAAAACATCCGCCCATCGTTCTGCTTCCGATGGAAACAAAATATTTTGCCGCATGACTTCGATAAATAAATCCCGTTTAGTTTCTGGGATTTTTCCGACCATTATGTTGTTTTCTCTCAACCATTCCAATATTCCAACATTATCCAACTCCATCACGGCTTCTTTTTGCCAATGCAATAATTGATTTTTATCAAAACGCGCGGGCGCTCGACTGAGTTTTTCAATTTTAAAATGCGCTGCTAGCTCAGAAAAAGGCATCAATTGTTTTTGTTCGTAAGCATGACTTAAGCGCGATAAATAATTAAGAACAGCAATCGGTAAATAACCTTGTTGCCGCAAATCATTCAAACTGAAACTGCCGTGACGTTTTGATAAAGGTGTACCATCATCGCCCGTAATTAAAGAAAGATGAGCATATTGCGGCGCAGGCATATTGAGAGCTTTTAAAATCATCAATTGTCGCGGTGTATTTGCCAGATGATCATCACCGCGCATCGCCAATGTGACTTTCATGAGTGAATCGTCAATCGCATTGCTAAACATGAATGAAGCAGTTCCCTCTGCGCGACGAATAATAAAATCCCCAATATCTGCACTATGAAATTGTTGTGTGCCTTTGACTAAATCTACAAATTCAATCATGGTTTTTTCAGGCACGTGAAAACGCAGGGAAGGTTTTTCACCGCCTGCTATTCGTTTCGCAATTTCTTCTGCAGATAATTTACGACAAGTACCTGGATAACGTGGCGCTTGTCCACGAGAAAGTTGAATTTTTCGATTGAGTGCGAGTTGTTGTTCTGTGCAAAAACAAGGGTACGCTAAACCTTGTTTTTCTAATTCTTGGTAATAATGATCGTATATTTCATGACGTTGTGATTGCCAGTACGGTTGGTAAGGTCCGCCGACTTCAGGGCCTTCTTGCCAAGTTACGCCGAGCCAATGCAAATCATCTTGCAATATTTCAGTATATTTATGCTCTGAACGCGCTTGATCGGTATCTTCAATGCGTAAAATAAAAATGCCTTTTTCTTTGACTGCATACAATGCGCTAAATAATGCAGTACGTGCATTGCCGATGTGCAGCATTCCGGTAGGACTTGGGGAAAATCGTGTTCTTGTCATGTTTGTTCTCTTATTTCGGTAGTTTGGTGTTAATAATCACCTCTACCGGAGCGTCATCCCGCGACGCTTTTTAAGCGGGACCCAGCGACTTTTTTGAGTTATTTTTCGAATAAAATTTAAGAAAGTCACTGGGTCCCGCTTAAAAAGCGTCGCGGGATGACGCTCCGGTTTTATATATCTTTAACACTCCAGTCGACGCATCTTACATCCCTCTCGCTTCAACCATCAATCGCTTCATTTCACGCACTGCATTTTCCAATCCCATAAAAAAAGCACGCGCCATAATGCCATGACCAATATTCAATTCATTGATTTGCGGAATACGCGCAATCGCCTGGGTATTTTGATAATTCAAACCATGACCCGCATTCACAATCAATCCAGCCTGATCTGCAAATTGCGCTGCTTCAATCACTCGCTGTAATTCATGTTGCTGTTCTTCTTTGGTTTTAGCATCGGCATACGCACCCGTGTGAATTTCAATGGTAGGCGCTTTACACCGAACAGCTGCTTCAATTTGTTTGATATCCGGATCAATGAATAAAGAAACGTCTATTCCTGCTGCTGCCAAACGTGCGCACGCATCACGCACATGGGATTCATCCGCCAACACATTCAATCCCCCTTCTGTGGTTAATTCTTGCCGTTTTTCTGGCACAAAACAGCAATGCACGGGTTTCATTTTTTCTGCGAATGACACCATAGCGTCTGTCACAGCCATTTCTAAATTGAGACGCGTTAACAGCACCTGTTGGATAATCTCTACATCACGCTCTTGAATATGGCGACGATCTTCTCGCAAATGGATCGTAATACCATCTGCACCGCCATTTTCTGCTGCATAAACTGCTTCGACGGGATCGGGATAACGCGTCAAGCGCGCCTGGCGTAATGTGGCAATGTGATCAACATTCACGCCCAATAAAATGGGTTTTTTATGCTTCATTCTGTAATAACTCCCGTAAATAATCTTCGACTATGCAAAGGCTGTGGGCCCAACAAAACACCGAATGCTATTCGCATCAAGCGTTTAATATCGCGCAGCGATTCTTCATCTTCCAATTGTTCTGTGGCCAAAGCCAATAAACTTTTTCCCGAGAAAAGAGCCCCTTCTGACTGGCTCTCACTGCTTTCACAGCATTCAAAACCCCGGTCGGGATAAAATCGGTAAAGCTGATCTGCCTGAAATGCTTTTCCATCTGGGATGGTTTGTTGCAATTGCAGTCCGTATCCAAGCTCATCCAATAGTTTTTTTTCAAATAACCGCAGGTATTTTTGCTCTAATCGAGTTTGCTGCAATTCTAACAAGGTACTGTGATAAATGGTATAAAGTTGTGGATGCGGATCGTGCTTTTGCACCAATCGCATCAGCAATTCATTCAAATAAAAACCGCTTAATAAACACTCTCCGTGTAGCGCGATGGGAATGCCGAGCGGTTCCACTGTTCGGAGTGTCATGAGTTCTGTTTTGCCCTGCCAGGAAATCACTAAGGGACGGAAAGGTTGTAATAGCGATCGTGTGGTAGAGCGGTTGGTCCTCACGCCGCGCGCGATCAGTGAGATACGACCATGTTCTTGAGTCAGTACATCAAGCAATAAGCTCGTTTCCCGATAAGATCGGTGATGCAAAATGAAAGCGGGTTGTAAGGTAATATGCATAATATAAACTTATATGTTGAAAGTTCGAGGGGTGGTAGAGACCCCATCCGGCCCTTCGGGCTCGTCTTGCTTGTAGAAAGTTCGAGGGGTGGTAGAGACCCCATCCGGCCCTTCGGGCCACCTTCCCCACTTCGTGGAGAAGGGAACTTCTTGTTGAGAGACGTTTGCACGGCGTTGAGCTGTGCGTCCCCTTCCTTCCATTTTGTTTTTTAAAATGGAGGGAAGGGAAAGGGTTGGGAGGATTAAAATCTACTACTCAAACCCCAAACTATCGAGCGCTCCCTCATCATCCGTCCAATTACTTTTAACCTTCACCCACAACCGTAAAAAAACTTTCTTGTTAAGCAATCTAACGATTTCTTTCCGCGCTGCTGTGCCGATTTGTTTTAAACGCTCTCCATCTTTACCAATCACAATTGGCTTTTGACTTTCACGCTCTACCCAAATAATCGCATTAATTTCCATTAATTTGCCTTCTTCCTTCATCGACTCAATAATCACTGTCGTGCTATATGGCAATTCTTGTTCCGTCCCGCGAATCACTTTTTCACGGATAATTTCAGCCACCTGAAAACGCTCACTTTTATCCGTATGCTGTGTATCGGGAAAAAGATGCGGGCCTTCCGGCATCATCTGGAGAATGGTTTTTTCCAGGGAATCAATATTTTCCCGACGCCGCGCAGAAATCGGAATAATATGCGCAAAATCGTATTTTTCCTTGAACTGTTGAATCAACGGCAAAATATCTTTTTTATCGTTGAGCTTATCGATTTTATTAATCACCAAAATAACAGGAACATCTGTCGACGAAATTTTTTTCAACACCATTTCATCGTCCGGAAGCCATCGCGTTGCATCGATGATAAAAATAATCACATCCGCATCCATCATGACCGCACTGGCTAGTCGATTCATATAACGATTCATCGCGCGTTTTTCTGCATCATGCAATCCGGGTGTATCGATGTAAACGATTTGAGTATTCTCTATCGTTTTAATTCCTAAAATCTGATTACGCGTTGTTTGCGGTTTCGCTGAAATAATACTGATTTTTTGACCGATCAGTGTATTCAACAATGTGGATTTTCCCACATTGGGACGCCCTACAATCGCAACATAACCGCATTTTGAAAGTGTACTCATTTTTTCATGACCTCCAACATACCTTCAGCAGCTGCCTGCTCTGCACGCCGACGACTCGTCCCTTCTGCTGTGATTTTTTTATCTTGCACCGTACAACTCACTACAAACATTTGTTGATGTGCCTCACCTTCGATCGATTCGACTTCATAAATCGGAAGCGGCAAACGTCGTTTTTGTAAATATTCTTGCAATTGTGTTTTAGGATCTTTGTGATCAGAAGCGTGCGTCAATGAAGTGAGCAGAGGTTCGTACCAACGCAAAATACATTCTCGTGCGGCCTCAAAACCACCATCCAAATAAATAGCGCCGATAACAGCCTCCATCGTACAAGAAATAATGGATGTACGCTCTTGGCCTCCACTTCGCATTTCACCCATTCCTAAATGCAAATAACGCCCCAATTCAAATTGCTTGCCCAGTATTCCCAGTGTTTCACGATTGATAAGCGTTGCGCGCCATCGACTCAAATCACCTTCATTCGCGTAGGGAAATTGGTAAAACAACGCTTCTCCCACGATGAAATTCACAACGGAATCGCCAAAAAATTCCAGGCGCTCATTATTTTCGTCGCTGCTGCTGCGATGGGTTAATGCGACTTTTAACAAATGGGGATTTTTAAATGAATATCCCAATTTTCGACATAATTCTTCGCTCATCTTGGCACCCCGCGCTTGTCATCCCCAGCTTGTCATCCCCGCGAAGGCGGGGACCTATCTTAATGGATCCCCGCCTTCGCGGGGATGACAAGGGCGCGGGAATGACAAACCTTATTTAACGAATGACCGACCCGATTCTATTCCAACGAATTTTATGCAGCCAGTCTGCATCGGCATCCCAGCTCATCCAGATCACACTGGCTTTTCCAATCACATTATTGTCTGGGACAAAACCCCAATAACGACTATCGGCACTGTCATCTCGATTATCGCCCATCATGAAATACTTATTCGGCGGGACAACAATGTTTTTAAAATCTTCGTTGGGTCTGTCGGGAATTTGGAAAATAGAATGCTTCACGCCGAAAAAATCTTCCTGTTTTTGCACGACATTCCAAGTGGAATCATCCTCACCTTTGTCTGTCGTGTTTTGTTCAAATGTTTGCGGAATTTTCTTTCCGTTGACGTAGAGTACTTTATCAATGTAACTGATTTTATCGCCCGGCACGCCGATGAGACGTTTTATCAAATCTTTGGAAGAAGGATCGGGCGGATAACGGAACACCACAATATCGCCGCGTTGCAGCTCACCTGTGGGATACATTTTTCGATGAACGACAGGAAGTCGAATGCCGTAGTCAAATTTATTGACTAGAATAAAATCGCCAACCAGCAATGTCGGTTCGAGTGAGCCCGATGGAATGCGAAAGGGTTCGTACAAAAATGAACGGAATAAAAATACGATCAAGAGAACAGGAAAAAATGAGCGTGCGTAATCCACGATAGCAGGCATTTTTTCTGCGGAAATATTTTTTTTCTTGCGGCGAGGAGCAAGAAATAAAATATCAACCAAATAAATAAGACCTGAAATTAAAGTCGCGTAAAATAAAATAAGTTCGAAATTAAAGTTCATTTAATAGTACCTTTTGTTTTGTAAGCGTTCACGCATACACCTCATCTGTGCGTCATCCCGCGACGCTCCTTAAGCGGGACCCAGCGACTTTTTTAAACTTTATTCGAAAAATAACTCAAAAAAGTCACTGGGTCCCGCTTAAGGAGCGTCGCGGGATGACGCACAGATGAAGGCCGATGAATAATTACTCTATTTTTTATCCACTTTCAATATCGCCAAAAACGCTTCCTGTGGAATTTCCACATTCCCCACTTGTTTCATGCGTTTTTTGCCTTCTTTTTGTTTCTCTAACAATTTACGTTTACGGCTGACGTCACCGCCATAACATTTCGCCAACACGTTTTTACGCAACGCTTTCACCGTACTGCGCGCAATCACATGCGCACCAATCGCGGCTTGAATCGCGACATCAAACATTTGTCGAGGAATCAATTCCTGCATTTTCTCCGCCAACTGCCTTCCCTTAAATTGCGCTTGATCGCGATGCACAATGACAGCGAGCGCATCCACTTTCTCACTATTAATCAACAAATCCAATTTCACGAGATCGGCTGTTTGAAAATAAGAAAAACTATAATCGAGCGACGCATACCCACGACTCACTGATTTTAAACGATCAAAGAAATCCAATACAATTTCTGCCATGGGAATTTCATACGTGAGTGAAATTTGATTTCCCACATACTGCATATTTTTTTGTGCACCGCGCCGCTCGACGCACAGTGTAATCACACTGCCCAAATACATTTGCGGCACTAAAATATTCACAACAGCAATCGGTTCGCGAATTTCTTCAATGTAATTCACGGGCGGTAATTTCGAGGGATTATCAATGTAAAGCGTTTCATTTTTCGTGCTAATGACTTCATACACCACAGTAGGCGCTGTCGTGATCAAGTTCATATCGTATTCGCGCTCTAATCGCTCTTGCACAATTTCCATGTGCAACATCCCTAAAAATCCACAGCGAAAACCAAAGCCCAACGCCTCAGATGATTCTGGTTCATAAAATAAAGCGGCATCATTCAAACATAATTTAGCTAATGCTTCGCGAAACGCAGAAAAATCATCTGCACTCACTGGAAATAATCCGGCATACACTTGCGGTTTAATTTTTTTGAAACCTGGCAAAGGCTCTGTCGCTGGTTTATGCGCATGCGTTAAGGTGTCGCCCACCGGCGCCCCATTAATATCTTTAATGCCCGCCACGACATAACCGACTTCTCCCGCCCGCAAACTACCCGTCGGGAATCGTTTGGGTGTGAAAACACCAATCCCACCGATTTCATGATTGCGGCCAGTCGACATGACTTGCATTTTCTCGCCGACTTTCAATGTGCCATTTTTAACGCGCACCAGCGATACCACGCCCAAATAACTATCAAACCAAGAATCGATAATTAAAGCCTGTAAAGGTGCATCGGGATCACCTTGGGGCGGTGGAATATCCGTGATAATTTTCTCGAGCAGTTCTTCAATGCCAATCCCCATTTTGGCACTCACTCCCAAGGCATTTTGCGCTTCAATCCCAACAATTTCTTCGATTTCCTGAATGACGCGCCCTCGATCCGCTTGCGGTAAATCAATTTTATTCAAAACAGGTACGACTTCGAGCCCTTGCTCAATAGCGGTATAACACACCGCGAGCGTTTGCGCTTCGACACCCTGCCCCGCATCGACCACCAACAATGCCCCTTCACACGCTGACAAAGAGCGAGACACTTCGTATGAAAAATCCACATGCCCGGGGGTATCAATAAAATTAAGTTGGTACGTTTGGCCATCTTTCGCTGTGTAATTGAGCGTCACGCTGTGGGCTTTAATCGTAATGCCGCGCTCTCGTTCAAGATCCATGGAATCGAGCACTTGCTCAGCCATTTCGCGCGAAGTGAGGCCTCCGCACAGTTGGATCAGGCGATCGGCGAGTGTGGATTTACCATGGTCAATATGGGCAATGATTGAAAAATTGCGGATAGATTGCATTCTATTTCCGATGCTTAAATTGAAGCGGGAGATATTAACGTATTTTGGTGCCAGATACTATCACGACCCGTGATGCAATCCATCGACAAATGTCATTCCCGCATCGACAAATGTTATTCCCGCATCGACAAATGTCATTCCCGCGAAGGCGGGAATCTATCTTAATAGATCCCCGCCTTCGCGGGGATGACAAACGCTTAACATCACGACTAGCTGGCGATACCGATCCGACGGCATCGCATCTTTGAAGATCATGCAGGATTGTTTCAGGTATTTTCCCTCTTCTGAAAAACACAAAATAGAAACTATTGATGTCACTGTACTCTGTCCTAAAAAAGTCACATATAATTTCTCGCCTGCTTTTTTTAAATACCAGCCATTCACGTCTTGCCCAATCGCCTGCCATTGCATTTGAGAATAAAAATTCTGAATACTGCATCCCAATACAACCATAATCAAGATAGTTTTTACCCATACCAAGCAAGGAATATAACAAACGCCAATCAGACTACCCGCTAGGATAATCAGTTGCATCACGGCAAAATACTTAGATAGATGAAGCGTGCTTTCGAATTTGGGCATGATGGCGAATTTTTTGGACAATATAGACAAAATCAGGATCAGAAGGAATTTCCTTACCTGTCAACCACATAAATAACTGCTGGTCGTTACAATCCAGTAAATCAACAAATTTTTTTTGATCTTCGGGCATCGCGTATACCAACGCTTCCTCTAAAAAATTTCCTAATAAAACATCAAGTTCGAGCATGCCTCGTCGACAAGCCCAACGTAATCGTGCCATTTTTGTTGCTTCCATAATAACCTCTTAAGATT
>Ga0207055_1104_pt1 | contig 19099 bp, 15 predicted proteins | sample Alteio_BWMinCont_57_FD_153293 | JGI IMG/M metagenome (GOLD analysis project Ga0207055, IMG submission 153293) | Enriched cells from forest soil in Barre Woods Harvard Forest LTER site, Petersham, Massachusetts, United States -... | ecosystem: Environmental > Terrestrial > Soil > Temperate forest >...
CAGGCTTCCGCGGCTTCCCGGTGGCCGTTGCCGGTGTTTTTGGTGCCGCCGAAGGGCAGGTGCACCTCGGCGCCAATCGTCGGGGCGTTGACGTATGTAATCCCGGATTCGAGATCGCGGACAGCTTCAAAGGCCTGGTTGATGTTCTTGGTGTAAATGGCCGTCGAAAGCCCGAATTCGATGTCATTAGCCACTTTGAGGGCTTCATGGAGGTCAGCCACATGAATCAGCGCCGTGACGGGCCCGAAGATTTCCTCCTGGGCAATGCGCATATGCGGCGTGACGTTATCAAAAATCGTGGGTTGGAAAAACCATCCCGAACCGGCCTCAGGAGCCCGCTTGCCGCCACACAGCAGCGTTGCGCCGTCATCCAGGCCAATCTGGATGTACTGCTCAATCTTCTTCAGCGAGGCCTCGTTAACCACAGGGCCCACGTCCACGCCTTGAACCAGGCCGTCGCCGAGCTTCAGCTTTTTGGCCCGCTCCACCAGCTTGTCGCGCAGCGCCGGGTAGATGCCTTTCTGGACAATCACGCGGCTGGTGGCCGTACAACGCTGGCCCGCTGTCCCAAAAGCGCCCCACAGGATGCCGTCGACGGCCAAATCCAGGTTGGCGTCGTCCATGACGATCGTGGCGTTCTTGCCGCCCATCTCCAGCGAAACCCGCTTGAACGTCGGCGCGCATTTTTCGTTGACGTGGCGGCCCACATCACACGAGCCCGTAAACGACACCAGCTTGATGTCTGGATTTTCCAGCATGGCGTCACCGACGACACCACCACCGCCGGTAATCATATTCAAAACACCGGGTGGCATGCCCGCTTCTTCGAGGATTTCCACAAACCGGAGGGCCACGAGGGGGGTGTCACTGGCGGGCTTGAACACCACGGTGTTGCCGCACACCAGGGCCGGAGCAATCTTCCAACTGGGGATGGCCATGGGGAAGTTCCAGGGGGTAATGCAGCCCACCACGCCCAAGGGCACCCGGACGGACATGGCGAATTTGTTCTTGAGTTCCGACGGCGTCGTGTGGCCGAAGAGCCTGCGGCCTTCACCGGCGGCGTAGAATACCATGTCGATGACTTCCTGGATGTCGCCACGGGCTTCGGCAAGCACCTTGCCCATCTCCCGCGTGAGTTCGCGTGACAGTTCCTCTTTGCGCTCGATAAAAATCTGGCCCGCCTTGAAGAGAATCTCGGCCCGCTTGGGCGCAGGCGTCAGCCGCCAGGCATCATAGGCTTTCTTTGCGGCGGCCACGGCGGCATCCACGTCTTCCTTGCCGGATGCCTGAAAAATCCCCACCACGTCCGAGGGATTGGCCGGGTTGAGGCTCTGGAACGTCTTGCCGCTCTTGGCGGGTTGCCATTTGCCGTCAATCAGGTTGTTATAAGTCTTAGGGCTGGCGCCCGCTGCCAGCTTGCGGGGATGCCATTGTCTGAGTCTCAACCATCTACCTGTCTCCTTATTGAATAAACGCAATAGCGTCATTGTACTAAAAAAGATCCTCCTTTCCTTATTCCAGAGCATCTTTATAATCGAAGATAGGATAGTAATGGTGGGAATGGTTAGACGGTGGAGAGTGTTTTAAAGCGCTTCAAGGAAGGCCAGATGGTGTTTTTGGACCATTTGAGCCTCCAGCGCAACTTGTCCGGCAATACCTCCCGTGCCTATCAGAACGATCTGGACGGCTTTTTAACCTGGCTGGAAACCCAGTCATTAGATTTCACCCAGCCAGACACCCTGCGGCGTCTGCCGGGACAGTACAGCCAGTCTCTGCATCAGAGTCACCTGGCCAAAAGCAGCATTGCCCGTAAACTCTCCGCGCTGAAGATGTTCTTCCGCTTTTTGATCCGCGAGCAGTATTTTCAACTGGGCGAGCTGAATCTGCAATTTTTTGGCCCCAAGCAATCCAAAAAGTTGCCCGTGTTTTTAACGGTTCAAGAACTGGAACGGATGAAGCAGGCGGTGATGCAAAACGCCGGTCACTGGGAGGCGCTGAATCCCATCGACTTGCGTAACTTGCTGATGCTGGAATTCCTGTTTTCCTCGGGCCTGCGTGTGGCGGAATTGGTCCAGGCTCGTGTGGGTGATGTGTTATTAGAAGAGGGTGAGGTCCGTATCATCGGCAAGGGGCGCAAAGAGCGAATCAGCTTCATTAGCCACACGGCTATTACATATTTGAAGCGCTACCTGGCAACCGCTTTCCCGGAACTCAAGGGTCGCTCGGCCATCATGGAGGATGCCATTTTTCTGAACTTCCGCGGCAAGCCGCTCACCACGCGCAGCGTCCATCGCCTGCTCTGCCAAATGGCCGAAGATGCCGAACTGGTTCAGCAGATCTCGCCCCACACGTTTCGCCACAGCTTTGCCACGCATTTGTTGAATCACGGCGTGGATTTACGCGTCGTCCAGGAGCTTTTGGGCCATGCGTCAATTCGCACCACGCAGATTTACACGCACGTTACCACCGAGCGCCTCAAAAAAGCTTACCTCAAGGCTCACCCGCGGGCGCAGAATTATTCTTAAATCAAAAAGCCTCCCTTTGAGAGAGGCTTTTGAAAGATTGTTCAAAGCGTAAAATTTAATTCACGGCAACCGGTTGATCCAGAATAATACTCATCCGGGCGCCCTGGGGAAGCACAACATCCTTGCCTTCCCGCACAACGGCGTAACCCAGACCAGCCAAACCCCCGGCTGCCAAGCCGAATGCGGCGCCACCACCCACACTGCCCAGAATGCTGCCTGCGGCGGTTCCCATCAAAGTGCCTGCGGCGGTGACCCCTGCGGCAGCGCCTGCGGTTTTTAACACCTGCGCCTGCGTCGTGTCACCCTTCAGAATGCCCGTATTGTCCGCGGTGACGATATGCGAGCGGATGGGAATATTGGTGCCGGTTGCGGTTTTCACCATGTAAAACTGAACTTCCAAGGCGCCGGGCTTGCTGAGATGCCCTGCTGGTGAAACACTGGCCACTGCACCTTCCAGCACGGATCCGGCCTGAATCACCACCTGGCCGTCGTAAGAAACATCGCCTTCCACCGTGGCGGAAACAGGGTCACCCACTTTGCTGGACGAGCTGACGGGTTGATCAAGCTTAATCATCACCATGGTACCCTTGGGCAGCGCCATCACGCGCCCGCGAAGCGGCACTTCATCACTGTTGTATGCGGGATACGAAGACAGCTGCAGGCCGGTTCCATAGTCGGCCAAGGCCATGGGGCATGTGCTTGAGAGCATCAAAACGGCAACACCCCCGGCCAGTAATGTTCTGGTACCCACAGTCAATTTTTTAAAGTCCATCTCTATCATCTCCTTTGTTACCCTCTAGTAAGAGCTTCAAGTCTTATTATAGCGACCTGTCATGATTCGAGGAAGACACCTTCGTGTCTTTGTCTATTCAAGTCTGGCTATCAAACAGGCATCCGGTTCATTGAAAAAAACGATTCTCCTCTCTGGAAAAATTTGCTATCCTTAAGAAATGAGGACTTTACAGAGATCAGAGAAACGCAAGCGGCAAAACAGAAGACAGCGACGCTTAATGTCCTGCCTGGGGGTTGCCTTGGGGGTGGTCGGCTTGGTTGGCTTCATGGTGCATCAATATGATCCCTACCCGTGGCTCCAGGTGCCGAAAGGGTTTTACCAGCCCCAGATGTTCAGCGCGGTTCAGTTTGACAACGACCGGAAACTGGCGGCGCTGCCTGCCCAGTATGAAGATCTGGCTTTGAAACATCAGTTGGAAGATTTATTGGCCCAATACCCCAAAAATCTCAAACCACACTTGTATTATTTAAACTTGCAAGATCACAGCTACGTGGCCTTTAACGCTGAAAACCCTGTTGCGGCGGCAAGCGTCATCAAGCTCCCTATTCTGTTGGAATACCTGCGCGAAGTGGATTCCGGCGAGGTTGGGTTTAATACGCCGCTCTTGTACCAGGCGTTTGAGCAAGCCGCCGGTTCCGGCGAATTGCAATACACCCCGCCCGGCAAAATCATACCGACGTATAACGTCGCCCGCCAGATGATCCAAATCAGCGACAATACCTGTACCAATATGTTGATTTACACCATGGGCGGCGCCGATCACCTGAATCACATGTTCGAAGGGATGGGGTTAAAGCATACGTATGTGGCCAATTGGCTGCCGGATCTCACCGGCACCAACATGGTTTCGATGCATGACACGGCCACGATTCTCTACAACCTATACCAGGGCCATGGGGTTTCCCCCACGGCGCGGCAAACCGCCTTTGAGATATTGACCGGCACGCATAACCGCCGCCTCTTACCCGCCTTGCTGCCCAAAGATGTGGTCATCGCCCATAAAACCGGGGATATCGGCACTTCGTTGGGTAATTCTGGATTAATTGAGTTGCCCAACGGGCAAAAATACATCGTGGCCATCCAGGTGGAGCGCCCCTACAACGACTACACTGCCAAAGATCTCATCCAGCAGGTTTCCAAGACGATTTATGACAACATCAAAGATAAAAATGCTCTGGCCAGCGCCTCAACAACGGAAACCGCTGTAAACCGCTAAGTTTTGCATATCATTCCCGCGAAAGCGTGAATCCATCAGAATGTTACAGTAGAAATATGGATTCCCGCTTTCGCGGGAATGACATGATGTCTACCGCTGGTTGATCGCCACGTAAGCCCGGGGCTTGGGACCCTCGTACAAGGATTTAGGGCGGATGAGGCGGTTGTTGTCCAACTGCTCAATAACGTGGGCGGCCCAGCCAGCAATTCGGCTGGCAGCGAACAACGGCGTGTACAGCGGAATCGGTAGGCCAATCATGTAGTAAATATACGCCGTGGGGAAGTCCACGTTGGGGTGAATATTTTTCTCCTGCATCATGATTTGCTCGACGCGGTCAGCCATCTGATACCATTTTTCGCCACCCAGCTTCTGGGCCAGCTCGGCGCCCATGGTTTTTAAAATTGGGGCGCGGGTGTCACCGTTTTTGTAGACGCGGTGACCAAAGCCCATGATTTTTTTCTTATTGACGAGCGCATCATGCATCCAGGCATCCACGCGGTCCGGGGAATCGATTTCAAGGAGCATCTTCATGGCTTCCTCGTTGGCGCCGCCATGAAGCGGGCCTTTCAGCGTGGCAATGGCCGCCGTAATGGCGCCATGGAGATCCGCCAGCGTGGAGGCGGTGACCCGTGCGCAAAACGTGGAGGCGTTAAACCCATGCTCGGCATACAGGATCATCGTGGTGTCGAAGACCTTGGTGGTCGTCTCATCGGGTTTTTCACCCTTGAGCATGTACATAAAATTCTGCGAGTGCGTCAGTGACGCGTCCGGCTTGATGGGTTCCTGGCCGTTAAAAATGCGGTAATTGGCCGTAATAATGGTCGGAATCTTCGCTGTTAAACGAATGGCCTTTTCCAAGTTGGCTTCGTGCGTCATGGATTGGGCTTCCGGGTCAAAATGGGCCAGCATGGACACGGCACTTCTCAGAACATCCATGTAGTTGGCGTCTTTGGGCAGGGAACGAAGCATAGCGTAAACCGCATCGGGAATCTCGCGCTGCGAGGAAAGCTTTTGCTTGAATTTCTCAAACTGGGCCGGGCCGGGGAGCTCGCCGTAGAGGAGCACGTAGGCGGCTTCTTCATACAGGGCATTGTTGGCGACAAAGTCACGGATGTCATAGCCGCGATACATCAAACTGTCAATATCTGGATCCACGCGTGAAATTTTGCTGACACCGGCGATAACGCCTTCCAACCCTGGGCTGTAGTTTTGTGTGGCTTCCATGAAAGCTCCCTTTCCCGCTATTAATGCTGTTTGCTTATTCTGAACACTGCCTGTCCAATTCATTATACGCATCATATTCCAGAAGCGCATACAGCGCCTGACGGGTTTGCATGCGATCCAAAAATCCCGCCTGCGATCCGGTGTTTTTGAGTTCTGTCAGGGCCTCTTGGACGGCATGCATCATGACACGAAAGGCGGTCATGGGAAAGATGACGATTTTGTAGCCCAGCGCGTCAAAATCCTGCGCTGACAAGTACGGGCTCTTGCCGAACTCCGTCATGTTGGCCAGCAATGGGATATCAACTGCTTTGGCAAACCGGGCAAACTCCTCCTCGGACTGCATGGCCTCGGGAAAAATCATATCGGCTCCGGCTGCCACGTAAGCCTTGGCCCGTGTGATGGCATCCTCCATGCCGCTCACGCCCCGGGCATCCACCCGGCCAATGATCAGAAAATCCGGGTTTTGGCGGGCTTTGCATGCGGCCCGAATTTTCGTCTGCATGTCTTCAATAGAAACCAGCTGTTTACCGTCCAGATGCCCACAACGCTTGGGCGAAACCTGATCTTCCAGGTGAATCCCGGCCACCCCGGCCTGCTCAAATAGCTGCACGGTGCGCATCACCTGGAGCGCTTCACCATAGCCGGTATCCGCGTCGCAAATAACGGGAATCTCGACGGCATCATCTATATAACCGGCAAATTGCGTAATCTCTGTGGCCGACAGGAGCCCGATGTCGGGATAACCGGTCATGCCGTTAATCAACCCGGCGCCGGTGACATAAACGCCCTCAAACCCGGTTTTTTCAATGAGTTTTGCCGTAATCGCATTAAACGCTCCCGGCATGGCGATAATACCCGGCTGATTGAGCCGTTCTCTTAATCGTCCGGCTTGGCTTGTTTTGGGGTGATTTAATCCCATACTGCTTCTCTCATCTCAACAAAAATTGCCATCTTTCAATATCATAGTCAAAATGGAGCAAAGTCGCTATTTTTGCTCCAGCTCCATCGTGAGGACTGTTTGAAAGGGTTATTTTTAGATAGGATTGGGCAAGGTAAAGCTGCTATTTTGAAGACTGAAGGAACCGATATGTTACATATTGCATCAGTGAGCGATTTTCAGGCTTTAAAATTTCGTGCGCGTGACCCAAATAGACCGACGAAAGCGGAGCTTGCACAAAGAATCTTGGAACAAACCGACTTGAGCCCTGTAGTAAGGGAAAAAGCTTTGGCATTTATCATTTTGGTTCATTCTGCAAAAGGAAAAAAAGATGTTGCTCGGCATAGAAACACGTTAACAGCAGAATTGGCGAATGCGTTTTCCAGCTTAAACAAAGCGCAGGATCTGATACGAGCACTTGAAAATCCGGGTAGCGTGCTTAGAGATTAAGGACACCATGGCCGAAAAGGGTTTACGAGCGTTTTTTACCAGGATTAGCCGCTATAACCGGGTGGTGGAAGACTACAAAAAAGTGGCCGACACCGCGCCGGACGCGGCCATGGCCTACGTCAACTGGGGCGTGGAATTGGCCAAGGACGGCAAGATTGACGAGGCCATCGAAAAATTCAAGCAGGCCAGCGCCATGGCGCCGGAGCGCCCGGAACCCCTCAACAACTGGGGCATTGCCCTGGCCAAGCAGGATCGTCTGGATGCGGCCATTGAGAAATTCAAAGAAGCGCTCACGGTGGACCCGGAATGTGTCAACAGCCTGATGCTGTGGGGTGCGGCCTTGATTGAGCAGGGCGACATCGACGCCGCGCAGGACAAGTACGAAAAAGCCGTGCGCCTTAGCCCCCACAACCCGGAGCCTTACGTCAACTGGGGCATCGCCCTCTCCCGGCTGGGGTGGTATCCGGAGGCCATCAAGCATTTCCAGGCGGCGCTGGGGGTATATAGCTACCAGCCGCATGTATACTTTCTGTGGGGTGCCGTTTTGGCCGAGATGGAAAAATACGACGAGGCCATCGAGAAGTTTCAGGTGGTCACCAAACACATGCCCAAGCATCCGGAGGCTTATTACTTCTGGGCGCTGTCACTCAATCGTCTGGAGCAGCATAAAGACGCAGTGGAAAAATCCCGGACCGCGCTCGAAATCGATCCCAAAAACCCGGACATATATCTGAACCTGGGCGATGCCTGGGCCAACCTGGGCAATTATGAGCTGGCCATCGAAAATTACCGCCAGGCTGCGTTATTAGAGCCCAATATGGCTGACACTTACGTGAGTTGGGGAACGGCTTTGAGCAAGCTGGGCCAGCATGAGGAAGCCTGTGCCAAATTCCAACAAGCCCTGGAACTTGACCCGACCTTTACGGAGGTGCATTATCTCTGGGGGGTTGCCTTGAATCACAACCACCGGTTTGAAGAAGCCTTGCCGCATCTGGAACAGGTTTACGCCGAGCTGCCCGACCACCTGGAAAACCTGATCAATCTCGGGCTTGCCCGGATTCACACCGGCCAGGTGGAAGCGGGCCAGCGATTGTTGAAGGATGCCGAGAAACGCGACAGTTTGAATCCGCAGGTGCAGTTTTTGCTGGGAACATATCACCTGGCGCAGGGGCAGGCGGAACTGGCCTGCAAGCATCTCGGCAAAGCCCTTGCCGCCAAAAAGGATTTTACCGACGCTGCGATTCACCTGAGCCTGGGGCTTTGCGAGCTGGGCAACACCGAAGAAGCCATTCGCACGCTGAGGCCGTTTATGCGGGAGCACCATGATTCCGCCGAGGTGACGTTTTTTTACGGCATGATGCTTTATCGCCATGGGGATTTGACCGACGCTGCCATCAAATTCCAGAAGGCGCTGGACCTGCGCCCCGGCTACCCGGAAGCCCTGCTGGGATTGGCCGAAGTGGCCATGAAACAAAATCGCCTGGACGCAGCCCTGGCGCACTTGAACGATTTACTCTCCCACCACCCGGAATTTGCCCCGGCGTGGTTCTTATCGGGCATTGTCCATGCCCGCCTGGGCGACGAAAAAGCCGGTGACCCCGCCGCGTACCGCGAAGCCAAAGCCGCCCATGAAAAAGCCATGACGTTGGACCCGCATCACCTGGAAGCCCACGTGAACGCCGCCTATATGACGGGCAAGCTAGGCGAGGTGGACGAGATGAATCGCCGGTTTGAAGCGCTTATCGAAATGGATATGTTTGATACAGACAAAGTAACGGCTTATTGGTCCCATGCGCTGGAAACCCTGGGGTTGGTAGAAGAAGCGTAATGATCGGATGTAGGGGCGGTTCACGAACCGCCCGCCAGGTTAATCCGGGCCATTCGTAAAGGGCGATTCGTGAATCGCCCCTACAACCAATTTGAGATATAGCCATTCGTCGGATGGAAATCGGCTTAAAACAGCGCCATAATGGGGACATCAATCAGAAAGGTCATTCCCATGAACATCTTTTCCACAATAAATACAATCAGCATCGTGATGCTGTTGGCTTTGACGCTGCAAGCTTTTTCAAGTGTGCAAGCCAAGCCGGTTAACAGAGATTTGAGCCCTGTTTATCTGCCGGAGGCTTATGTCAATAATAATGAAACGATGATTTATCCCGTTTCCTATTTGCCTTTGAACTCCGTCCCGGCAATTACCTCGCCCCAGCCGCAGAATGGGATTCAATTTTTCGGTCCCACTCATTTTCAACTCCCCGAGGTGGGTACGGCGCCGGAAACCAATGTCGATGATCACACTATAGAGCCTTTGTGGATCATCACCGTCCCGGTGAATTAATCGCTCATAAAGCGGCGGTGGAGAGATGCTTGCCCTTGCTTATCTTATCGATGAGGTTGCGCACAATCACTTGCTGATCAAAATCGTGAATATCCCGAATCCGTTCCGGATCCGCTTTTAAAGAAGCCATCAACGTTTTCTGCATGCGCGCCGTATCCACCGCGCTGTAAAACAGCTGGAGCGCTTTGGGGTCTGTGGCTAACATGTGGGTAATGTTTCGGTACTCTTCCATGCTGAGACCTTTGGCAGCCATAAGCTGCGTAATTTGCGTATCGCTTTTCATCATCGAACGATCACTGGGACGCAGGACAGCGGATAACCCATCCACGTCGGTGTCGTCACTGAAACTTTTCAACAGCAGTGAAACAGCCTGACTTCTGCCGCCGGTGGGCCGGTTGGAAACCATCTGCGTCATGGGCACAAACAGGTCCGGGTATATGCCGGCGTAGGTTTTTATTTTTTCAGGCGCCATATCCACAGCCATGGCCCACTGGACAAAACCCAGCATCAAAACTAGCAAAACCGCTTGAACCACCTTGCGCATAGATCCTCCAGCGCCATGAACCACAACACACAATCGAGTGATGGTCCTGTATCGACCGATTCGCCCAAAGATGTAACATTTTGAAATATATTGGCATCAAATCTCTAATAATTGTTTTTATATATATAGAGTTAGGAAATGTTTGCGTTGTACTCGAGCGATTTGTGTGTCTCCTCTTCTGCTTCTTCTTTTTAAATAGGAATTCGTGAATTGCTTTTGCAAGGCAACGGGAAGAAAGAAACGCTATGTCTGCGATTTCACCGTATACCACTGCGAGCCCCGGCGGTTTTTACAGTTCTCCATCTTCGTCCGGTATCCCCACGGCGACTGGGTTTGGATTCCCCTCTTTTGGCGATCCGCTGTTTTACCAGGCCCCCATGGGCGCCAGCGGCCTTCTGAATCGGGATTTGGCCATGGCCAACGGTTCGGCGGTCAATGTTGATTTTGGCCCACTGCCGTCCACGCTCGGGTTTGGTGGATTGCTTCTGGGCAACTCCTTTTTTGGCGGCTCCGGCAACCCTGGTGGTAGCAGTCCTTTTTCCGCAGGCGGTCCGTTTGCAAACGGCGCCCTAGGCAGTCTTGGAAATTCCCTGCAAAGTGGACAAGCCCAGTCCCAAGGTTCGCAAGCATCCCCCAGTGGCGGTGTTGATCCGTCCAGTCTCGCGGGTGCGGGTGGCGCAGGTTCTCCCGCCGCGTTTGGCGGATACCCTTCATTAAGCGGCCAGGATGCCGCCGGTCTGGGAACAGACGTTCCGCAACAGAGTGCCGTTCCTGACAGTTCGAATGCTCTTGGTGGTTTGGGTAGTCTGGGGCAATATGCTCCGCCACCCCAGCCAAGCCAGAACAGCGGCAATTCCATGATGGGTTTTATGATGATGCTGATATTAATGCTCGTGCTGTCCAAAAAGAACCAGAGCAATAGCCAGAGCACGCAAAATTGATTTAGTGAAACTGTGAATATATCTTACCGATTTGGGCGACGCATAGAGCAGCTTGTTGTTTCTGCACCATGGAACTTTGGGGTTGTTGCTGAACCAGATCAAACTGGCGCTTGGCGGCGGCCAATTTTTGCAGTCCGCCGTTTTTATCCCCATTTTTGATCGCGGTGGCGCCTGCCGCCATCAAGGCATTCCCCAGGTAGAATTGGGCGTCGTTCCGGTAGCGGCTGGGCGTTGATGCAACCACTTGCAGGTTGGCAGCGGCAACGTCCCACATGTGAAGGTTATAGGCACTGGTGCCCACCCGGTAGATGGTGTCTTTATCACTGGGAAAATAACGCAGGGCCTTGCCATAATACTCAAGGGCATCCTGAAAATTTTTCGACTGAAACGCGCTGTTACCCAGGTTACTGTAGTACTCGTATTCGCGATAGGCCATCAAGTGAATGCCAGGCGGGTTGGTGATATTGGCCGGCTGTTGATAGAGCGCACGCACGGTGGCAATGTCGCGGGCAGAAAGCCTCGGCACGTTGGGCTGGATACTGGCGTACATAATGTCCCTGGGATCGGTGCTGTGGCCTTTGATGCCTAGCAGATGACCGATTTCATGGAGCGCGATGTAATAGAGCGCCGCATCGCTGAAGGCATGGCCGTGCGGGTCATTCATGGCGATTTCCAGGTCCATATCGGTGAAAATCTTGTCGGTGGAACGAAAAGATTGGTTGCCGATTTCCATACCCTTTGATTGATTACGCCAGCGCACCGTCACGTCGGTTTTCGTGGGGTCATAGGTGTAGGCAAAGCGGATGCGCCCCTGCAGAACGGTTTGCCACTCGTTAAACGCTCGCTGAACCAGTGTGGTGACACCGGGTCGCCAGCCGGGGATGTTTTTGGGCGGCACCATTGTGATTTGGATCACCCGCGTACTGTCGCTCCAGCGCTCCACATACTGGCCATGAAACAACGCCTGCGGCAAATAGTTGGAGACCGTCACCGCTGCGCAGACGGTCAAAACCAGCCCGGCTTGAAGTATCAAGCTCAGCAATCCAAACCACCGGATTCGGCGGGTTAATTCAGATAAGCGCGTCAACATGGTGGGATTATCGACGAACCAACCAGTTTCCTTCAATGGAGTGAATTGTGCTTTTTGAAAAGATCGTAAGCTTCGTCAAATTGCCCTTTTATTGCCAAGTGAGCCAATTGGGCTTGCAAATATGTATTTTTTTTAAATGACCCCTGAGTCCGAAGCCGTTCTACTTGCTTATGAATGGACTTAATTTTTGGCCACCGACCGATCTCAAAACGGAGAAAAAAATGATAGGCCGATAAAAAACTAATCATGGCTTTACCAAGTATTTTTAACTGTTTTGGCTCCATAGGAAGTATGTCTGCTTCAGTATCAGCGTACCTTGGTCTCATAATATCTTTGAAAAATCCTTGGGTAGCTTTTATCTTTTGGGTTAATGATCCTTGAGTATTCAAAAATACTGCCGCTATAAATGCTTCAAAAAGACTGCCAGCGACATGAACACCATTTGCTTGCTCTTGATGAGCCTTAAAACAGTAGTCATTAAGTGTCCGGGTAAATGGCAGTTTAGATAAAGAATCATTTGTAATAGATGTCCAAAGAGTTTCGAGTCGGGATGGAATGCTTTCTCCATTGGGCTTTTTGAACTCTTCCGACGCAAAAAGCACCTTGATTAAGGTATCACCCAACCAAGCCAACTTATAACAACTGGCTTCTGGATCAACACCTCTCAAACAAAGGGCTTCACGGTACAGGTGATAGTTAACAGGTCGAGGCATCGGATGACCATATTCTAGTTCGATATGTTGAAATAACGTATCGATTTTCGATTTGACAATCCGAAAAGGTATATGGCTGCCAAAAAGTTGTATTCGTTGTAAGCCATGGGAATGTATAGGATAAAGTGTGTACATAGGAGAATTATGCTTCTGTTCTTAGACCTCTATTCCATGAAAAACACGTGAAAAAATAAATTGCCTTGATGCCCGCTTAAGTGCTCTTATCTTCCAGCGCATGAAATACTTTTGCCGCTTCGCCGAACATGGTGGCAGCTTGGCTGCGTACCAGCCAGCTCTCGTCCTTCAGCAGTTGCAGCGCATTGGGAATCAACTCCGGCACCAGATCCACCTGGAGATGCACCATGTCGATCATCGCCTGCAAAGCCGAATGCCGCACCAGCCAATGCTTGTCCTTCAACGCCAACTGAATGGCTCCGAGCGCAGGACGCCCAATCTTGGCGAGGGCTTCCGCCGCATGCTTGCGCACGGTGGCGTCCTCGTTACTGAAGGCATGGATCAACCCGGCGATGGCGCTCTCGTCGCGCAATTCTCCCAACGCCCAAGCCGCGCTGGCAACCACGCTGGGCGCATTGTCCTTGAGCTGATGCTGCAGCGAGGGAATGGCATCATGAATCAACCCCAGCCAATGCGAGCCTTGTTTCCTGGAAATCTGCTTTTTGGTGGGCTGGCGATTGTGCCGTACCGGCAGGGGGTAGCGCTGGCTATCGTATTCGGCGTCATACCCTGCCCGGTGAACCTGCTCGATGGTTTCCTCCAGGGTTTCAAACGTCGTGGTCTCAGTGCCGTAGGGATGGGGAATCAGGCGGGTGCCTTCGACAGCTTTAATCCCCACGGCAGGCACAATAAACCGCACCACCGAGGGATCCCCCGGCTTGGTCTGCTTTTTGATGTAAATCGTGTCCATGGGGTTAAGTTTATATGGTTTGCATTGCTTGCGGCAAATAGCGAATCAAATCCGTCGCCGTGAGGCAGTATTCGGTGAGGGCTTCCGCCGCTTTGTCTCCGGCCAAACCATGGAGATACACGGCTACGCGTGCCGCACGATCCGGCACAAGTCCTTGCGCTAAAAATCCGGCTACGATGCCTGTCAGCACATCGCCGCTGCCGGCGGTGGCCATGCCGGGGTTGCCGGTGGGGTTGATCCACATGCGGTTGTTGCTGCCGTAAATCACGGTGGAAGCGGACTTCAGAACTGTTGTGGCGTTGTACTTGTGGGCTGTTTTTTCGCAGGCCGTGAGCAGATCATTCTGGACGGCATGGGTGTCCACGCCGATGAGTCTGGCGCATTCGCCTAAATGCGGCGTCAGCACAAATCGGGGGGAAAGTTTTGGCAGATGGGGCAAGGCGCTCAGGCAGTTGAGGCCGTCGGCGTCAATGACTACCTGGCCTTCAAAGTGATGTATCATGTGATTGACGAGGCGCTCGGTGAACTGGATGGCGCTGGGGTGATTGGTGAGTCCCGGCCCGAATGCAACCGTGGTGGTTCTGCCCCACATTCCGGCCAGCGCATCAAAAGCTTCCGGGGTAATGGTGCCATCAGCGGTTTCCGGGAGCGAATGACAGATAATTTCCGGCGGCAACTGCATCCGGTCGAAGGCGCTCGCAGGGCATGCCAGACCTACGATTCCCGCACCGGCTTTCAAGGCAGCCTGAGCGGTCATGGCCGCCGCACCCGGCATATCCTGGCTGCCGGCAATCACCAGCACGGCGCCGTAGGAGTATTTATGCGACAATCCCGTGCGCTGGGGCATCCGGTTTCGGATCATCTTCGGCGTCATCAGGAAAATCCGGCTGGGATCCGCCTCAATCAGCATCGGCGGAATGCCGATGTCCACCACATCTACCCGACCTGCGTAGCCTTTGCCCGGATACAGGTACAAACCCGGCTTGGGCGCGGCAAATGTCACCGTAAAATCCGCCTGGACCGCAATGCCCAACACCTCACCCGTGGCGCTGTGAACGCCGGAAGGCAGATCCACCGCGACCGTGTAAGCGCCGCAGTCGTTCATGGCATTGATCAAATCCCGGTGATGGCCTTCCACATGGCGGGACAAGCCGCTGCCGAAGAGGGCATCGACGACAATATCGCTGGTGGCAAGAGCCTCGGCAACCTGATCGTCCATGACGCCGTGGATCAGCGAAACCGGGTAACGCTTGAGCAACACAAAGTTTGCGAGGGCATCGCCCTCCATGTCTTCCGCCAATCCGGCATGAATGACCGTTACCTGGATGGCGCCCGTCATGGCCAGCTTACGGGCACAGACAAAGCCATCACCCCCGTTGTTACCTTTACCGCAAACCACAGTGACCTGCGGCCTCCCCATTCGGCGTTCCTCGGCCAGGTGAAGCACCCGCGCCGCCACGTTGCGGCCAGCCTCCTCCATGAGAAGCATACCCGGTATGCCGAGCTCGTAAATCGCCCGTTTATCAATGGGATCCAGGTTGGGGATGAGTTTCACGGTGTTGCCTCTCTTGATGCGTATGACCCATTATAATGAAGTCAGGTCCAACTGAACTCATCCTCATACTTGAGAGAAGGCAGGGAATCGGTGCGGTACTTAAAGAGCGTTGTTATACTGGCGTTGGTTATGACCAGCGCATGGCTGGCAGATACCCATAACTGGGCGCAGATGACGCCGTGCCCGCCACCGCAAAAGCCCACCAAGCCCTTGATGCTGGATGCCGATTTGATCCGGGTGGGCATCAGCGACAACGGCATGACCCAAATGGAATACCCCGGCGTCACACTGACGGGTGTGGGACCATACCGGGTTCGCCAGGGAGACAAAGTCGTGCTGGAAAGCCCGGCGTTTGCCGCGATTCACATCACCAAAAGCGCAAGCGGCTTTTTGATTCACACCCTCACTGGTGGAACATTAGGACCATTCTGCTATACGTTAACCGTCGAGCCGGTGGATCCCGACGGCAGACTCAAAATTACCAGCATCACCCGCAAGGGGATTGTCCCCAGCTACCGGGGGATTATTGAGCTGGTTGCCGGAGCGTCGTCACCGGACAAATTCTCGGCGGTGAACGTGTTGCCCATGCAGGATTACCTGAAAGCTGTCGTACCCAATGAACTGCCCATCCAGTACGGCTACGAAGCGGTGAAAGCTCAGGCGGTTGCGGCCCGCAATTACGCCATCCGTCCGCGCGAAAAACCATGGCCGCAGTTTGATATCTGTGATTCCCCCTATTGCCAAGCCTATTACGGCGCCCAGACCGAAGACCCCCAGGTGACCAAGGCGCTGGCCGAAACGCAGGGACTGGTGGCGCTGTATCAGGGGCAACCCATCCTGGCGCTGTACAGTTCCTCCATTGGCGGGTACCGGGAAAGTTACGAAAATTCCTTCTCCGATCCCCTCACCAACAAGTTTCCGGGGACACCCATCCCCTACCTGCAAGGTGGGCCGGATATGGGAGAGCCGGTCACGCTAAACAACGACACTGCCGCCCGTGCGTTTTACACCACCCGCTACCCCAACAGCTTTGATGTGCAATCGCCCATGTATCGCTGGCAAACCCTGTGGCCCAGCACCGGACTGGAAGCCATCATCAATAAAAATCTCGCGGAAACCTCAGAAGACGGTTCCACCCGGGCGTTTGTCCAGCCCGCCTTTCATTCCGGCGAGACCATCGGTGTCCTGCAAGACATCACCGTGTTGGATCGGGGCGTCTCCGGCAAGGCAATGCACGTGCGTATTACCGGCAGCCATGGCACCTGGGTGCTGTCCAAGGAGTTTGTGATTCGTAAAGTTCTGCGCTATAACGGACGGTTTTTGCCCAGCGCCAACGTGGTATTGGACATGATCCGCGACCGGAATGGCCATCTCCTCTCCGTGAAAGCCTCCGGCGGCGGCATGGGGCATGGCGTGGGGATGAGCCAGCTGGGCGCGAGCTACATGTCCAAACATGGCAGCGAATTTACGGACATCTTGAAGCATTACTACACCGGCATCGCCATCGGAACGATTCCCTTGACGGCCACAGCTACCCAGGGAATGAAAACCACGTTCTATGTGGACAAGCCGCAAGGCACGCTGTTTGTGCAGGGAACCAGCCCCGTGCAAGTGCAGATTAACGATAAAACGCTGACGATCACGCAACATTCCCTGCCGATAAGCCAGTATTTAAAAACCGATATGCTGAACCAACTGGAAATCAAACCCCTGCAAAGTCCCAGCATTGCAAGTGTCTGGATTGAATTATAGACCCTAAATCCTTTGGATTTTTTATAGCGATATTTTTTACTATTTAAAAATATCTTTTGTCTCTGATTTGAAGTTTTTTCTTGTATTTCAGGGGCTTTTGCCCCATCTTAGAGAGTTACCGGGTTGAGAAACCGGTTACGTCATTAGACTCGACTGATTTGGACGCAGGTATGGTGGCAAACATTATAACAACGGATATTGTTTTAAAGCGAACCCTGGACATCACGCTTGCCGGGGTTGGATTAATACTGCTATTGCCCGTGTTTGCCGTTATCGGCGTTTTAATCAAGCTCACTTCTCCGGGACCGGTTTTGTATCAAAGCCTGCGGATTGGGCAGCATTACAAGCCGTTTTATATGTTCAAATTCCGCACAATGTTTTGTGAAACCGATGCAAAGCGCGACTGGCTGCGTCAACAGAGCCGGCTGCAAAACAATCTGTTCAAGCTGAAAATGGATCCCCGCGTAACCCCTCTGGGCAAGTTGCTCCGGGTGGTGAGTCTGGACGAACTGCCCCAGCTTGTGAACGTACTGAAAGGCGACATGAGCCTGGTGGGCCCGCGTCCCTTGCCGCCGGATGAAAGCCGCATGTTCAAAGCGCCTTACACGCTGCGCTACCAGGTATTACCCGGCATCACCGGCGCATGGCAGGTCAACGGGCGATCCACACTGGATTTCAAGACCATGTGCCGGCTGGAGTTTTCCTATGTAAACGGGTGGACCCTCTGGCAGGATATGAAGATCCTGCTGCAAACCATCCCGGCAGTTATTTCCACCGAAGGGGCTTATTAACGCCGTTCCGGACGAATCATACACAGTGACAGCGACACCAGCCCCACAGACAACGCCAGCGGCACCAGCCACTCGATCAGTTCCAACGGCGTGGTTTGCAGGATGGGTTGCAGAAACGGCACATACACGGCGGCAACCTGGAGCACCAGGGCTGCGCCGATCATGATCCACGTCAAGGGCACGGCGGCGATATCCGCCAGAAAGGCTTTCATGTCTCCTCCGGCGTGAACCGCCTGGATGTTGATGAGCTGCATTGTCTGCGCCAGGGCCATCGTGGTAAAAGCCATGGTGACGGCGACTTCATGGGAGTGATGAAACAGGATACGAGCGATAAAGTACGCCACCAGTCCGCATGCCGTCATCAGCAGCGCCCAGAACCATACCAGAAAAGCCTGCCCCCTGGCCAAAATGCCATGGCGATACGGCTGCAAGGGCATCTTGATCATGGCCTCGGAAGCAGGCTCAAACGCCAGGGACAAGGCCGGGATAGTGACCGTGACAATATTCAGCCACAGGATTTGCGGCGCGGTGAGCGGCAAGCCGTAGCCCATCAGGGCGCCCAACAGCATCAATAGCACCAGCCCGATGTTGCAGCTCAACAGATACATTACACAGAGCTTCACGTTACTGGTGAGGATGCGCCCCACGCGGACGGCATGGGCGATCGTCTCGAAGTGATCATTCAAGAGGATAATATCGGCACTTTCCTTGGCGGCAGCGGCTCCGCGGATTCCCATGGCGATGGCGATATCGCTTTTTCGCAGTGCCGGGGCGTCGTTGACGCCGTCACCGACCATGGCGACCACATCCCCACCGGCTTGCAGGGCTTGTACAATGCCCAGTTTCTCTTCGGGCTGGGTACGGGCAAAGGCGCTCACCTCCGGCGGTATGCTTTGGATGCCGCCATCGAGATCCTTGCGGGTCCAGACGATGCCGCCGGGCGCTAAAATGCCCAGGTCTTCGGCCACGCGGCTGGCGGTGGCCTTCTGGTCCCCGGTAATCATCATTACCCGAATCCCCGCCTGCTGAACCTTCAAAATGGCCTCGCGAACACCCTGCTTGGCCGGATCCACCAGACACACCCACCCGAGAAAAACGGCGTTTTCATAAGGGGTTTCATCCCCGGATTGCAAGGGCTTCTCTGCAAACCCAATGACGCGCAATGTCCCTTCCAACGCCAGATCCTGGTTGCCCAGCAAAACAACGCCATTGTACGCAACCTGCATGCCATGGAAACCATCGGCAGCGTCACCGTGCTGTGTACGGACAAAACCGGGACGCTCACGGAGAATTCGCTGAGCGTCC
>Ga0207055_1105_pt1 | contig 19043 bp, 14 predicted proteins | sample Alteio_BWMinCont_57_FD_153293 | JGI IMG/M metagenome (GOLD analysis project Ga0207055, IMG submission 153293) | Enriched cells from forest soil in Barre Woods Harvard Forest LTER site, Petersham, Massachusetts, United States -... | ecosystem: Environmental > Terrestrial > Soil > Temperate forest >...
CCAACAATTGGCAGAACGGGCTGTAACGACCAAAGAGGATGAATCCACCAAGATCCGCCTCGACAAGGTTCAACAGGAAGACGTGCGGGGCGTGGGTGACCTCGCGGATTACTGGGATACGCTTGGTTGGGTGTACCTCCGCCAAGGCAAGGTTTCTCAGGCAGAAAAATATCTTAATTCCGCTTGGAGCCTTAGTCCCACCGGCGACATCGGAGAGCACCTGGGGCAGCTATATGAAAAGCAGAGTAAGAAACAGTTGGCGATTAATGCTTATGCGGAAGGACTGGCGGCCAATACCCCAAGCCAGGAGATTCGGGAGCAGATGTACGCGAGGCTGCTCGCGTTGCTGAATACCCAATCAAACGTGGACGCCAAAGTAAAACTAGCCCGCCAGAGTTTTTCGCGTTCACCCAGGATTCCGTTAGGCAAACTCTCCGCAACGGCGGGAAGCGCCGAGTTTTGGTTGCTTCTCGATCGTGGTGGCGCGGTCGAAGAGATTCAGTTCATCTCCGGCGTCGAAAGATTTCGGTAACTCGACAGAGTGCTGAGATCACAAAAATTTAAGTCGTCGCTTCCCGACGACGCGCCCACTAAGCTGCTACGCCGAGGCGCCTTGGTCTGCGTGGGCGGCAATTATGGTTGTGACTTCACCTTGGAGGATCCGCGGACAGTGCACTTAGAAGGCCAAGTCCAAGTAGTCGTTCCGCGACACGAGGATTTGTAGCCGGCATCTCCCCCCGAGTGACGGCGTAGGGTCTACCGTTTCGGACGAAAGAGCTATTCGATTCATATCTCACCAAACGCTGGGCAGCACGTTCGGACTATGGTTTCCGACTCCGACCAGTCCCATTTGACTTTTGCCCACAAGGCCTGATATAAGAGATGTTTGCAAGTCGCGGACGCGCACCGTTGAACGCTCGATCGTCGCGCCAAACCAATGATAAACAAAGGCTTAAAAGATAAATGAGGACTCAAAACGGGGCTCGAACCCGCACGCGGCGCGTTCGCCAAAATAAATTGGCTGCAAGTAATAGGAATGGCAAGGGCAAGGTTCGCCGCCGACTGCTTGCGGCGAAAGTGCCGCCCCGAGCAGGGGTATCGACACCGGGCCGAATCAACGGAAATCGAGACCACGCACCGACCGAACTGGCGCCCAGCGATCCACAGTTTCAGGCGGCGCTCAAGTCGTTTGCCGCGGCGGCCCAATATTTCCAAAAGCATAAATACGAAAAGGCGCACGAACTTTTTGAAAAAGTGTTGGGAAGTCCCGCCCGGCAATTGGCGGAGCGCGCGCGCGTTCACCTGGTTTTGTGCGAACGAAAACTCGGCCGTCCCGCGCCCGCTCCGAAGACCGCTGATGAGCAATACGACCGGGGAGTGGCCGAATTGAACGCGCGCCATTTGGAGCTGGCTATCGAGCACTTGAGCAAGGCGGACAAGTCCGCTCCCGACCGTGAGCACGTTCAATACGCGTTGGCCGCGGCGCACGCGCTTCAAGGCAATACTGAAATCTCGCTGGGGCATTTGAAAGCCGCCATCGCGCTTCGACCCGGCAACCGCTTCCAAGCTCGCACCGATGACGACTTCCAACCTCTGGCATCCGATCCTCGCTTCAAGCGCCTCGTCTCCATCGGAGACGGCAAAAATTACTGACTTTCCTCCTGACGCTCTGACCCGCCGCCGATAAATTTATGAGGGTCGAAACCGAATTATGAAAATCGTTAGCATTGGCGGGGGAACGGGTTTGTCAGCGCTCCTGCGCGGGGTCAAGTTTCACCTTGCCGGGCCCGCCCGCCGGGCGCAACTAAAGCCCGCGATCTCGCGCCTCACCGCGGTGGTCACGGTCACCGACGAAGGCGGCAGCTCCGGCCGCCTGCGGCGCGAATTCCAGATTCTGCCTCCGGGCGACATCCGCAATTGCATGGTGGCGCTGGCTGAAGATGAGAAGCTTTTTACCCGGCTTTTCAACTATCGATTCACCAATGGGCGCGGACTGGCGGGACACAGTTTCGGCAACCTGTTTCTGGCGGCGCTCACCGAACTGACTCACGACTTTGCCAAGGCGGTGCGCGTCTCCAGCGAAGTGCTGGCGATACGCGGCGAGATATTTCCGTCTACACTTTCTGATGTGCGCCTGAAAGCAGTCCTTCAGGACGGTCGCATCCTCGCCGGCGAGTCACACATCACCAAGACGCGCGTGCCCATCCGCCGCCTGCAAATTGTGCCCTCGCGATGCCGGCCCTTGCCGGAAACGCTTTCGGCCATTGAGAACGCCGACCTCATTACATTGGGCCCAGGCTCGCTTTACACTTCGGTGATCCCAAACCTGTTGGTGCGCGGCATTCCGGAGCAAATCGCGCGCTCCAAAGCGTTGAAAGTCTATGTAGCGAACCTGATGACTCAGCCTGGAGAAACGCGCCGCTACACCGCGGCCGACCACCTGCGCGCGCTGAACGATCACGCAAATGGGAAACTCTTCGATCGGGTCGTGCTGAACACTCTGCCCATCTCACCGGCCATGCGAAAGCGGTATCTGGTTCAGGAAGCCGAACCCGTGGTCATCAACCTGCACGAGATCCGGGCTCTCGGAGTTGAGCCGGTCTGCGCCGAGCTGCTCGATAAACATCGCGTGGCGCGCCACGACTCGCTGCGGCTGGCCCAGCTTCTGCTCGACCTCGCGGCGGAAGCGCGATCTTAAGTTGGAATTGTTTTCCTGATAGAGCTGACGGAGGCATCTGGGGCGTCAAGGAATAACGCCAAGTCTCACAGGTGGGCGCTCAGCGCGGGGAGAGATGTACACTTCAAGCATCATCCTGTCGCTCCGACGGCGAACGACAGGATGTTCAGCGACGCAATTTCCCTTCAGCGACCCGGGCTCTCACCGAAGTGATGCCAGGTCACATCTGCGACGTAAGTGCTGCGCGCCTCGGGAATAGGGTTCGTCCCGGCCTTGACGACCGCCGACGCATCTGCGCGCGGGGCAGGAGTCAGGCTCGCATCGAAGTGATGCCAACTTACATCCGCGACGTAAGTGTTGCGCGCCGCGGGAAGTGAGTTCGTCCGGGCATCGATGACCGCCGACGCATCCGCGGGCGGGGCAGGAGTCGGGCTCTCATTGAAGTGATGCCACTTGCCATCCGCAACAAAAGAGCTGCGGGTCGAGGGTTGCTCGCCCGCCTGGGCATCCAAATCCGGCATATTCGATCCTGCCGAATTCTCGGGTGAAGCGGGATAGTTTACCTGCGAATCGTAAGGACCGTATGCATACGGATAAGATGGATAGTAAGCGGATGGTCCGTAGGGATAGCAAGCGTATCCATACCAACCGTAGCAGTCATTGTAGAGTTCCGGCCAATACAACCACGGAGCGTAGCCGTAGCCGCCCCAGAAACCATTGCCAAAGAAGCGGCCGGGGAATCTGCCAAAACGGTCGCCGCCGAAGCCCCCGCCGAAGCCCCGCCCGAAACCACGATTGAGGCCTCCTGAAAAGCCCAAGCCTCTCCCGCCGCCACGGCTGAAACCTCGCGAGGAGCCACCACCTCCACCGAAGCCTCTGCCACCACCTCCACCGAAGCCTCTGCTGCCACCTCCACCGAAACCTCTGCCTCCGCCTCCGCCATGGGACCCACGGGCGTGAGCAGCGACGCCAGCGGACAGTACTAACGATAACAACACAGCCGGTAGCTTGCGCATATGCACCTCCATTCGCCTAGACTAGCACGCCGCTGGCGATCATGCAAGCCGCGCGGGCGCTGAGATTCGCCGGCGGTTATTCTTGCGAATCCTGCGTCGCCCGCAAGAATTAGGAGGGCGATGTGCGCACGAACAATCTCTCAGCGGGCAAAACATCTGACGAGGATTTGAAGAAATGAACTGCCAAGGTTACGCGTCACTCAGCGCTCGCTCCGCATCCGTTAAGGTGGGGAAGATGGCGAGGACGCTGTCGACCCGGGTCAACTTGAGCAGGGTTTGGACACGATCCATGACTCCGACGAGGGCCAGGCGCCGGCCCGCGTTGGCGCAGGAGACGTGAGCATTGACGATGGCGCCGACGCCAGCGGAATCAATGTAAGGGACCTCAGATAAATCGAGGATGACCGTTTTCGCAGCCTTCTGCGCTCGCAAACGGTCGCGGAAGTCAAACAGAGTCGTAATCGTCAACGGTCCAACAAGCTTCAGAATTTGCTCGGTATGGTTTGGAACGGGAACTTCGATTATCGCGCACTGTTCGTTAAACATGTTCTCGAAATTACCGAAGATTCTGCGATCTGTCAATCACTGTTACAATAATGGAAATGCCTTAATAGATGGAATCCCGTGTGAAGTTGAACTGCATGGAAGTGGCTGTGAGAAGTCGCTGCCTTGATGGGAGGACCAAGGCGGCGCGGTGGCGAAACGCCGAAGACATTTCACGTTTTCGGTAAGCCGCGTTGGTGCGGGATGGGAAATGGGGTATCATCAGTTGCGATTCCCTGTGCCGGCGACGAGATCAACGATCGGGCGCTCCATCTTTCGGGGAAGGTATTGCTATGCCAGTGCCGATTCTGACGGTGGTTGACGATCTGATCTTCCTCTCCAAGATTCAGCAAACCGCTCAACAGGTGGGCGTTCCGGTGGAGGTGATCGACCCCGCGAAAGTTGAAGAGCACTCCAGGAAATTCCTCGTCCATGCGATCATCCTCGATTTGAACCATCGATCCGGCAGAGCGGTGGAGTTGGCGCGCGCCCTCAAAACCAATCCCGACACCCGCCAAGTGCAGGTGGTGGCATTTCTCTCCCACGTTCAAACCGACCTCGCCGCCGCCGCGCGCGCCGCAGGGTGTGACATGATCCTGGCGCGTTCAGCCTTTACCCAACAACTTCCTCAATTGTTGCTAAAACTCGCCGGCTGATTATATCGGCCGATCACGTTGCCGTGATTTAGGGCAGCGCCTTCGAACTTTCTGAGCTTTGAAGAAATTTCGCCGGGATAGCGTGCTATAATCCGCGCTTGTTTTACCAGACGTTCGCCAAAAGGCAGGCATGACCCGGGCAAATTCCAACGTCCTGATTGACCAATTCACCTTCGAGCACAGCGCCACACTCGACGTGTTCTGGGTGGTGGGTTTCACTCTGTTGACTGCCGCGCTGGCGCAAATCCGAATTCAATTTCCATTCACGCCGGTGCCGCTGACCGGTCAGACTTTTGGAGTGCTCCTCAGCGGCGCCGTACTGGGAAGCCGAAGAGGTTTTTCCAGTCAGGCATTGTACCTGGCCGCCGGCGCTCTGGGCTTGCCGGTTTTCGCGGGCGGCGGATTTTCAGTCGCCTACCTGCTCGGTCCCACGGGCGGGTATCTCTGGAGCTTCCCGCTGGCCGCCGCGCTGATGGGTTGGCTGGTGGAGCGCGGCGCCAGCCGTGAATCATGGCGTCTCGCCCTTTCATTGTTGTTATGCGACGCGCTCATCCTCGTAACCGGCGGCCTTTGGCTTCACTTCATTTATCGCTTCGACTACCGCCAAGCTGCGCTCCTGGGATTTTATCCATTCCTCCTCGGCGATATCCTGAAGATCGTTCTTGTGGGCCTGACACTTCCCAGAATCCTGAATCGTCCGGAACCCCTTGGCCGAGGGTGATGTTACGTTCCCGGGTTTCGCAACCGTGAAGGGCGGACCGCGCGAGATTCAGGAGTCCGCATATTTTTCCTGATGTGGGGTGTGTCTGATGCCACCGCAAGCTCGCCTCCAGACGGATGAACAGGAAGTCCTTGCCGCCAATCAGGTTTTTTATCAAGCTCTCGAATCGCTCGACCTTGCCCGGATGGCGCCAGCTTGGTGGCACGAAGACTGGGTCAGATGTTTGCACCCGGGATGGGACCTGATCAGCGGATGGGAAGATGTCCAGGAAAGCTGGGCAAACATTTTTCGGTCCACCGCCCAAATGCGTGTCATCGTCAGCCGAACCCTGGTGCAGGTGGTGGGCGATGCTGCCTGGGTCTCCTGTGTCGAAAACATCACCACCACCTACGAGAGTGGATTCGAGACGGCGGTCATTGAGGCCACCAACATTTTCGTACGCCGCCGTGGCGAGTGGCGCATGGCCCACCACCACACCACGCCGCTCCCGGGACGCGTTCCCTCCGGCACCAGCCGCAGCGTGCAGTAAGGCCCTCTTTCCAATTATTTTCCGCACTTATCCCACTTCTTTTCGCTTCACCGCACGTCAAGGTGCGTAAGTCTCTCGACTCAGATTCACAATGGTGATAAACATTAGTACTCGAATTGAGTGCTCGCTGACGGGAATTCGCGTCAAAGGGCGAGCCCCGGCAGGGACGAAAGAAGGTTCGGCGGCGCGCGTTCTTACGCCGCTACCGGGGCTAGGAATTGTGGCGGCGGGTCGTCGTCCCAGGGTTTGCGCCCTGTAAGCGTTAACCTAAGCCGAGCGGGGGCGCGGTGCGTCAATGTACCGACCGCCTTGCAGGCCCGGAGGGCCGATAGGGAGTAGCCCACGGCGTGAGCCGTGGGAGAAGCTGGAGCGGTTGATCCCCAGCCCGCCGCGGCGGGCGAAAGAAAACTTATGGCCGGAGCCGTAGAAATAATGAACGGGTGTCTCATCGAGCCCGATCTGGCCTCTGAATTGGGCGCCGCTTCCGCCGCGCCATATCTTTCGCCCCTCAGGGGCTGAAGGAATTGAATTCGGGTCAATTTCCCACGGCTCACGCCGTGGGCTACAATCTGCCGCCGCTCCGCGGCTATCGCGTCTCGTTGTGAAGTCTTAGCAGGGTGCTGAAAAACGCTCCAGTGGGGTGTCGTTCCGAGCGGAGCGAGGAATCTCGCTCTGAAAATAAAGACAATGCGAGATTCCTCGGAGCCTTCGGCTCCTCGGAATGACAAACTGATCGAGTTTTTCAGCACCCTGTTAGGTTAACGTCTATGGGGCTGGCGCCCTGGGCTACTGTCTGTCGGCCCTCCGGGCCTGAGAACCCTGAAGCGTTGCTACGCGGATTTCGGTCGCGAATTGCGAGAGGTAAATTCACCCATGAGACGACTCTGCGTTCTGTTGATATTCTCAAGCTCGATCCCGGCGATCGCGTCGGCGCTGCAAACCACCGCTCAACAAACCAGCTCCGCGCCCGCCACGGCTCAACAGTCGGGCTCCACCGGTGACCCGCTTAAGAGCACCGATCCAAAAATCCGCGCCAGAGCGGTGCGCGATTTGGGGACGCAAGGCGCCTCATCTTCGGTTCCGGCGCTGAAGTCGGCCCTGAACGATTCCGATGTGAATGTCCGCCGCGAGGCCGTTCTGGCGCTGGCCTCGATTCACCAATCCGTCACGCTCGCGCCCCTGGCAGGCGCGTCGCGCGATGCCGATCCGGATATCCAGATATTAGCCATTCAGTGCCTGGTGGGGTATTACACCGGGCAAACGCCGGAGGCGGGTTTTACCGGCTTCATGAAGAAAAATCTGAAGCGCGCCAAGGGTTTTTTTGAGACCGACGACACGCGGATCGACCCCGGTGTCATGGTGGATCCGGTGGTGCTCGCCGCGCTCGAATACGAGCTTACCAACGCGCGCACGTTCGGGGTGCAGCGCGTCGCCGCCAAAGGTCTTGGGACTTTGATGGCAAAACAAGCCGTACCGGACCTGGTCAAGACCGCGCACTCCAACGACGAAGACCTGGCGCGCGAATCGCTGAATGCCCTTTCCAAAATAAGGGATACCTCCGCCGGTCCGCAGTTGATTGACCTGCTCGATGCCCCGAATAAAAATGTGAAGAAAGACGCCGCCGTCACCGTCGGCATCCTGCGCGCTCACGACGCGATTGCCAAACTGCAATTGATTTTTCAAAACAATTCTGACAAGAAAACCAGGGAGAAAGCTCTGCAAGGGCTGGCCTATCTGGGCGACCCCGTCTCCATCTCCATCTTCAACAAAGCGCTTTGGAGCCAGGACAAACAATTTCGCATTTCGGCTGCGGAGGGCCTGGGGCGCGCGGGCGACAAGAAGAATATCGATGAGCTGCAAAAAGCCGAGGCGGCGGAGAAGGACGGCGACGTCCGGCTGGCCATGCAGTTTGCCCTCACCGCTCTGGGCAAAGATGATTACCTCGACAGTATGACCAACGCGCTCAACACCAAGCTGCACGCCGACACGGCGCAGACTTATCTCGAGGAGCTTACACGCAATCCGCAGTTCCTCGCCAAGCTGTATCCCTACTTGAAAAGCAAAGACGCGACCACCCGAAGAAAACTTGCCACCGTGCTCGTCGCCACGGGTGACAGCACCAGCATCGCGCCGCTGGAGCAACTTTCCCACGATTCAAACGCGGATGTGGCGGCAGCGGCCCTGCGAGCGTTGCGCGCAACCCGCGCCCGCGTCGGCGCGCAAGGGCCGGCACCCAAACAACCGGCGGGGAGCTAACGCGGCATATTTACATTGTGTAAATACACTTAATGCGTTATATTTGGGACGAGAAGAAAGACTGCCGCAATGTCGCACTGCACGGAATTGCGTTTGAGGATGCGAAGCGGATTTTCGAGGGGCCGACCGTTGAGAGAATCGACGACCGATTCGACTACGGGGAAATTCGAGTATACGCCCTCGGCCTGGTGAATGGCCTGGAGGTTACGGTTGTTTATTCGGAGCGGGAGAATGACGAGAGACGGATCATCTCAGCATGGAGAGCGGAACCGCATGAAAGGCGCTTCTACTGGCAAAACATCAAAGGTTAATCACCGCACAAGCACGGACTGGAACACACTTCGGCGCATGAGCGATGCCGAGGTACGGAAGGGCATCGAATCTGACCCCGACGCGCGCGCCACCGATGAAGAATTCTGGAAACATGCCAAGGTCGTCTGGCCCAGCCGCAAAGCCGTGGTGACCATGCGACTTGATTTGGATCTGCTCGAATGGTTTCGCCAGCAGCGTGGCTACCAGACGCGGATTAACGCCATCCTGCGCGCCTACATGAACGCCCATGCGCCCGAAAGTCACCGATGAGCGCCAACCCAGACTCAATCGGCTTGTCCCTGACCTTGGAGTTCGCTTACTCAAGTAAGCCCGCGCGCAGAAACGCAAAGTCTACGCCACTCGCTTGCCAAGACATAATACATCTCGGTGTACGTTTTGGACCGCGCGGGAGGAACTGGGTGCGAATGGCGCTTCAAGGACGGCGGGACGACAGAGAGGCTAACGCGACCGATGAAAGCACTGGTTAAGAGCAAGAGCGAGCCGGGGTTGTGGATTGAGGACGTCGATGTCCCGCACATCGGAATCAATGACGTATTGATTCGCGTGCATCGCACGGGCATTTGCGGCACCGACCTGCACATTTACCGCTGGGACGACTGGGCGCGAAAAACCATTCCCGTCCCGCTAACCATCGGCCACGAGTTTGTGGGCGAGATCGTCGAAGTCGGGTCGAACGTCTCGGACTTTCATCCGGGCGACATTGTGAGCGGCGAAGGGCACGTGGTCTGCGGGCGCTGCCGGAATTGCCTGGCGGGACGGCGGCATCTTTGCGCGCACAGCGCGGGAGTGGGCGTGAACCGGCCCGGCGCCTTCGCCGAGTACATCGCACTGCCCATGACCAACATCTGGCGGCATCACGCTTCCATTGACCAGGACGTTGCGGCCATCTTCGACCCGTTCGGCAACGCCGTCCATACCGGGTTGTCTTTTCCGGTGCTGGGCGAAGACGTTTTGATCACGGGAGCGGGGCCGATTGGATTGATGGCGGCGTCGGTGGTCCTGCACGCCGCAGCCCGCCACGTCGTGATTACCGACCTCAATCCCTACCGGCTGGCGCTGGCGGAGAAGCTGGGAGTCGCCGTGGCGCTCAACATTCGCGAGGGCAATTTGCCGGAGGTGCAGAAGAAACTGGGGATGACCGAAGGCTTTGACGTCGGCCTCGAGATGTCGGGCAACGCCGCCGCGTTTCGGGACATGCTGGCCAACATGAGCCACGGAGCGAAAATCGCCATGCTGGGCATTCCCGGGGGCGAGATGGCCATCGACTGGCATACCGTCATATTTAACATGTTAACCATTAAGGGTATATATGGCCGCGAGATGTACGAAACCTGGTATCAGATGACCGTCATGCTGCAATCGGGACTCGACATCGGACAGATCATCACCCACCGCTTCGACTACCAGGATTTCCACAAGGGTTTCGCGGTGATGGACAGCGGCCAGTGCGGCAAAGTCGTCCTCCGCTGGAACTAAGCCAATCGACGCGAGCGACGCCGGTCGAACCGCGGTAGTGGTGCAGTTTGTTGTAGCGGCGCTCTATGAGCGCCGGAAATGCAACCGAATCAAGAACGGCGGTCATAGACCGCCGCTACAACAAGCCAAACTGCACCACTACCCGAACCGCTTTCAAGTTGACACCAGGCGCTCTGCCATGCGTGAATAGTGTGCAGGCGCGGCCACCAGCCAAAATCTTGCTTTCGGGGACTCAGCCAGCCTCAGGTGGGACGGCCTTCAATCGATACAAATCCGCGGGCGTGCGACCTTCAGAAGGAGGGTCACGAAATGGGAGCTAAGTCGGGTACGATCTTCGCGACGGCCTGTTTTCTCGCCGCCGCGCCTCAGACAATGCTGGGGCGCAATCCGACTGCGTCCCGCGTCGGAAATCCAACGCAATTGATGGCGAGCACGCGCCCATTTTTTGCCTTCGCACAGCAGGGTGGCGCAACCGCAGGCGCTCCAAAACCAACTTCGAATACTGCTCAGACGCCCGCTCGGTCGGCGCCGGAGGAACCACGACTGCTGCAGCCGGGCAAACCTATCGTCCGCGATCTGGCGGGAGGTCAAACCCATTCTTATGTTTTCCAGGTGGCAGCGGGCCAGTTTCTTCACGTCGTTGTCGACCAACGTGGGATTGACGTCGTGGTGTCGCTTTTTAGTCCGGAGGGTCCCCAACTGGCTGAAATTGACAGCCCGAGCGGAACGACGGGGATCGAGCCTGTCTTCTGGATAGCGCAAAGCGAAGGACTTTACCGGGTGGAGGTACGCGGGCTCGACAAGGATGCCCCCGCCGGGAAGTATCAGATCACGATGGATGCGCTGCGCGCCGCCAAAAACGAAGATCGAGGGCGCATCCAAGCCCAGAGCTTCTACATGGCAGGGAAAAAGCTTGCCGCAAAGCCGTCTGAGGGGCCGCTGCGCATGGCCAAGATTCAGTTCGGAGACTCGCTGAAGACATGGGTGGCGCTCAAGGATCAAGAACGCGCACAGCAAACATTCATGTATCTCACTGCCGTTTACCAGGAGCTCGTCAGTTTGCTCGCCCAGAAGCGGGACATCGAAGACGCCCTCATTTTGATCCAAGAGTATCACGGTCTGACCGAAGCGAGCTTTGGCAAAGACTCTTTCAACCTTATTTATTGGGTGCGCCTCATGGCTTCGCTGATGGAGAGCGCGGGTAAGTTCGATTCGGCCGAAGAGCTGCGCAAGCAGGAGTTGGGGATCGCGCAAAAAGCCAAAGGGCAGGGCAGCGTGGAGACGGCCATGAGCCTTGCCCATATGGCGGAGCTGAAGGTTCGCCAAACCAAGTATGCGGAGGCTGAAGCGCTATACCAGCGCGCTCAGGCGATATTCGAAAAAGCCGAGGGTCCCACAAACAAAGATGTGGTCGCAGCCCTGGTACAACTGGGGGACCTGTACGCCTTCCAAAATAAGCACGCGGAAGCGGAGAAAGCGTACAAGCGGGCGCTCGATATCACCGAAAAGTCCGGGGGGGGCTGAGGAGGTCACCGTGTCCCCCATTCTCTTCCGCCTCGCCAAGGACTATTCAGCGCAAGGCCGCTACGCTGACGCGATGGCACTCGAACAACGCGCACTCGGCATCAACGAAAAAGCGTTGGGGCCGACGCACCTCGAGGTCGCCAGAAGTCTCGTCGACATGGCGCATATATACATTCTTCAAAAGAAGTACGATGATGCCAAGCCGCTCTACACGCGGGCGTTGTCCATCTGCGAAAAAGCTGAAGGACCCACCGGCTCGAATACCATCCAAACCAAGATTGCCCTCATCGGACTTTACTCGCTCCAAGCGAACCAGACTGAGGCAGACCCTCTCATTCAAGAAATCCAAACACTGATCCAGCGGGCGCCGGATGCATTGAACAAATTCCGCAGCCTGGGGGGACAGAAAGATGCTTGGGCGGCGCAGTACCTTTTGGGTGTGCTATACGAAAAGGGGCGCGGCGTGAAGCAGGACTATGCGGAGGCGCTGAAGTGGTACCGCATGGCTGCGGAACAGGGAAATCCGCAGGCATGTGAGAATCAGGGGAATATCTACGAAAATGGCCTGGGAGTTCCCAAGGATGCCGTTGAAGCCTACAAATGGTACTCTCTTGCCGGACCCGGTCATGCGGACTTGGACGCGCGCAAGAATGCACTGGCCGCGCAAATGACCAGGGAGCAAATTGACGAGGCACAGAAGCGCGCCACGGACTGGCAGAAGTTGCACCCCCAGAAGCCTTGAGAATTCGGCGAGCCCATCCTGCGACGCCGATCCACCGATTCACAGCTTTCTCCGAACAGCCCTCTATGCGTGCCATTAACCACGCTTCAACTCTGCCTGGCCAAGCCCGAGAAAACCAGGCTTGATTTCTCGCAATGGGCGCCCGCCTTTAGCCGTTAAAACCCCTCAAGTGAAAGCGTAATTCATCCGAAAGACCAATTGACAAACCAATGGCCAAGGTTAGAACACCATGTTCTCAGCGCTGGAAGTCACGCAGGGTTATGAGGTTTAGGACAATGCGACCGCACACCGAGGTAATCGAACCGTGACCGGAAACTACAATCCATGGATTGTCGTGTTGTCCGTAGTGATTGCAATCATCGCGTCCTATTCCGCGCTGGGGCTTGCCTCACGCGTCTCCGCTTCCAAAGGCCGGGCGGCAAAACTTTGGCTGGTGGGTGGCGCTTTCTCGATGGGGGTGGGGATTTGGTCAATGCACTTTATTGGGATGCTCGCCTTTCATCTCCACGTTCCAATATCCTATGACGTTCCGCTGACTTTGGGCTCGATGGTCGCTGCCATAGTGTCGTCCTGGCTCGCGCTGTTCATCATTCGGCGGGGAGCCCAAGATCTTAGGACTTACGCGGTGAGCGGGATGCTGATGGGCACGGGAATTTCCGCCATGCACTATACGGGCATGGCGGCGATGAGAATGTCCCCGCCCATCCGCTACGATCCGACACTTTTCGTCCTCTCGGTTCTGATTGCCGTGGTCGCTTCGATGGCCGCCCTTTGGATGGCCTTCAGGCTCGAGTCTGCCCGGTCCGCGGCCTGGATCATCTGGCAAAAGCTGGGGAGCGCGGTCGCCATGGGTCTCGCCATCGCGGGAATGCACTACACGGCGATGGCCGCTGCAATCTTTGATCCAGGAAGCATATGCCTTGCGACTCCACGGGGAATTGACTCCATTTGGCTGGTTCTTTTCGTCAGCATCGGCAGTTTGGCGATCATCTCGATGACCCTGCTGGTCTCGGTCTTCGACGCCCACCTCGCGGAGCAGAACACCATGATGTTTGACCAGCAGCAAAAGGCGAATGAGGAGATGCGCCAAGGCGAAGAGCGCTTCCGCCAGTTAACCGAGAATATCAACGAAGTTTTCTGGATGTCGGACCCGAGCAGCGGCAAGATTTTTTATGTAAGTCCCGCCTACGAGCGGGTATTGGGCCGATCCTGCCAGAGCGCGTACGAGGATCCGAGGACGGTTGCGAACGCTATTCACCCCGAGGATCGGGACCGGGTTCTGGCGCGCCTGCCCAATCAAGCGAAGGGCGATTTCGACGAGGAGTTTCGGATTGTGCGGCCCGATGGGTCGGTTCGGTGGTTACGAGATCGGGCCTTCCCGGTTCGCGACGCGCGCGGAGACGTTTACCGCATCGCGGGTATCGCCGAAGATATCACCGAGCGCAAGCGCGCGGAAGATCAAAACGCTCTGCTCGCTGCGGCAATCGAACAGTCCGCCGAAGGGATCATCATCACCGGCGCCTCAGGCATCATTCAATACGTCAATCCCGCATTTACACGCATGACGGGGTACATCCTGGAAGAAGCGATCGGGCAAAATCCGCGCCTCCTCAAGTCTGATAATCAGGATCCCGCATATTTCGAAATCCTATGGAAGACCATCCTCGGCGGCAAGGTTTGGCAGGGAGAACTGGTCAATCGGCGCAAGGATGGCACCCTCTACACCGAATCGATGACCATCACTCCGGTTCGAGACTCCACGGGAGCGATCACCCATTTCATCGCCATCAAGCAGGACGTGACGGCTCGCAAGGCGGCGGAGCAAGCGCTGGCCGAGCGGGCACGCCTGGCGGAGCTGGGTGCGGAGATCGGCACCGCCCTAACCGGCGCGGCCACCTTGCGGGAGGGCTTGCAGCAGTGCACCGAATGCCTCGTGCACCACCTTGACGCAGCGTTCGCGCGCATTTGGACGCTCAATGAGGCCACCCAAGTTCTGGAGCTGGAGGCCAGCGCCGGATTGTATACCCATATCGACGGAGGCCACGGTCGTGTGCCGGTGGGAAAGTTCAAGATCGGGCGCATCGCTGAGAACGGCGAGCCACACCTGACAAATACGGTGATGGAAGACTCCTGGGTGAACGACAAGGAATGGGCGCGGCGTGAAAGGATGGTGGCCTTCGCGGGGTACCCGTTGATAGTTCAAGGTCGCGTGCTGGGCGTGGCGGCAGCCTTCGCGCGCCACTCTCTTACCCAACTTTCAATCAAGGCCTTCGCGGCTATCGCAGACGGGATCGCGCAATTCATTGAGCGCAAGCACTCAGAAGAGGCATTGCGGGAAAACGAAGCCCGGTTTCGGCTGTTGTTCGCCGACAATCCTTTGCCGATGTGGGTCTATGACCTTGAGACGTTGCGGTTCATGGAGGTGAATGATGCCGCCGTCGAGGGCTACGGGTATTCCAGGGATGAATTCATCGGGATGCGCATCACGGATATCCGCCCTCCTGCGGACTTGCCTGTCTTGATGCAGGACCTGGCTGGGGATCGTCCGACACTGGAGGATTCCGGACCTTGGAGGCACCGCTTGAAGGATGGCCACATCATCGACGTGCAGATCGTGAGCCATACGATGCGATGGAACGGCAAAAACTCCGCTCTGGTTGTCGCCCAGGACATCACGGCGATCAAGCGAGCGGAAGCGGCACTAAAAACGGCAAAGGAAGCCGCCGAGGCCGCCAACCGCGCCAAGAGCGAGTTCCTGGCGGTGATGAGCCATGAGATCCGCACTCCCATGAACGGGATCATGGGCATGACGGAGCTGGCGCTCGATACCGAGCTCAAGCCCGAACAACGGGAATACCTGTGCCTGGTCAAGGATTCCGCCGACATCTTGCTGACCTTGATCAACGATATCCTCGACTTTTCCAAAATTGAGTCGGGAAAGCTCGAACTGGATGCGGCCGCGTTTGACCTTGACGATACGATCTCACACGCCATTCGATCCCTCGCCCCCAAGGCTGACCCCAAAGATTTGGAGGTCGCCTATCAGATTCAACCCGATGTTCCCACCGCAGTGATCGGAGACCCCGGACGCCTGCGGCAAATCATCATCAACTTACTCGGAAATGCCATCAAGTTTACCGAAACAGGTGAGGTGACCGTCGGCGTCGAAAGGACGTCCTCAACGGCTGAAGAAGTGCGCCTGCATTTTAACGTCACCGACACCGGTATCGGAATCCCCAGGGAAAAGCAAAAACTCATCTTTGAGGCGTTTTCTCAGGCCGACAGCTCGACCACACGGAAATACGGCGGGACGGGATTGGGGTTGACGATCACGCGTCGCATCGTGGACATGATGGGCGGACGCATTTGGGTGGAGAGCGAAGTAGGGAAGGGCAGTACGTTTCATTTCACCGTGCGCCTGGCGCTGCAAAAAGCCCCTGTGGCCAAGGGGGCTCCGCGAGAGACCGCTCACTTGCGCGACCTGGCTGTCCTGGTGATCGACGACAATGCCACCAACCGCCGCATCCTGGATGCGATGCTGCGGTACTGGCAGATGAGGCCGACCTTGGCCGAGGGCGGAATACCCGGCCTGAAGGCAATGGAGCAGGCCAAACTTGCGGGAAAATCTTTTCCCCTGGTGCTGATTGATTCGCAAATGCCTGACCTGGACGGATTCACCGTGGTCGAGCGAATCAAGCAAGACACGGCCCTCGCAGGCGCGACCATCATGATGCTTACTTCCGCCGGCCAGCGCGGTGACGCATCGCGCTGCCGCAAATTGGGCATTGCCGCTTACCTGATCAAACCCATCCGCCACGGGGAACTGCTGGAGGCCATCCAGGTCGCTCTCGGAACCGCGCCGGCCCGCGGTGAGCCAGCGCCCCTGGTCACCCGCCACTGGTTGCGGGAGCATCGCCGGCGCCTGCACATCCTTTTGGCCGAAGACAACGCGGTCAACCGGCGTCTGGCGATGCAGCTCTTGCAGAAACGAGGGCATACTGCCCAAGCCGCTCAAAACGGATTGGAGGCGCTGGCGGCGCTGGACACGGGATGCTTTGATGTGGTGCTCATGGATGTGCAAATGCCGGAGATGGATGGCTTCACGGCGACCGGCCTGATCCGCGAGAAGGAGCGCGCGACGGGTACACACATCCCCATCATCGCCATGACGGCCCACGCGATGAAAGGTGACCGGGAAAAATGCCTGGCCGTGGGCATGGACGGTTATATCTCGAAGCCCATTAATCCCGAGGAATTGTATGAGGTGATCGAAAGCGCGGGTACTGGAGCGAAGATGCCGGCCAGGATTTGGGAAGACTCACCCAGCGATGAGCCCATCATTGAGATGAGCTCCTTGCTGTCTCGCGTGGAGGGCGACAAAGAACTTTTGGCGCAGTTGGCCACGCTGTTCCTGAAGGAGTATGAGGAATCTCTGGCCGCGATGCGCGAGGCCATACTGCAACAGGATGCAGGAATGCTGGCGAAAGCCGCCCATACGTTGAAGGGCGCGGTGGCCAATTTCGCAGCGCCCCGAGCGTTGGATGCCGCGCTCCGGCTCGAAGCCGTTGCCCAGCAAGGCAGTTTGATTGGAGCCGAGCAAGCTTACCGTACACTCGAAGGGGAAATTGAACGTCTCAAGCCCGCGCTCGAAGGCCTCCGAAATGTGGTGGCGCCGTCAACCCCCTAGATGCGGGGGTAATGGTGCAGTTTGTTCTGGCGGCGCTCTATGAGCGCCGAAAATGCTACCGAATGAACGACGGCGGTCATAGACCGCCGTTACAACAGGCCAAACTGCACCACTACCTATGCGGGCGGCGAACCGTGCTGTCATTCTGAGCAGCGCAAACAGTCCCTTTGATTTAAACCTTCCCCCGCACCTACCCGCTGAGAGCATACTTTCCCCGTTTACCCCTTGCACGTCTTCGGCACTGCGAACCCGCGCAACCTGAAAATGTTGGCGCATCGCAAATTGCTTTTCCGGCTTGATTCCAAGCGCGCCGGGCTTGTGGTAGACTGCCTCACGAACTAGCTAAGAAATCCAATTCAAGGATTTGACTTTCATGGCTCAAATCGCTCCCAGCTCAAAAGTCTATGATGCGGTTATCGTTGGTTCCGGCGCGGGCGGCGGCATGGCCGCTTACGTGCTGACCCAGGCGGGCGCCAAGTGCCTGATGATCGAGGCGGGAAGCTGGTATGACACTGCCAAGGAATCCAAGATGATGGAGTGGAACTACGACGCTCCGCATCGCGGCGCTTCAACACCGCAAAAACCTTTCGGCTACTTCGACGCTGCGGTGGGCGGATGGCAGGTCGACGGCGAGCCTTACACCAGCGCTCCGGGCAACGAATGGATGTGGTGGCGTTCGCGCATGTTAGGCGGGCGCACCAATCACTGGGGGCGGATTTCCCTGCGTATGGGGCCTTACGATTTCAAGCCTTACAGCCGTGACGGCAAGGGCTTCGACTGGCCGATTACCTACGATGATCTGGCGCCCTACTACGACAAGACGGAAGAATTGATTGGCGTGTTCGGCACCCACGAGGGCTTGGAGAACACACCCGACGGAAAATTTTTGCCCGCGCCCGCGCCGCGGTGCCATGAGCTGTTGATTCAGAAGACCTGCAAGAAACTCGGCATCCCCTGCGTCCCATCGCGGCTGTCCATCATCACCCGGCCGCATCATGGACGCCCGGCGTGCCACTACTGCGGCCAGTGCGGGCGCAGTTGCGCGACCGGCTCGAATTTTTCCTCACCCACGGTTTTGCTGCCTCCGGCGCTGGCCACCGGGAATTTGGAAATCCGCTGCGATGCCATGGCGCGCGAGGTTCTGGTGGATGCGGACGGGCTGGCCACCGGCGTTTCCTACGTCGACAAGAAAACGCGCAAAGAGGTTCAGGTGCGCGGCAAGATCGTGGTGCTGGCCGCCAGCGCCTGCGAAACCGCGCGGCTGATGCTGAACTCGCGCAGCCGGATTTATCCCAATGGCCTGGCGAACTCGACCGGCCTGGTGGGCAAATACCTCATGGACACCGTGGGCACCAGCGTCGGCGGATTTTTTCCCATCATGGTGGACCTTCCTCCCCACAACGAAGACGGCGTGGGCGGCATGCACCTCTATATGCCCTGGTGGAATTATCAGAAGCAATTGAGGAACGAGCTGCCCTTTGCGCGCGGCTACCACATCGAGTTCGGGGGCGGACGCGGAATGCCGGGCCCGGGCGAAGGAGGTGGAACGGAACGATTCCTGGGCGGCGGCTACGGCGTCGAGTTGAAGCGCGGCTGCCGCAAGCTCTACGGCGCGCACATGGGATTCTCCGTGCGCGGCGAAATGATTCCCAATAAGGACAGCTATTGCGAAATCGATAACGCCGTCGTGGACCAGTGGGGCATTCCGGTGCTGAAGTTCCACTTTAAGTGGAGCGATGACGAAATTCTCCAGGCCCGGCACGGCCAGGAAACTTTCCGGGAAATCATTCTGGCCGCGGGCGGTGAGGTGACGTATTCCGAAGGCGCGGAATCTCAGTGGGGAATTTCGCAGGGCGGCGAAATTATCCACGAAGTGGGAACAG